>Ga0181612_146407_pt1 | contig 11984 bp, 4 predicted proteins | sample HoacroProtozoa21_FD_119630 | JGI IMG/M metagenome (GOLD analysis project Ga0181612, IMG submission 119630) | Hoatzin crop microbial communities from Cojedes, Venezuel. Combined Assembly of Gp0051906, Gp0051904, Gp0051908
ATCCCCCTCTGCTCAGCACTCTTTAGATCACATCTGGGTACTGCGTCCAGTGCTGGGCCCCTGCAGCATGGGAAAGACATTGACCAACTGGAGTGAGTTCAGCAGGTGCCACTGAGAAGGCTGGGGTCTGAAGCGCTTGCTCTGCGAGGAGAAGGCTGCAGGACTGTGTCTGGTTCAGCCTCGAGCAGAGATGGCTTCGGGGGCGCCTCTCGGCAACCCCCAATACCTACAGAGTGGTAATCGACGAGGCAGAGCCAGGCTTTTCACAGCGGCATGTGACAGGGGAGTGAAAGACAACAGGCATAAGCTGAAACTCAAGAGATTCGGACCAGATGTGAAGAATTTTTTTTCACTATTGGGACAGCCAAGCAGTGGAGCAAGTTGACACAGAAGCTGTGGTGTCTCCATCCCCAGAGGCTGTCAAGACCCACCTGAATAAAGCCGTGAGCAGCATGGTCTGACCTTGTGACTAACCCTGCTTTGAGCAGGAGACTGGACTACAGACCTCCTAATGTCCCTTTCAGCCTGCATTTCCCTGTGACTGCGTGCGTAGTTGCTTTAGGCAGCTGAAGTGGCCGCGGCACCTCCTGTATGTGTGAAGGAGCTCTCAGGGAAGAACAGGATGTTTCTCCCTTCATCTTTGCGGTGGGACTGAAGGTTCCTGTATAGCAAAATGTTTTATTTCTGGGTTCTGCAAAGTGAGTCAAGGGTACGGGACAAAAAGAGATTTTCAGACTTCTGTCACCTAGAAAAAGCAGGAGATGTTTTTGATTGACATACTAATTTCACCATCTTGATAAGTCCTTTGGTGCATATATGATGGCAAATTGCCTGGTTGGATTTTGCTGTCTCTTATGAGGGTGGGAACGAGGGGTTTTTTTTCCATCTTCATGCTCTGTCTAGGGACCTTGCTTCAACATCCTATTTCAAGTGGATGGGAGTATGTGAGATCTGCAGTCCCCTGTCCTGATTCCCACATTAGCCTCAGAGCTATGCTCAAGCCCTGAGCAACTGCGCCTCCATTTCATCTCTCTAGCAAGTATGAAAGGAGGTTACGCACTCAGTGACCTGGCCTCTGCCCTCAGTGCAGAGCACTCCTGGAGCACTGACGATGGCTAGAGATGGCTGAGGTGGCAAGGAGCTGGTTTCTCGGAAGTAAGTGTGGTCATTAGGGTGAAGCTGCTTCTCTCTCAGGGCTGGGCTCTTCTCAGAGAAAGTGAAAAAATGCTGTCAGACTTGCACGAGAATTCAAGTCTTGTAATGCCTGCAGGGGAGGCTGGGGGAAGGGGTGGTGGCAGTTCCAGGTAGGCTAAATAGTTTTGGGTGCCAGGCACATGGGGTGGTTGAGAAAGTGATGGAGGGTCACAGACTCAGTGAGGTTTTGAGTTTGTTGAGCAGTTTCCTGAAGCTGGCTGTTCACAGCTTGCAAGGTTACAGCCTAATGCAAGAGCCGTTTTTAGTTTCCTGCGCTGCAGACTGCCTTACATCCCCCTGTCGAAGAATCTTATCCACACTACTGCACTGACACTTCAGAAGAAGCTGCACAACAAACACACATAATTACACTTCTGCCAGCATTGGTGTATGTCAGGACCAGCTGCATTCTCCGGTCATTCTCTCCTCTCCTTGCAAAACATAAATTTATGTTCTCCACAAGCATAAATACACACACACAAAACAAAGCAGCAGAAAGCAATGCAGGTATGTTATTGCTCTAGTCCCCTTAGACTAAGGATTCACTTACTCCAGGAGTTCTGAGTGACTAAGCTAAGTTAGAAAGCCAGTGTTAGCAGCAAATGGGTCACACTGGAAGATCACTGCAGAATGGCTGAGAGCTTATTTCTTGCAAGCTGTTCCTGGAACAAAAAAATAAAAACAAAACCAAAAACAACTCCCCAAGCCCACTTTAGATAAACACATTGTGTCATAGCTGCTGATACACACACCACCTCTACAGTTTAGAAATGAAATTATTATACTTACTTGTGAACAGTGCCTCTGCTGCTACAAGCTTCTGGTGAGGTGGTTACAGGTGAAGAGACCTGGTTTTTCTAATCGTTAACTTTTATAAACTTCCTGACAGGCTGGGTTCGCTTTTTTTCCTCCACTCCTTCATTCTCCCTCCTCCCCAGGCTGATTGGGAGATGTCATTGCTCGAGGTCAGGCATTGGCTGTCAGAGCACAGCCACGCACAACAGCCGGACCCAGTCCGCTCCCGCTGCTCCTCCCTCTCCCCTCCCCCGGGTACATACGGCCACTCGTGATGTGGTGACACGGAGGCATGTTCCAGTTCTTTCATATTATTCCTCCTCTTTCTAAAACAGACTGAAAATAGCTACAAGAGGAAGCACGGAAATTGTTTACAGGGATCCTGGGCTTAGCTTTCAGTTTAGGGTTAGATCTTCTGGAAGCTTATGCTTGGGAAACTACTCAGTGCAAGAAGGAAGGGTAGAAAACAAAACACAGAAACAATGCAACAGATCCTTAATTTACATGAGTAACTATCATGTCAGTGCCTTCCTAAGTGTTTCACTGATTATCCTCACTTAAGAATTTAGCATAGAAACGTATTTTCTTTTTCCAATTAGTATACAGAAAAGCAAAACGCGATGCTACAGTATCAGGATTAATGAAAGCGGAAGTTCTGATCTCCTTTAATGCAGTGTATGTGTGAGAACGATGGTTATCAGAAGAAATACGCCCACACTGACGACCACAAGTGCAAACCAAATTTTCCACCAAAATCCCATTGAAACACCTACCCATTTTACGACAACATACAAACTTCTTGATTGCTTAGCAAAATTTTTTCTGTGAAAAATGCTGATGTTCTATAACCAGTATATCAGCATTCCAGTTTATATGAAATCACACTGCAGCTATTCACCAAATCCAGGCAGAAAGGCTTGATTTCCCTCCCCCCCTGCAGGTCAGCACTAGTGGAGGGATGTACAGTGCAGGGACTGTTAGGCAAACATCATACGCTCAGCAACAACATGCCCTGGGACCTTGGACATTAGTACATCTTTACCACAAAGACACAGTGTTTGCCTGAAGAATGACGTAGTTTCTCCATTTGTTTGGCTCATGTAGCGACACCTTTAGCCTTTACATGGACACGGTGAGACATCTGATTTCTCCTCTCACTGAGCAAGACTCTCTTCGTTAGGGCACTTCCTCCTTGAGCCTGTCTCTTCTACAGCTGCATGCCAGGGTCAGTGCCCGCAGGAAATCTGAACAGCTTACACGCTGCCAGCAGTAGCACTCTGTGACAGTCAGCAGAGAAAACTCTGAAAAAGCTGAGGATACAGTCTAATGGAAGGTCTTGTGCTTGCGTTGTTTTGTTTTCTTTAACATTCTCCTTCTGGATCCAGACCTTTTTGCTGAAGAATGCTGTGGCACGTAACGTGGACATAAAGCCTTCCCTGCTTTACAGTGTTTGCTTTACATTTTCTTTCTCCCATCCTAGCAGGAAGATGAACCATGTGGAGTGTTAAAGTTTCTCCACCACAAACAGAGGCATCTAGTAAGGATTAAAAATATTTTTCAATGAAATATATTATCTAAGACACTCTTGAGACCAGGATCGTGTCATATTGATGGTCTTCTTCAGGGCCACAGAGAAAATCACAGTTTGAGTCCTGTCATTCCTGGTTTGATTAGAAGCTGTCACAGGTAGGAAAGTATTTGGGAGTGTTACTTTCCCAGTGCCATCTGTGATAAGGTCTGACACACTATTAGAGAAAAGCTGACGGGAGTCCTCTTGAAAAAACAACGTCTGACACTTAGAAACCACGTTAGATAATCCCCTGCAGCCCACCTTGTATTCTTCACTCTTTCAGAAGTATATATATGAATTCCCAGGTGGGTAATGGCTAGTATGTGCCTTTCTAGTCCTTCTGAGCCAATATCTGGCACTTCAAGCGCTGGGATTACCGGTCCTAGCAGGGATTCTGAGGACTGAGGAGAAAAAAACGTGAATGGACATGATGGTTAACTTTTTCACTTCATTTAGGAATGGGAGCCTTTTCAAGCAAGAATATAGAATGAGCAATCATGCTAGATAATGTCACTGTAAGGTTCAGTATTGTTAACATGCAGAACCATGATGCTGACCATGCTGTGCAGAAATTAGTACTAAAGTGATATTAAAAAAACACTGGAAAAAAGTACATACTTTCATCATCATAGCTTTGATGTAATCATGTATGTAATCATAGTTTGGGCATACTTATACCTCTAAAAATTACGTTATAGTGGTATCAGGTACCCTGCAATAGTAACAGGAATTAACTTGCATCATGAGGGGGATGCAGTGTACTTGCATTCAACGAAGAAACTAACCTGCCCATAAAAAGCACCAAATCATTGCCTCCACTAATTATTCTACAGCAAAACTGGTATATTATCCAGGTTGTAAACCCATTTCTCTGAGTGAGTGTTTGAACATATAGTAGTGCCAACTCTCTCAGCTTTCCAGAGATCCAACTAATTTAGGAATGGTTTCTTGTTTTGTTTAAGCCTTTTGGAGAGTAACATGATGCAGCCATAGGGCTGTAGCTATCAAGAGGCTGTCTACTGTTGTGACCACCCATGGTAGAGGTGCCTACATCTACACATTGCTTTGACAGAGATTGAATTTGTGGCCAGGGACAGTGTAACTTTGATACAGGAGTTGTGATACAGGAAGACTGGGACACCTTTGGTGGCCATGGAGTGGGAGGAATGCTGAAGCCCCAGTGGAAGGTGTGTTCAGAGGAATAAGAATGCAGGTCAAGAAGCAGATTGGGGGGGCTTCAGGAAAACAGGAGGCAAAGAGAGGCAGAAATCACGCAGGTGAATGTTAAGGGGTACAGATACCAATTCTGTGACAAAGTGGCTTGGTAATGGCGTGAAACAGATGCGCTCTTCTGGCATCCACTGTTGTTTGTGTTGCCACCCATCTTAGTGGTACATGGGGTTTGCCTTCTCCTGAAGCTTGTAGGGCTGGCTGTTCAGGCAGGGTTTCCTGTGGGAGTGCAGTTCCTGAGGAAGCACCAGATCGTCTCTGCCTCCCTAGGGTTCCTCATCCCTCTCTGCCTCTGGCATGGGAAGGGGGAAGTACTGCAAAGATCCCAGGCTGAGGATACGGACAGGGAAAATGGGAAGGGAGTGCAGTTTTGCTAAAGACCAAGTGCTCTCAGTTATGGGCATTCTTAAAAATAATTTCACAGACTATTGCAGTGATTGCTGATCCACTTTTCCAGGCAAGAAAAAAAATCTTCTGATAGAGCAGAGATTGCTAACTATTTTTTGAGAGTTTTGGATGTGTGAGAATTGATTACTTAAACATATACCTGACTAAATATGGTGACTGGAGTTTTTTCTGCATGGATTATAGCTTTTTTTATCTGTCAATGAGAAAGTTGATACAGTCTTGCAATATAAAAATCTTTATTGCTCACTCAAATCTGTGTTTGAAACATCACTGCAAACAAGATGCATAACCAGTAAAAAAGCTTAAATGTTCACAGTTGTGCCTTTTATATAGTGGAGACAGAAGGTGGTGGTCAGCTATCAAAGAGATAGATAATGTCAAAACACAAGCATCTAGCATTTTGTCTCACAAACACAGCACAGCATAAGTGAATTTTGTATTCAAATGGCTTGGAGATTTTGATGATATTGAGTTTTCCATCCAAAATTACCATACAGAAGTTGATGGAAGTATACATTTAAAAATTTCAAAGACTACTAAAAACTGTCTTTACAGGTGGATTGGGTGATTATTTAGGTCTTAATTTGTGGTTTTGTTTTCTTGAGTTTGACAATGCAAGTGCTGGATTTTCATAGTAGAAGTTAATTTAATTGCTGTCCTTGTTATAGCCAACATATTTGTCAAAGGATCTGTCAGTTTTGCACTGAAGTTTTGAGTGAAGGCTTGCTGGATGAAGAACATTAAAATCAGTGGAAAGCCTAGTTTAAATGCAACGGGTAAAAATTCTAGAATTGCTTATGTTTCTTCAGGTTCATGATTGCATTTTTTCTGTGTGTTTCTAGAAGTATCATTTCGATACTGATCTTGCCTTTAAATACTCATATTAACTAGCATTTTAAATTAAAGTAATAAGTAAATGTGAAGAGACATAAACTGTAGTGCATCTGAGAAAGAAAGATGAAAAAGAAAGAAACGGATCAAGCAGTTTCAGAGATTAGATGGTCACCAAGAGAAAAATGAAAAAGTTAAAGCTTCCCTCTGCACTTTAGTAAATGAAGTACTATTAATCTTATCAACACTTTTGTATATGGTCAGCCCTGTAAAAGGGTTTGAAATGTAATGGAAAAAAACGCTGGAAGTTGGAAGAATGTCTGAGTATAATATGCATTCACATGAAAAACACCTGGCTGTTTGTGCCCAAGAGAGTGCTGCCGCCTGCGTGATGACGGGGTTAAAGTCTCATCAGTGCAGACTTGAGCTGAGCAGAGTCTGCCTCCTCCTCACCTCTCCACACCGTGCTGGATGTTTCCTGTTTTCTGTACTCTGCAGTCTTGCTTAACTGTCTCAAAGTCCAGCTTGTTCATCCCTATCTAATCAGAGGTATTGTTTATTAAGTGGTTTGTTTTCCCTGTTCACCTACAGCCCTCACCCCCAAGGCAGAGAGCCTGGCCTTTAGCCCCACTGAAAGAAATCACCTGTGTTTCTGACTCCACAGCTGTGCCTGCAGACACGTGCATCTGGCAGGGCATGGAGGGTGCTGGGCAGAACAGACTCAGGCCCACAAGGAGCACTCAGGGGACTGCACAGCCAGGGTTTGCTTGCTCTTCGTTCTTTGCGCCTTAAAGCTGGGCTGCAACATACACCATGACTTGGACTGGAAAACAGACAAGCACATAACATTACTGTTATCAAAATCCAAATCTTTGTAATAATTTCAATAGCGGGGATAGCAGACAAGGACACAACTTCAAATCTGGCTGCCAGTGGCAACATTTCTGGGCTATGCAAAACAGCTGTAACAGGACATGAAGATAAATGCAGTAATGACACTGGTCTCTGTGCCTTTCTGTTGACATTTTGGTTTGAAAAAAGCAAGTAGGCAAACAACCGGCTGCTATAATGGGAGACACCTAAGTGTTTATTACCTGTTTATCTAAGCAGCATGTAGTTCCCCCCAAAAAGCACACTTTGGTGCTGCATGTTAACGTTGGCATACAATTTGCAAAATACGAACTACAACAGATGTCTGAAGTGGTCCAGTTTTCGGAAAAGACCATTGTAGATGTGGTTTCTGCACTGCTGGAGGAACACCTGACACCATGGCAGAAATTGAAAGAGAAAGCAGGCACTGAAGAATGCATAGCTGGCCAGAGGCTTACTAACAGGGCAAGAAAATGTAACACTGTATTTCTTCATCGACATTTAAAAATAACCTGTGATTACACAGCTGGGCATGTGGCATTCACAGCTTGCCACGCAGAACAGTCTTGGAAATGGACATTAGTGCTGCTCTTCGTCTATAGGTGCACGAGTAAACTGGCTGATGGGGTGGATTCTCTCAAAGAATGAGACGTCAGGACAGATAGTTTGTGGAAACGAAGTTACTCTAGCAACAGAGACACATGCAGTGAAGAAGCACAGACCATTTAGTACCTAATTCTATATATGCATTTTTGGCAGATGTATGTTTTACTGGGGATTATTCAGAACCATATGTTGGGCTTTGCCATCTGCTGAATCTGGATATGATGTCTATAAAGCTGGTGTGGAAATACACAAAAAGAAACTCTAACTTCGGGGGAGAAACTGCCAGTGCCTTTGTAACTACAACTGTCTCCCACAGAAAATCACTCTTTTAGTCTGTGAAATATATAGCTTTTTTATACAAAAGTATACTAAGATTAAATTCAAGCCCTTAGAGCCTGATTTTATGTCAGGTCCCTATGAAAATGCCTTAGTGCTTGACTGGAGAAGGACCTGAGCAACCTGGTCTGATAAGACCTGCCTGAGTAGGGAACAGGACCAGGGACCTTCAGAGGTCCTTTTCAACCTGAATTGTTGTAGGATGCAAATATTACATCCACGCAGATGTATGCAGATGCGCACAGGTGTATCTTTCTTAGTCAAATACAGTTATGGAAGAGATGGATCTGCCAGTCAAGAAAACAGGCGCATTAAAAAAGAAGAGACAACAGAGCTTTAATAAAAAGGTTGTTTATTTGGTAGAAAGTTTGCTTGTATATCTTCAGGGAAAAAGTAATTCACCCTGCACCCAGCCAAACTGCTGCTGAAATACCCAGTCTGGCGATTCACAGCTCTGCACAACAGAGAGGAAGGCTTTTTCCTTCTCTTCAAATGCAGTGGCTTCTCACTCAGACATTGCCACCTACTGCAGTAATAAAATCCTCTCGGGCTTCTAATCTAATCTAATTGAGGCCTATCAATTTACGCTTTGTGTTCTGCCAGAATCATGCTTATGCTGGACATGCCTTGGAAACAAAGGTAGTTTTTGTTTGAGTAACTTCCCCTGAATTGTCTTGGACAATAACACCTTGAGTCCTGCTGTCTGGCCCATCAAGAAAGAATCCTCTTGTGCAAACAGTAGTGGCTCCATTGAAGAATGGGCTCCAAACTATTGGGAATGAACCGACACCCAAGAAAATCCATATTGTTTGTTTCAACAATAGTCACTAAATTGGTTTTAATGTGAATAAAACCAAACTCTTAAGGCCACGTTTCAAGGAGTTAATGTTAGGCCTTCCATTTATGTAGCCTGAAATACGGTAACTCAGCTCCGCTCCCCAACAGAAAGGAGAGGGAAAAGCTTTGTGTGTTCGAAACTGTTTTTTTAGCCTGAACTGTGGAACAAAATCGAACAGGATTAAGAACTCACAGTAATCACCCATTTTCTGTTCCAAGGGCAAAGTACACTTCTCCAACCTGTCATTTCTAATAAAACACGTGGCACGGAAAACAGAAACAAAAATCAATCTACTTGTGAAATTTCAGGGGCGGCAGAAGGAATGCTTGCCTGAGATGGCACATTGGCATGGTCGGCTGGGAGCCAAGTACCTAAGTAACCCAGAAATAGCCTCCAGGCTCAGTAGAAGCACCATCTCTGTTGTAAAGGTGGATTGGGCACTTAAAGAATTTATTCCAGAAAGACCTGAGGAATTTATTAACCTGCTCCTAGCACAAAGGAGTTCTTGTCTCAGTGGGTTTATCTGAAAATCTCTCACCGGCAGGTTCAAGTTGTGGGACCTCTGCATGTTGTTTGGTCTACTAGCCAACTTCTCTCATTTCTTCTGCCCTGAAAATTGTCTTCTAGTTTAGAAGGGATGCCTCAAACTCATGTTCTTAATTTTCAGCTATGAAGCTCAGTGAAATTATTGACCTCCCCTGGACTTCCAGGATGACAAATAAAGTACTACTGGGCAAAGAAAATAACTTTGAGACAAATTGATAAATAATTTCCCACATCAAAACACTTCTTAACTGTGTATAGCTAGTTAGTTTCTTTTCTAAGGTTTCCTTCTTTCTTTTCCTCCCTTGTTTTTCCTTTCCCTGTCTCACTTGTTGTAGCTTGCTATGAGATTTGCTCTGCAAGAATGACTATGGATGGACCCTCATGAAAAGAAAAGGGCACTGTCCTGGATTTTTACAGTACAATGACTGAAAAAGCGTGAAGAGAAAGCACACCGCACCAAAACACACGCAGCTGAAGATGCATAAACGAATGAGCTGTATTTCCTCACACGCGCAGGCACTTCGTGGAATAAATACAAACCGGCACTCAAATCCGGCCATCTTAACCGCATCATAGTAAAGCCTGAGAATAGGTTTCCCACCTGCCACTGTGTGACCACTCTGGTATCTTTGGGGTTTTCAGCAGCTGGGAATAAATCGTGGTTCTGCCTGTGCAATTGTTCCTGTGTCCTCTGACAGGAGAGGTGCTTTGCCTTTGGAATGACATGGAATCCACAAATGAGTTTTCACTCACATCCAATTTCCCAAGGTGTTGGAAAAGTATCTCAGCTGATCACTAAGAGAGCAAAGCACTGATCTTGTGTTGTGAAGCCATTTCTGATCGGCTAACTTGCCTTATGCATTTGTGTTGTGTAACTGATCCCCATGATGTGCTGACAGCTGAAGGTTTGCAACTTTCTTTGGTTTCACTTCTCAGGAGTTTTATGTCTTTCACATTTACAACTGGACTTTTTAAGAGCTTAAGGCATAGATCAACTGGAAGACACGGGGGGAAAGAAAATTCTAAGTAGAGCTCTTCCTGCACCAAAACAAAAAAAACCCAAACAAACCCCACTGACCAAAACTCAACAAAAATATTGTACCTGGTTCATTTCAAAGCTAGGAATATGGTTTCAAAAACAGTTCAACCAGACTCCACATGTAAGTGAATTTGATTCAAAACCCACTAAAGTCAAGGTAGGCGTTTCACTACACAAACATTTTGGTGCGAGTTATGAGTCTGCATAAGATCTCTGCCATCTGCATGGTTTTATATTTAACTGTGCCCACAGCTGTGGTACAAAGTACCTATCCCAAACACCTAAAACCAGAGCACATTAAGTTAACGGACCAGTATTGGAGTGGCCCCTCGATGTATTGCTATGGTTGCTTGTTTTTATGAACAGCCAGCTTTGTTTCCTACGAGTATTTTGCTTGCTGCCAGGAGCAGTGAATGAACCCCTTAGGCTGAGCTGTGAATTACAGCTCCAAACCGAAACAAGGATCCTGCTCGACAGCAGCACCTCATCTAACCTTTCCTTTGCCTCTGTGCTGATAGGAAGTCAAGGTAAATTCATGTTGAATGTCCAATGAGCAGCTGGTAAGGCCTCTTTTAACAACCTGGATCCGCTACAGCTAGTGAAGATACCAACCAACACAGCAGTCATGTTTATAATGTCTATAACGCTGTTTATAATGTCTATAACGCAGCAATGAAAATGTGCCTCACCAGTGCCTGTTCTTAGATTTCTCTGTCCCCACCTTCAGAGATGACTTTTAACAAAGCAGTGGAGGCTTTGTTTTTGGCTCTGTTCCACAAAAAAGGAGTAGGAAGGGTGGAGGTGCAGATAGGATTTGTTGGGAGAGACAGCAACAATTAGAGGCTTAGTGAAATCTGAGGAATCTAGGTGAAATTTGTGGGAAAGTTCACATCAATTACTGCTGCTTTTGAAAGGTATGCTTAAAACCACAGCTTTGAAACAGAGAGAGGTCAGACATCAGACCTTAGTAAGGGTGGGAAAATAAGGGCTTTTCCCCCTCACTAGCTTAAATTTGAAACATTCACTTTGTCCAACATTTCTGTTGCCATGAGATGAGGATTTCTGTAACCAATGTAAAGGAGAGCAGGCAGTATAGCTGTTTATATTGGTGTGAGAGCTCTTCCCTAAGAATGACTATGGAGAGTCGACAACACACAACCCTCAGCTGGAATCCTCCACTCTCCTCCCACATGGTGCATGGTGATTAGTTCCAAATATATATTAAATAGGGTCTGCATGTACACAAGTTTATTTTTTAATAAAATGTTGTTTTAAAGAGAGTTATTCTTTTTGCACCTGGAGGCACCAGACGCCCAGTGTGAGCAGCACAACATCTGAGTTTGCACACTGTCTCTCTGCCCAGCGGCAAGTTCTCTGGGCTTTCTGTCTGGAAAGGCATGAGCAGATCACAGCAGTTTCGGGTTATCGTTTAGCCGAAGGCTGGAATACATTCCCACGTGCCGGACCAGGTTGGGTTCCACCACGTAGGCGTTCTCCCTCTTCGCATGCAGCAGCGAGTAGAGGGCAATATCCTTAGCAAAACCCTGGCGGCACTGCAGCCCCTTCAGGTAACCTAAGGCACGGCGGGCAGAAGGAGCGGAGAAGAGCATGGCAGGCGTGCAGCACTCGGTGACTGGCACGATGTTATACAGCGTGGGGGCCAGCCGGCGCAGCTCCAGCATGTAATGCCGTCCCACCAGCTCTGACAGGGCCATGCTGTA
>Ga0181612_163375_pt1 | contig 11984 bp, 8 predicted proteins | sample HoacroProtozoa21_FD_119630 | JGI IMG/M metagenome (GOLD analysis project Ga0181612, IMG submission 119630) | Hoatzin crop microbial communities from Cojedes, Venezuel. Combined Assembly of Gp0051906, Gp0051904, Gp0051908
CGTGAAAATTGTGTCGACTTTTTGACTTTTATTGACCTTTTGATCTTTTGTTCCGTCCTGTCTGCCGGGAGTGCCGCCGGCCATCAAAAATTAAGCGGACCGGCGTTCTACCGGTCCGCAGTATATATACCATATCGCTTTGTCATTTCTTACAGCTTGGGCAGGATGCTGCCATGGAGCTGGATGCGTTTCTTGTCGTTGTTCTTGGCCTCTTCCCTTTCGATCGTACGTGAAAGAGACTTCTTGTAGAGCAAGAGGGCTTCGCGTATGATGTCGCAGCTGTGTCCCTTGCCGCTGTTTCCCTGTGTGGGTACGTTGATATTCAGAGCCGCAGCCTTAGGGACCATTTCCTTCAGCTCCTGCACCGTCTGTCTGACGAGCGTGTAAGTCTCTTCATCGGCGCGAAGATGGATGAATTTGTTCCGTACAGGTCTTCGGATCTTCTTTTCTCTAACCATGCTCGACACTCCCCTCAAATGTGTAGTAGGCACATCAATTTTCATATTTTTTTCACATTGACAATTATAGACCATTTGTCTTGTTTTGGCAACATTATTTTTTTATATTTGCACAAATTAAGCCGGAAATTTCAAGAAAATTTCATGCTGAAGACAGATTCTGTCAAACAAAGATTTTGGGCCAAATCTACAAAAAAATTCCGTGGAGCGCGGCCAGCAAAGGTTCGCAACCTAAGTAGAGACAAAATCTGACATATCCTATCATGCCACAAACACATAGGACTACATGCTTGTAACTTATATCCTCCGTGGGGCTGATATATCAGCAGCAAAAAAAGCAACGGCCGCAGCCATATGCTGACTGCGGCCGAAGCCCTGCACCTTATCTGCTCTGGATGGTGAAGACGCCGTCCATCTTGCTGATGGCAAGGTAGATCTCGTCGGCTTTCTTTTCATCCATGAGGACGAGCAACGGTTCTTTCTTTCTGAGGTATTCCTTGTTCACCCTGAACTGGATCAAATTGGTCCCCGGCGCCTTGTAGTCCCTTATGGAGCGCGCCATGGCGGAGACGCTGTCCTTGACGTTGAGATGCCTTAGTGTCTCGTTGGTCATCTGGCTGGCACAGCGCTTGAAGAGATCCTGCTGCTTTTCCGGCGGCAGGGACGCCAGCTTATAGGCGTTCGCCGCGTTGATGCCCCGGTCTGACACCACCTGGGCCAGCTCGGGGATGAGATTGGCCATCCTCTGCCAGCGAAAGACCATGGCACGTTTTCTGTGATAGTATTCGGATATCTTCGACGCCACCGATCCTTCTCCGCGCTTCAGGCCGTTCTCCTTGATCCTTTTCGCCTTGAGCTGGATGCAGCGGGCCGTCTCCATAGTGGAGAGAGTGCCCCTTTGCATGAAGTTGGTGTCGCAGACTATGTCTTCGGCCTTCTTGTCGTCCAGCGAACCGTAGGGAAAGACGATGGCCGGAATGGTGGCGTACTTCTCATCCCCCAGCACATCCTTCAATGTCCTGAAGGCCAGCACCCTGGTATGCCCCGCCAGGATCTGCAGGCTCCCCTTCTTATCCGTCTCTCTGACGATGATGGGCTGCAAAAGCCCGTTGTAATAGATGGATTCGGACAGGGCCAGGATACGGTTCTTGGTGGGCCTGGAAAAGAAGTTCCATTCGGAAGGCGCGTCCGCCAGCCCCTCCACCGGCACCTGGCGCATCACATAGTTGTCCGGCAGATATTCGCTGATGTCGACTGGGTTCTTCTGTGCGGATTTTTTGGCCTCGGCCCTGGCCAGATTGGCCTTGAGCTCTTCCTTGGTCTCATCGCTGATCAGGTTGAGCTTGGGATTGGAAGATGCTGTGCCGATGCCGGAAGGTTTCCTGATCTTATCTGCAAAGCTCATTTTCTTACTTGCCAATTTTCTTCAGAACCTCCTTCGCAAGGGACGCAAAGGCCTGACTGGTCTTGCTGCTGTCAGATCCCAAAGATCCGCCCCATTCGTATTTTTCCAGGACCACCGATCTTTCGATCACGGTCTTGAAAAGATAGCCCTTGTAGCTCTCCCCCATGACCGGCATGATGTCCTTGGTGATGACGCCCCTCATATTGACCGCGTTGAAGACGATGCCCAAAAGCTCGAGCCTGGGATTGAAGGCCCGGATCTCGTTGAAGTTGTTGATCACGTTCTCGATGCCTTCGATGGCGTCTCGGCCCGTCGTGGTAGGTATCATGACATAATCGCTCGCCACCATGATCTGGGTCGATTCATCGCCCACGGAAGGACTGGTGTCGATGATGATGAAATCATATGTCCCGAGATCCCTGATCTTGTCGATGAGCTTTTTATAGACGAAATTCGCCTTGATGAAGACGCGCGCCACCTCGTTGCGGTTGAGGTTGAGGCGTATGTCCCCGGGGAGCAGGTCCATATTCTTCTCTACTTCCTTGATATGGTCCTTCACATCGAACTTCTCGGACTTCAAAAGAGCATCGAGACAGTTGTAGAGAGAATGGTCGTCATAATCCTTGGGCTCGTACCCGCAGCGGCGGGAGAGATTGCCCTGGGGATCTGAATCGATCAGCAGCACGCTGCGCCCTTTCTTGGCCAGCGCCTGCCCCAGACCCCGCGTCACGGTGGTCTTGCCGACGCCGCCCTTGTTATTGGTGACGGTTATCGTTTTCAGTTGCTTCAACATACCACGCCCTTTCGCGAGAAAGAGTCTAATCATTAGACTCTTTCGACAGATGAGGTAAAAACTTTGTTCCGTCCGAAGACATTATAGCATATAATTATAAAGTTGTCGCTGTTATTTGAAAATTCCCCAGGCGAAAAAAATAAAATGCGTTAAAAATCGTTAAATCCGCGATATATCCGGCTATCCATGCGCGAAATATAGCGAAAATATACCAATTTTAAATAAACTATATTAAAATTTCTGCATTCAGCAGGTAAAATAGCAATATTCTACTATGCAGGCAAAGGATCTGTTCTCTGGTACAGCAAAAGATCCAGGTCACAGTTCAGGTCATCTGATCCGGATGAAAAATTACAGCCGTACGATATTGGAGCCGGTCAGAAAGATCCGCTGGAAAGAGTCTAATGATTAGACCTTTTCAGTCAAGGATATAATATCCAACGCCAGCATATCCTGCCGGCCGATTACGTAATTTTACGTTTCTTGCTGTGCAGATGGTCGAACAGCTGTCACATATGCCGCCGCAATGGTCCAGACATCCATCATGCAAACACCTGGGATGACATTTCCTTCATTGTAATAAGGTACTTGACAGATACAGAGTACATCGCTCTGCCGAGCTGCCGCGAAACATAAGAAATGTGCAGGGTTCTGGTCCTGGATACATATCACTGGCCGTGCGCTCCTACCGGTCCAAAAAGGTCTAATAATTAGACCTTTTGGAAGATGCTGCCCACAGTCTTCAACAGACATACGATCGCCAGCAGGGATATCACAGATCAGCCCATATATTTGTACCAGCATCCGCCTTTTAGTCGATAAGAGCAGCCGGTGTCAATTTCTGTCCTCCCCGAAAAAAGGGCTCTGCGTGATCGAAATCTTGTCTCTAACAGCGGCTTTGATCCCAGAGAAAATTCCGTCCTGATATGAGCCCGCCAAATGTTACCAGGAGAAAATTCTGCCTGGCGGTAAAATGGTATGCTGGAATAGCCAAATATCTGCCAGCATATAATCAAATCGAAATTATCACACAAGAAATAATTTAATTTTGCTAAGATATTTTTTGCTGCTTTTCATTTTATTTTTTCAAGCTTCTGCAACATAAGAATCACCAAAGTCATTATATATAGCAATTTCATTCATCATGCTTAAATTTATTTTTCTTTTTGTAAATTATAAACTACGCAAAATAAAATTATTTGTATAAGCTATAACAAAAACAATTGAAAAAATATCCTCGTAAATTCCGGAGCCCTGGCTGTAGATCTGCATGCCGTTCCCAAATGCATTAAGGTTATCACGTGGCAAAAGGGCAGGGGATCACAATGACAATTTCTCCGTATTTTCGCGTGTTTGTCCCAGGCACAGATTCTGACTATGTTCGCACAACACCCGTTTCCATGCGCCTTTGAGAGAAAGAGTCTAATGATTAGACTCTTTCTCCTGTCTTTGGTCCTAAAGATAGCAAAAATATATCCCTTGCTGCATTTTGGTCCGGGCGAAAAAAATACCGGCCGCATCCGCTATGGATACAGCCGGTTATCTTTAGCTACGCTATATCAGTTGTTGCACTTGCTGAAGCCGCAGTTGGGGCAGGAGAAGCATCTTCCTTCGGAGAGCATCCTCTCGCCGCACTCGGGGCAGACCATGCCGCCCACGGGTGATTTCTGCGTGGTGCCCTTATAGGCGGTCTCGATGGCATCGGCGATGGCGTTGCCGCAAGAGAGGGACACATCCATGCCCTGTTTCCTCAGCTCCTGGCAGCCGCGGCACTTGGCTTCTCTGAGCTCGCTGATGATGGTCTCGACCTTGACGCCGCACCTTAAGAGCAGGGAAATGAGGCGCGTCATGGTATCCACGTTGGCGGTGCAGCCGCCGGAGAAGTTGGTGAACACCTCGAAGATCTGTCCGCTCTCGGTCTTGTTGACCGTGATGTAGAAGTTCTTGATGCAGGCCGAGCTCTGGCGGTAGGTGGAGCCGTCGATGCGGCGGATGCCGTGGCGCTTGGGCGGCTTGATGGAGTCAAGGGCTATGACCTGGTCGCTGTCGGCCACGTTCAGGATAGATCCGCGGCGGCAGTTGTCGCGGAAGACCGTGATGCCCTTGCAGCCGGCCTCATAGGCCATGATGTAGATCTGTTCGATTTCTTCCACCGTGGCGCTCTCCTTGAGGTTGACGGTGGAGGAGATGGCGTTGTCCACGTAGGTCTGCAGAGCGCTCTGCAGCATGACCCGCTCGGCGGGGGGCACATCGTGGGATTCGATGACGAAGGGGAAGCGGCGCTTGATCTCTTCGTCGCTGGTCTCCGGATCCAGCCCGTGGAAGGCGAGCAGGTCCGCCACGCTGTGGGCGAAGACGCGGAATGATTTATGCTCTTTTTCGAGGGCATGGGTGGTGCGCTTCATGCTGATCTGGTAGATGGGCTCCACGCCGCCGGAGAAGCTGCCCGCCAGAAGGGACAGGGAGCCGGTGGGGGCGATGGAAAGGAGCGTGCCGTTCCGAAGGCCGTATTTTTTGATCTCATCATGCAGCTCGGGGAAGAGGGCGATGAGAGGGGACTTTTTCGTCTTCTCCCAGTCGAAGCGCCCAAATGTGCCCTTTTCTTTGGCGAGAGCGCAGCTGGACTTGAAGGCCTGCTTCAAAATGGCCTTCATGACGCTGGAAGCCACCTCGCGGGACTGCTCGGAGCCGTACCTGATGCCAAGGGCCACGAAGAAGTCGGCAAGGGCCATGATGCCAAGGCCGATGGAGCGCCAGTCGTCGATGCACTTTCTGTTCTCGTCCAGAGGCTGCATGTCATAGCCATAGTCCAGGATCTCGTCGAGAGAGCGGATGCCAAGATCCACCGTGTCGGCCAGCTTGTCCCAGTCCACCGAGGCCTCGGGGGTGAAGGGATCTTTCACCATATGGTACAGATTGATGCTCCCCAGGTTGCAGGAGTTGAAGGCGTTGCCGTAGAACTCGGCGCAGGGGTTGGAGACGTCGATGCGGTAGTCCTCGTAGCCCGAAAGGAGGTTATAGCCTCTCACGCGGTCGATGAAGATGCTGCCCGGATCGCCGTAGTCCCACTGGGTCTGGCAGTATTCATGGAAGAACTTGGACGCGTCGAGGCTGCGGCAGATCTTTTCGCCGGATTCGGGCACGTCAAAGTGCAGCTCGAAATCTTCCTTCGCCTTGACCGCCTCCATGAATTTGCCGGTCAGGAGGATGGAGATGTTCATGGCCTCGAGCTTTTGGTCCTCCTGCTTGATCTTGAGGAATTCCTCCACATCGGGATGTTCGCAGGACAAGGCCACCATCTCCGCGGCCCTGCGGCCGTGGACCCCGATCACGCCGCCGGTGGCGTTGAAGAGGGAGAGGAAGGACACGGCGCCGGAAGAGGTCCTGGCGCTGTTGTTGACCTTGGCCCCCTTGGGACGCAGCTTGGAGATGTTGACGCCGCAGCCCCCGCCGTAGCTGAAGATGCGGGCCATCATACGGTTCACGTCGAAGATGCTCTCGATGTTGTCCTCGGGGCAGGGGAGGATGTAGCAGTTGCTCATGGACGCCTTGAAATGCCCCTTGGCGCCTGCGCCGTAGAGAGATCTGCCGCCCGGGAAGAATTCGCCGGCCAAAAAGGCCTGGCGGAACCTGGGGGCCAGTTCGGGCGAAAAAATAGAGCAGACCCTGTCGGCAAAGGCATCGAAATCTTCCCCGTCATGGAAGTATTTCTTGTCCAGAAGGGTCCTGCTCAGAGGATTGTCATACCAGTTTTCCATTGTACAGCACTTCCTTGTCCAAAAAGATGTCTGCTTCTATTATGGTACCGTAGATAGCATTTGTCAATCATTATCTTGTGGTTTTTGGCCTAAAATTTGTGCTTATTATACAAGATATAGTTTTGCTATATTTGGAGAAAAAAGGGCGCAGAGAAAGACGCGGCATAGCTTTGGGGCACTTTTGCGATAATACAAAAGCGTGTTCCCTAAAGGATAAGGTCCTGGCAGGGGACATACGTCTTATCCGCACACCGTGTGGTCCCGTTGGTTTTTGCGTAAAAAAAGCACCGCAACGGGCGGTGCTTTTTCCAAAAATATCGGCTGCTATTTTTCCTGGTTCTTTTTCATCCTCTTTTCCAGGAACCTCTTGTACTTGGCCTCGATGACAGGGTTGCGGAATGTGTAGCTCTTCATGAGATCTTCGACGGATACGCCAGCAGCTTCTTCGGCCATATCGGCCTCGGTGCGGTATTCATCGAAGAGCGCCACCTCCTCGAAGGGCGCCGGCGGCTTGCTGGGCTTGTAGGAGGGCTCGATCTCCCGGATCTGTTTGACCTCCATCTCCCTCTCGGCCACCTGCTGGCGTACGGCCCAGCAAAGATAGCGGGAGAAGTTGTTGACGTTCTTTTGTTTCCTGACGTATTCGAAGTTGTTCTTCACCGAGATGATGCCGAACTCTTCGGTGAGCTGATCCAGCACCTTGGGGTTGAAATTGTAGGGCGGCTCGAGGAGCATGTCCACGAACTTCGTGTTCTCCTCGTCCTCTCTGGGCACGAGATCGAGCTGATCGGTGCTCTTGCGCTTCACGTTGAAGGTATAGCCCACGATGGCCCGGGATTTCTTGATATATTTATGGGTCACCTCAAGATCGGTGAAGGCGTTGATGTCCCGGATGGCCGGCTGGATCACCCGCTGGTTCAAGGTGGAGGTGAGGGGGATCTTGCCGTCGGGGATGTTGAACATGCGCCGCGTCTCTTCAAGGGAAAAGGAATGTCCGCCCTCGGACAGATAGTAGTTCATCATGTCGTATAAGGGCAGGGAGTATTCGGACTTGAAGCGCATGGGGCCCCTTGCCTTGTAGGACACGGCGTAGTTGTCCTGCATGGCCTTGAGATAGGGCATGAGGTACTTGTCCACGCTGACGCGGATCGCCCTTTCGCCCTTGAGGTATTTGCTGGATGAGATGAGGCCGACCCTCAGATCGTTGCCGTCCTCCTCGTGGATGACCAGGGTGTACTGGCGCAGAGCGTCGGAAGATTCCGCCATCTCCTTGAGCTGCTGGCCCACCACGTTGGGCTGGGTGTCGGACAGGGCCGCGATGTCCTTGCCGCGGATGATGAAGGTGTCGTTGGTGTCCTCTTTTTTGATGACGGACAAGAGCGCCAGGAAGACGCGCTGTGCCACCACCGGCAGGTTGGTGGGCTGCGTCTCGGCAAAGATCAGCATCTTGGACTTGTTGATCACGCCCTCGCCGTCTATCTTGCGGTAATCTTTCTTGGCCATGCTGCAAAACCTCCTGCTTTTGATTCAAAAATAGCACAGAGGCCTTAAAATAGCAAGGTATAGTTTTGCTACAGTATCTTCCGACATAATCTGAAAAATAGCCTCAGACCTGAAAGCAAGCGGATCTGCAGCTTACATCCAAAGATACAATAAAATCTGCTGTCTTTGCCGCAGCCAAAAGATCAGGAACGCCAGATGTCGGTATAATACGCCGTCTGCGTTATGTAGCATCAGGCGCCGGACATTCTGATCTCATCTGCTGTCTTTTCAGAAGATGACATCCTGTCGGAAAAAGGACCTGCAGATGGAGCGTCCTGGTAAGAGTCCAGGAGAGATCTTCTGGCAGGATAGAAATCTGCTTTTTTTCACGGACAATGTTACTGTATGTAACATGTGTTTTTTTTAAAAAGAAGGACCAACATACAAAAACAAAAATAGCCGAAAATTTTTTTTTGTCAAGTCCTTTTTGCCAGGCCGCATCCTGTCTGGCTTTGCGGCCTCTCAGATTTAAAAATAGCAAAAAGATACGGGGATAGAAAAAAGCTTTTTGTAGCGCATTTCTATCTTTTAGTCCAGCAGATTTATACCACGAGGGCAAATGCAGCAAAAATATATGGTATAGATCTGCTGCAAAAGCAAAATTATACGGTAGAAATCCGCTGTAAAAGGCATCTGGCGTCTGGCGCCGCGAAGAGGCGGGGTAGGATTTTGCTGTCGATGGATTTTTGTCGCAAAAATGGGTCCGGAAAAGGCATTTTGGCCAAATCAAGCAGATTTATATCTGCTGCTGGCTAAAAAAATTCTTCCTTTTTAAAAATAGCGGAATTATATCCGTCCGGACAGAAGATTTTTCTTTGCAGGAGCGCCAGCTTCCCATCCTTCTTCGAAAAACAGCAGATTTATACCCCTTCGGATCCCTGCCATACCGCCCCGGCATTTTTGGGCTCAATACCAGGGCGGACGAAATCAAGCAGATTCATACCGTGCTTTTTCTTGCCAAAGTACCGCCCAAGCGTTAAAATTACAGCAAAAGCGGCCACTGCCGCCAAAACGAGATAAGGAGACAAGACAATGCTACTTGCAGGAATTTATAAAAAAGCAGCCCTGGCGCTCTTGCTCTGGGGCGCGGCGCTGCCCTTTGCGGCGCCCCTGGCCCACGCGGGCGCCTCTTTTCCAGCCCAGATGCCACGCGCCGCCGAGCGCGCCGCGGCGACGTCTGTGACCGCGCCTGCCGCCACATCTTCCGTGAAGGCGACGCCCATGGGCACCGGGGCGGGGAAGACCAAAAAGGTCGAGAAGGCTACTGCAAAGGCCTCTCCGAAGGCGGATGCCGCCGTAAAAGCCCCTTCTGCCGCAAAAAAACAGGAGACGAAAAAGGCGAAGCCAGCTTCCGGAGCGAAAAAGACGGGCGGGATCGACTATCTGGTGCTGGTCAACAAGACCCGCGCCATACCATCTGGCTGGGACGACGCGATCGAGACCGTGTCCTTCCCCGATGAGCTGAAAGATTCCACCCGGAGCGATAATTTCATCCTCGAAAAAAAGACCTATAACAGATACCTGGCCCTCAAAAAGGCCCTGGCCCAGGAGGGCATCGGCATCGCCGTTGTGTCCGCCAAGCGGGACCATGCCTATCAGCAGCGCCTGGTGGACGAATATACCAGAGACTACGGCGCAGATTACGTCAGGCGGTACGTGGCGACCCCGGGCTATTCCGAACACGAGACGGGACTTGCGATAGATATCTGCCTGGAACGGGGAGGCCGCAACATGGACTATATGTCCGATGTCAGCGACGCCACCCGCACGGCCCTCTTCGAAAGGGTCTACGCGAAGATGACCGAATACGGCTTCATCCTGCGCTACTTGAGCGGCAAGGAGGCCATCACGGGCTATGCCCCCGAATACTGGCACATCAGGTACGTGGACAGCCCCAGCGTGGCCAAAGCCATCATGCAAAAGCGCATCACCCTGGAGGAATATCTGGGGGCGGTGCCCCAGGCCGCGTGACGCATGCCCCCGAAAGCTCAGGGAAAAAACTGAAGATCCATGGCAAAAAATGCCGGGGACGGCCCTCAAAGCTGCCCCCGGTTTTTTTACGCCTGTACCGGGCGGATCTTATCTTACGCCAGGCAAAGCAAAAGACCGGACGGAAGGCCTTTTTGCGGCGCTTCTGCCGGTCCTCTTCTCGCCTGGCGGCGGGATATAGATCTGCTATTTTTCCGTGGCCCTTGTCTGCGCGTGTTATGCGGGCATATCTGCAGGGATATAGCCGCAGACGAGGAGGGAAGGGTGAAAGATAGCAGATTTATACTGTTGTATTTTTTCGCGCCGGCCTTACGCCTCTTTGTGCTTTTCCAGGAAGGGCAGCATCTTTTCCAGCACGAATTCAGGCTGCTCTTCGGGGACGAAATGTCCGCACTGGGGCACGGGGAAGGCTTCGATGTTGTCGGCCAGGAGGCGCCACTTGGCGGGCACGTCCCAGAGGCTCCCCACCACGCCGTTGGCTCCCCATAAGATAAGGAGCGGGGTCTTGATCTTCTTCTTCCTGTCCTCCTCGTCCCACTTCATGTCGATGCCGGCGCTGGCGCGGTAATCCTCGCAGATGCCGTGGACGGTGTTGTAGTCGCTGAAGCAGCGGGTGTAATCGTCCAGGACGTCCTGCTGGAAGCGGTGGCGGGCGGCGGGCCCGATCTTGAGATTGAGATTGTAGTTGATGAAGCGCTTGGGATCTGCGCTCAGGCAGGTCTCCGGGAAGCCCTTCCCCTGGATGTAGAAGAACCAGTGCCAGTACTTGGTGGCAAAGGTCTGGTTGGTCTCCTTGTACATGTCGTAGGTGGCGACGATGTCCATGAGGGTGCAGGAGAGGATCTTGTCGGGATGGTCCATCACCATGCGGTGCAAAACTCTCGCGCCACGGTCATGGCCCGCGATGTGAAAGCGCGTAAAGCCCAGCTTTTGCATCACGGTCACCAGATCGTTCGCCATGGCGCGCTTGGAGTAGTTGGAATGGTCCTCGAGCCCCTCGGGCTTGCTGGAATCGCCGTAGCCGCGAAGATCGGGCGCCACGACGGTGTACTTTTGGGCCAGATCCGGCGCCAGATAGCGCCACATGAGATGGTTCTCGGGATGGCCGTGCACCAGCAAGATCGCCTCTTTGGCGCTGCCCGCGGAAAAGACGTTGATCTTGATCCCCGGCTCGGTCTCGATGTACTGCTGCTTGAAACCGGGCAGATACTTCGCGTTGATGTCCATGACGATAGCTCCTTTCGTTCGCCCTTTGAGGCTGTTCCATATAACTGATGCAGATCTTTTTCGGGAAGGTATGCTCCCTGCTTTGATTATAGGACGGAAAGGGACCCGTGAAAATTCGTTCTTTTCTATGCATATATAAGTCAAAGCTATAAAAGATGGCTATAAAAACCCCCGGCGGGGCATTGCGCCGCGCCGGGGCAGGATGGGTCTGTCGTACGTATATCCTGGTCTTTCGTCCCTAAATCTTATCTTATTCCAATATCCTATTCAAAGGTCTTGAACTTTTCCAGGATGAAGCGGGAGAGTTTCTTGGTGCCCGAATAGATGAGGCGCCCTCTTTTGGTGATGATCCCCGTGTTGATGGAAAGATCCGGCTCAAGATCCAGCGCCGCGATGTCGTCCGTGGGGAGGATGGTCTGGCGCATGAGGAAGGTACATGCCACGTTCTGGCGCACCAGGTTCTTGATGGTGTGCAGCTGGCGGCTGTACAAGATGACTTTGGGCGAGATGCCGATCCTGGCCAAAGATCCCGCCACGGCGCGGTTGGTGAAGAAGCTGCCGCCCAAAAGGACCAGATCCTCCCTGCCCGCCTCCTCGAGGCGCACGGAGCTCTTTTTCGCCAGAGGGTGGTCCTTGCTGCAGCAAAAGCAGAGCCTGCTGCGGCAGATCCTGCGGTAGTTGAGAAGGGGCGAGGGGTCGTCGTCGTAATTGCAGACCGCCATGTCCAGCTCCTCGTTTTCCACCATGCGCGAGGAATCGATGCCGCCCGCCTCCACGACCTCCAGCTCCATATCCGGATTCTCTCGCCTGCA
>Ga0181612_167280_pt1 | contig 11984 bp, 8 predicted proteins | sample HoacroProtozoa21_FD_119630 | JGI IMG/M metagenome (GOLD analysis project Ga0181612, IMG submission 119630) | Hoatzin crop microbial communities from Cojedes, Venezuel. Combined Assembly of Gp0051906, Gp0051904, Gp0051908
ATTCAGCAGCCACAATCCACAAGCCTCATTTTAATGAATGTCCACAGCCATCTCTTTCATTTGCTAATTGTTTTCAATCAAATTTAAAACACCACAAATAGACAGTAGCTCAGTAGTGCATTTACAGTCTCCGTTAACTAATGTTTTTTATTAAATATCTTTAAAAAGCAATAATCTGAGAAGATAAGTTTTAGGAAAAATTTCCATCTCTGCATTTTGAAAATAGTAGTATTGCTTCAAATGACCTGTTGGCCTGAGCACTATGTGATGCAATAAAGAAATAAATTGTGACATCACATGTGCAATGTTCTTAAAGAACAGGTAGACCAGATTTCTAATGATGCTGTTTTGCACTAACTTCAGTGTACGAGCACTTCAGTTACTATCACAGAGACTCTTCATTTCACATGTTTTGCTGTTTCTGCCTTAATCTTTTCAAGTATTTCAGTCTTGAGCATTAGTCTTCACATACTAAGTCTATTAGGTTTTTTGTTTTGAGTCAAATTGCTTATTGCTTTCAGAAGTCTAAGTCATTGCTCCATTGTGTGTTTGAGCAGACCTAACTTTTGTGCATTGTTTTTTATATCGTCCTTTATGAAAGAAACATAGTCCAGTCCTAATTTATCATTTTCCCTTACCCACCTCATTTTTGCCTGAGAAACATTTGTATCAAAACAACTCCAAAGAAAAGCTTATTCTGTTACTCACTGTGCTCTGTGCTTGCTCTGGCCTCTTTTTACAGTGCATATGGATAGGCAGAGAAACAGAAAACTGCTTTCAGGATTTCTGAACTCCTTATAGTCAACTGTTTCTGGAAAAGAAACAGAAAGAAACAGAATCCAGAGTCAGGTGCTTACTTAAAAACAAAATAAAAAAACCCCAAACCCCACAAACTTTTCTACACTTTAATATTTAGTCTATACTGCTAGACATTGGCGAGTGGGGAGAGCCAACCCTGATTGTGTAAGCTCAAGTGAAACAATACTCACTTTTCATAAGAAGTAAATGCAACTTGTGAAATCTGCATTAAACTATTTGTGTCATAGTTCAGTCAAGTCAGCAAACCTCAGATAACTTACTTCTTTATGACCTTAATCAATGACAGAATAACTTCACAAATCTAATCAAAGTCAAAAATTTGCGACAAGTCTGGTGACCCTGTAACTAGTAACACTACCAACATCAGGCCTATATGCAGACCTTATACTTAAATTCATGGTAAACATACAAAAAATGCCCTCCAGGATATACCATGTTACATAAAACTATTCTAATTCATCACACAGCATGAAAGTAAGCCCACTTATTTTTAGAGAGCTTTTGTCAGGGTAGTGATTCAACAAAGGTTACGACTGTTTTTCTGAGCTTCCATGAAAAGGTGAATGTAAGTTCAGACTGGTAAGAAGTCAAGGAAGACACGGACTTTTCACTGCAAGAAGGGTATGGTCTGTACCTACCTTCTGATATATTTAGCATGGGCTAGACAATTAAAAAACTTACTGTGTTCCCAATTGTGTGTTACAGTTTCTCACAGAATGGATAGGTCTAGCTCTTTAATACACTGACGTGCAAGGGAAACTTTGGGAGGTAACATAGGGCCCCTAAGACCTACAGAAGAGAAATATAATTTTGCCAAGGGTTGAACAGTAGCTGTGGATGGCTGCTTGCAGCTTTCACACTGGTAGAAAGATTATGCAAACACCTGTGTCCCGTACTGTGGGATTGAATTCTGGATAGCTCTCGAATGGATTAAATTAAACAAACTGTTAGTTAAAACTCACAATTAGCTTCTCTTTTTTTTTTTTTTTTCCCACTCACGTCGGAAGAACATTTTCTAAAACCCACAGTAAGAGTCCACGTTAAAGAAGAAACTACATTTAATGACAGTTTAGAACTTTCAGAAAACAATTCAATAGCAAAATATGAATCACTACTTTAAACCTGTGAAAATGTTTTAGGATTGTGTACTCCACATTCTAGAATGACAATATTTTGTACACAATGCTAAGCTCCAGAAATTACACCTAAATGAAAGACTTCTGCTAGATATTGGGCATAAGGTACTGACACCACTCTGTGACGGGTGATTCATGCAAGTCACTCACAGTCACTTGAGTTTTTACTTCTGTTATGACTGTCAAGCAAACGATACTATGAGCTGGCGTATATTTTGTTTCTTGCGTCATCAGCAGAATTGCAGCTGGGTCTCACTGTAGAACTTTTATTAGAAAGATGATGTATGAAGCAGAAGGAACACAGCTTGACTTTCAGGTCCCAGACTGAGTTTGCTGCTCTAGCAGTTGGAGAAGTGGGAGAAAGGCTTTTGACATGCAAATTTTCTATCATTTTGGTACAAAGGCAAATGATGAATGTTAAATACCATATTCCATTATATATACTTTACACTTTGCAGACAGAACCACACTTCGATATGCACAACCAGGAGAAAAGGAGTCAAAGGGAGACTATGATAGGGACATAAATGTCTACAAATAATTGAGCAGCAAGAATCCCTGTTGTATTATTGACAGTGACTGAAAATGGCATAATAAGGAGCAATAGCGTGAAATTACTGCATAAAAGAAAACATTTAAATCAGACATTTGGGAAAAAAATTCCTTCACAATGAGAAAAATCAGGCAATGGAAGTACTTATTTGTAGAGATATTTAAAACATCATTATGAGTGTTCCAAAGTGTCACTTCACTTGAAAAGTAGTTATAAAAATTGCAGTTTCTTTACCCGCTGTATCTGTTTGTTTAGTCACATTTACTGATGTTCAGTGACAACAACTTGTTTTTATACCATGCGGTTCTTGTCATGGGCACTGACAAGCAACAAAGTGAGAGGACAAGGTGAAGTTTACTGGGCTTCAGTTATAATCAAGAAAATGAGTGTTTAGAATAAGTTGACAGTGTCTTTTGGATTCCTGAAAGAAGCGCTTGATTTTAGCACTAATTTTGAAGTAATAGAAGTAAGCATGTCACTTTACTTAAAGTGGAAATTTCAGCCATATGGCTATGCTAAGCAGAACCGTAACTTTTTAAAGTGTGCAGTAGCCATACTGAGAGTCGGTGTAAAAATGTGAGTGAATCAAGGTCTGCTGGGAAAAATAATATCTTTAATTAAACTGCTGATAGTGCTATTGAGCCTCTTTTTATAATCCCGCATAGTAGTAGGCTTTAGGTCTCAGTCTCATTTTGCAGGCCACAATGAACAAAGGAATGAATACCAAAGTTTGGAGTAGTATGAACATGCTGAAATGTACGAAAAATGGTGAAAGTTAACACCAGTTCATTTCTGCAAGAAACAATGAAGTTTGTATTCAGAGTTTCTTTTGTGAGATGAACAGTGGTAGTACTATTTTTAACAAAAATATCCTGTGGCATAGGGAATAACTTGGTTGTATTGCTAAGTTTTCGTGTGAGTGAGTAGGAGATGTTTGGTTTTGGTTTTGAGTTTTAGTATTTGGTTGCTATAGAAACAGTTTGTTTCATATTTGGTGAGTATAAGGGCAAATTAAGGATAGGTGGCAAGCTCTCTTACTTTCAGCTGTAGGACAGAAGCCATCTGTAAGGCCTTCTCCTGGTAAATGTGCATCTCAAAATGCAAACATTAAGCAAGTTCTTATACCAGGCATATTTTGCAAAGGATTACATGTGACTTTCTGCAGTAGTAAGTGTGGCAGCATGAGGGAAAAAATAATCTAGGTCACATTCCTGTTTCCTGGTATTTGCTAGAAACAATATTCTTACACGAAGTGGGAAGATACCTTCCAGAATTGGGTGGTTCAGTCTTCTGCTTAGTAATGATGTATTAGTCATTATACAAAAATCTACCAGAAAGCACTGTCTAATGTATTTCTCCCTGTTTTTTATTTCATGCTTTTGTAAGGAAGTTTCCTGTTTACTTTTTGGAAATTCATGGTATTTTAGTATCTGGAGTCAGCTGAGACTCCTGTCCATCCCTAATTTGTGCAAGGTTCTATTATGAGCAGTCAATACTTGATGCTTACTCATGAACCACAAGAAATCCATTATATGTGGTATGCTACAGCTTTTAATGTTGTAGTATATTCTGTGTGTTTAGCTTAGACTATTTTATTATTTAGCTTAGTTTATTTTAAGACAAATCAATACCACCTGCTGAATTTGGTACTGTTTCCAAGACATTCACTAGCATTGTGGCTAAGAAAACAAGCACCCAATCACAATGTATATTCTTTTTTATCACTTAAGATAATTCCAGTTAAAGCAGCTTATATACACTTTAAGAAATTGAATGTTAAAACATTTGAAGAGAATTCAAGGTTAGAATTACTGAAACTCTGAAATTATGCTTAAAGACCAATTTTATCTACTATGTATTAAACTTGTCAAGGATTTTTAACTTTCCTTTTATGTCATCATTTTGCATTTGTTCATTAGCTCTGGGGATGAACTCCCATAGCTTGCCACTTTTAAATCGCAAACAAGCTCGCAATTTCTGTTCACTGTGAAAAGTTTCTTGGTAAATTCAGCATTACGGGGATCCATGGCTGTTCCACCTTGATGAGTCTGTACTGCATGTACTTGTCCCTCAAGCCAGAGGGATCTGGTTGCCACTCTGGAAAACTCCACCTATGTTCAGAGTCAGACAGGCATTGGTTTGGGGATCTTTTTCACCATTTTAAGCATTACTACTGGTAATAAAGAGTCCATTTCCTGAGTTAAGCTGCTAGTGGTACCTCTGTAACCCCTATAGTATAGCTATAACTGACTGGAACCTACCAAACTATTTTGATGCTCTACTGGCAGTGATACTCTTCAGTTTAGACTATTTTGGCTCTGCAGGAATAATAGGAATAAACTTTTGTCACTAATTAGATATGACTGGATACATATATGGATCAGATTTGTTGAGAAAGAAGGTGCCATTTTATCTTGTCACTTTCCAGAGCAGAGTAATGCTTTAAATAAGACCTGACAGAACACTGCTCTTTCTGATGTCTGAGCGGACAACTTGATACATTACTGTGTAACATTACCATTTGTTTGCAGTTCTTCAGCCAGTTTCCAGTCCAGCTGGCTTGTTTCCAAGTCTTTTTGAATTGCTTTTGGAAGATTGTGTAAGACATTCTGTCCAATAGTTTATTACTATAGAGATCCTGAGCCAGATCATCCTTTTGGAAGCTTTTTCCACCCGTATATTTCTATATTTCTGTAAGTGGGAGCAGCACTGAAGCCAATTTATAAAACCTTTAGAGTTCTTCCAACAGAGGGAATACTCTTGTGGCAGACAGAGGCTGTAGAGTCCCTATCCCTTAGCCATGTTTGTTGTCTCCTCCCTCTCTTACACCTTCTAGAAATATCAGTTTACTTACTTATTTGTTACAGTCTTCTTTTTTAATACTATCAAAATTATTAAAAATAATGAGGACAATGAAGTGCATTGTGAAGAGCCTCTTCTCTTTTTAAGCCTGCCCAGTTTCTAGATGGTAGTGAGAGCTGGTGTTTAGGCTTTTGGGATTCAGACTTCAATTCTGTTCTTTGCTTGGAACTCATTGCCAAGACTCTTCTCCTTGTGCCCCAGTATTCTCTCCCTCAAAACAAGGATAATGAAACTGACCTTTATAAATTACTTGGACATCTCTGATAAAAAGCATAAACTGAAATGATTATCCTTTGTTTTGATAATCTTTTTCTATTTTTTTAAAGCAGAAAGTAGTACTGAAGTATTTGGGGAGGGTGGGAGTGGTGTGACATTTACAACTATTCTTCCTGTGCAAGATGCCCTAAAATGTGCCTGCCAAAATTGTCCTTTGGGGGCTGCTTTTACCATAGATGTTGATTAATATTAAAATGAAATAAAAAAGAGGTCTTGTTTCTTTCCTAGCAGAGCTACATCTTTATTCATTTCCTTGTTCCTTTAGAAGAGTAGCAAAAAGAACCTATGGATGTACGCAGCATTGAGCAAGTTCTTGTGTTGGGGTTTTTTTTTTAGTGCTTCAGTGGGTCATTGTTCAGTAAGATGACAATGTTTCTTGCATTGCTGAGAAAAGAAATAATAGAATGGATAATTTTTAGCTTTCACTTTTTCTAAAAATGTAATGTCATAACTCTTTCATTGCCATGTTTTCTATTTCCTGTTATTTATAAAAGAATGAGTCAGAGAAATGGAAACATAGCTGCTGTGAATAATTTAAAAGTGGTCTGAGAATAGATAACCATTACTTCTGATGATGCTGCTTGTGATAGTTACACAATGATAAGATTATCAAAAGAATTTGGGGAGACAGAAAAATGGAAAGGATGCATTAAGTCATGTAGTTATTTTTGCAATTGCAGGATTATGCCTTACATTAGTTTTACAAATGTATTGTCTGGCTGCCTTTAAAAAGTTTGAGAAAATGCATTTCCAGTATTTCAACATTTTCCCTATCCTTTCTGCTTCCAGCAAAAGATTTCTTTTTTTTTTTTTAACTTCATCTTATTTTTTCTAGAGACTGTTCTTGCTGCTAAAAACTCTACAGGTTAAAACAGTGATCACTCCCTTTCCCCATCATACAAGTGATAAAGAAATCATAACAAAAATGGATGACAACATGTTTTCAAAAAACCCACAGCATTTCATAAAAATGGGTGAACTAACTAAATACGTTTCCTTACTTTTTTGCTTTCTCATCTACTCTGTCTTTGCTGCATCTTTCACATTAGTGGGGGCGAGCAGGATGCACAGCCCAGAGGTTGGAGCTGTTGTCCAGCCAAATCATTTCTGGTTTTCTATGAAAGTAGGATGCAGCATACTTGTCCCAAATATTCTTTAAGCAGCAAAAAGATAGGATAAATTTACCTTTTTTTTCCCCCCATCTTTAGCAATCCTCAACAAATTTTGTAGCCTTGATTCAGTAAACGTTTGATGCTCAGTCTGAAGATGGGACAGAATCCTCTTTATTCCTCCAGACTTGGTTTAGAAGGCTAATACCGTAAAAAGCAATTAAATATTAATTTATTCTAATTTGGTTTCCGATTTTACTATTTGGTGAAAAGAAACTTTGGCTTTGCCATAAACAAGCATGTGCTGAAGAACTATACAGATCAAATTTTATCAGGACGGGAGGATACCACTTTCCAGACTGCAATTTCAGTATGTAACTACCATCTCAAAACTAAGCTTTCCTGTTTGCTTTTCTCCTGTTAACACTGTTTTCATAAGAGATTTTAATCCTTAACTCAGACAGAGAAAAGGTCTGGAATTAGAGATATAAATGGCTCAGGGATACACACAAGCAGTGGGTAATTTTTTTCTGTGTTGCCTGCCAAAACAGTGGATATTTCCCATTTGGCATCACTTTAATTAGCTGATTCCATTGTAACTACACAATTACCTATCTATTAGTATTGCTTAAGCCCTGTTAATTTTCAGGAAAACTCTACCTGTGAAATTGAGCCCCTTCTTACGGGTCTACACTGAGCCCTTTTCTACAGCTCTAAACTATTCAACTACAGGGATATAAATATGAAGGGACAGGCCAGAGTGAACCCCCAGAGCTGTACGTTTGCAGAATGATGGAAATAGGATTTCACGTTTGTCTGAAGGCTGACTTAACTCAGAGTTGCTGTCTACCTTCTGGTCCTTGGAGTACTGAGTAGCAGCCAAGAAGTGGCCTAGCCTTTTCCTCACTTGTGAGCTGCACATTGCCTGACCAAGCCCTACCTTGTAGTATCTTCTCCACTGGCATATTTGACAAAAATCATTCACTTCACTTGAGGGCTGAAATTCCTCCAGCTTCACTAATTCCATGTTTCCACCCAAAGATGTAATGATCTTTTATCACCACTGTTCCTGTTCTGACAGAAAAAGCAGTTGGGCAGCCTCTCTGCTTCCTTTCTTCACAGTCTATTGAGCTTATGTCTAACGGGCAAATACAAAACTGGGACCAATGCCTTGGAAATCCCTTTTAGTTTCACTTAGAGGCCAAGTAGTCACAATGCCCTCGAGTGATCTGTACTTTAACCCTAGCAACCGCTGGTTTTCCTCTAGCTTCTCTATTTGTCCTCCTCTCAACATATTTCATCATGGATATAAGTGATACTTTTAAGTCTTTGACAGACTTGGTTACTTGCCATTGCTACTAGATCTTTCAGCAGGATGAAGTCTACTTCAGGGAAAGAATTAGTCACCTATCACTAAAGTTTTCTGACCTTGTTCTCTAAAAACAAGACAGGACAAAAGGTTTGTCAAGCATCTCCTAAAGTGGGCTCTTGCCTTTGCCTGCGTTGAGGGATCAAAGGCAATCTTTTCCTTTGAAAGTTTCTTATACATGGACTGGGTATTTTCTGCTTTCTTGTTTAGGACATACCATTGGAATCTTCGTATTTGTATGAATTCTCCTAAATCAAAAATTCTTAAGCCCAAATACGCTATAGAGAAAAGCCAGAGGAGAAGTAGCAAAAGCAATCCACGGCACCTGGGCGTGTGCACATTCCCCCAGCGCCTTTCCCACACAATGGGCAGACAGGAAAGGGAAAGGGCTGAGCCACAAAGGCTGTCCCAGCTCCACACTCCGCTTTTCCTGCAGAACAGCACTGCCGGGGGCTTACATCCCTCCATCCCCCAAACACCCACAGCCCCTTCCTCCGTCTCACCTTCAGGGGTGCAGGGCAGCGGAGAGGGAGCAGCCGGGGCTCACTCCCTGCTGCCGCTCCCCTCACCAGCGGCCGCGAAGGCGGGAACAGCTCGCGCCACCCCACACGACGAAGGATGAACAGGAGCAGCCCGGGCTGGGGGGGTGCAGCGGTTGAGAGGCAGGAGGAAGGGGGGGGCCAGAATGCACCAATCGAAAAAAAAAGGCGCTCCCCCAGCGCGAGGGGGATTGGCTGAGTACTGCGGGCGCTGTGAGCAGTGTGCATCACTAAGACGAAGTCTGGCTAGCAACACAGAATGTTCTGGAAACTCTGAGGCAGGAGAGGGAGCTGCCGGTGGCGGTTCTTGCTGTGTGGGCCGTGAATGCTCTGGTTTCTTGAGGGCCTTGAGGTGAGAATTGCTGTTCCCACAGTTTTAGTTTCCTCAGTGTGACAGTGCTCTGCTGTCGGAAGGTCTACTACCTCTGCTTCTAAAAGCCATTGTGCGCCGGCGGCAGCCTCCAGCTGGCGTTGGCCAGTGCACAAGCGGGTGCCTGGGCTGCAGCTTTATCTGTACCTGCTTGGTTGCTCATCGCCATGCAAGTCACAGAACGGTGAAACTGTTGAGAAACTGATGGGGTTTGGTCTCTTCCTGAGGGAAAAATACCTCAAAGTTTATAAATTCCTTTTTAAGATTACAAAACAAACTGCTTAGCAATGAAGAGTGCTAGTGTGTAACTCCCAAGCGCCTCACTGTGTGGTCACCAACCCGTTGTAGGTTGGTTTCCTGAAGAAATGAGGTCCTCCTTGGCTCTAGCAATGTGGTTGAGTGCATGAGGGAGATGTTTTCTCAAATTGATTTTTTGCATTGTACCAGCCTAAAAGAAATAAGAGCTGTTTTCTCAAGGTGATTTTCACATTTTACTAGACTAAAGGAAGTTCAACTTGATCACATTGATGCAAGTGCTATTTGTTTCCATGCATGCAGGTTGACTAAATTAAGGTGCATGGGGCCACCTTAATTTGTATGTTTTTTCTAACTGGTGTTTGATCTTTCAGTTTTAAGAATATTTTAACAAACTTTTCATATGAGCTCCAGGATACCCAAAGTCTATGGATTTGTACAGAACTACAAACCACGTTCAGAGGGTTCAGTGGATGCCATCCCTATTGCACAGCGTATTAGATAGCATAGGGCTATTTGGCAGCTCTATACTGGACTTCAGGTCTGCCTCTGCTGAATTCATGTTTATGGATGGATTTACTGTAGGATGAAGTGGAGCGCTCTGTTGGAATGACTTACAGAGGCTTCGGTGCTCCTTGTTGTGGGCTGGGCTGACTTTATCTTCAGCTACCAGAATGTGTGGATCAGCCACTATTCTGGTAAATTCCTTAAAGTTTACACAGGTTTTTACACAGTGGGATGCTCTGTCCAGACAATAATTTGTAATTAAAATTCTGCCCATACCAAAATTTCCATAGTTGATTCTATCAAGCATGTAGCCTGTTGTCCTCATTTGAGATCTATGAGGTCAAAGTTTTACTGCTTTCAATGACTCATTTTCCGTGCTGTGCTGTCAGTTTGTTTAAAGCAGGGTAAACTGATAAAACCACAGATGGAGGGATCACAGCAAAAATTAAGTCAATAGCTTCAATATTCAAATAGGTTTTCATAACTCCCTACAGTCTTTGTTTTCTACTTCTTTCTGCTTGCTTCTTTCTTCTAAAGGATAACAGATTGCTTCTTATTTTAGTTAGTGTTACAGCTGGCAATTTAAGGGATGTAGAGATTGACCAAAACTGGTTGGTTTTCAGATCATTCACTAGCAGAGAAAAAGGGTTCATGGCTGTTCATAAAAGTAGCCTGCCTGTTTCATAGGGGATGTTAATTTAAGTAACCACTGAGTGGTGGAACCAAGACATTTGGACTTTTGCCTCTTGTTAGTGAACATTACAGAGTAATTACATTGTTAATACACATCGCGTCTGGTTTTTATTTTGACACACTTTCAAATGTAGTTTAAAATACTTGTATTTTAGCTGGAAGGGGTAGGGAGGAATATATTTTTGTTTCATATCCATGGCAACTCCTCTTTTTTTATTACTCCTTTAAAAATAAAATTTCCTACTCTTTAACCTCTTTCTAAAAATGTTATTGAAACATAAACTCTTTTCTGTTAACAAATATTTTCTGCTTATTAAAGCGTTGAAGTAGCTCTTTCTTTTTGAAATAAAATAAAAAGAAAAATTATTGTAGAAGATTAAATACTTTAAAGTAGTATCTTTCTCATTTCAATTCAACAGCATTAAATATTTCAGTGATGTGTAACTCCCAATATACTTTTTTTTTATACTAGGGAAGTGAGGCCTAGCCCTTTTTGGAGAATCAGTTGTGAATTTTGGTTCATTCTGAACTTGTCATAAAGTCCTTCTTCTCCCCCACCCTGAGATACATGCCCCAGATATTAACTGCTCTGTATATATCTTCTTCATGTTTAACAGGTGAAACTGATAGAGTGGCTCAGCCCTAGCATTTATTTTATGGAAGGAAAGGAAGACTTCATTACATCTTATCTTTTTTTTTTTTTAAGGGGAAGGAAGGGCATTATTATGCATTAGAAAAATTAATAGATCAAAGGTTATATTATATACAAGTGTGAAGGTTCTTTTCCATGTAGGTTCAAGATCATGAAATATTGAATTAATCATAGTAAAGCTTTTCAAGTAAGATTAGATTTTCATGAAATTTAAAAAGAACGGTAAATGGAATGGACAATGATAGTTGTAGTTTATATTATTACTAGGAATCAATTGCAGTGATATTTATGTGAATTGGAAATAACCTGGGGCTACATGTAGGTATGCACTTCAGCAATGTCCTTAGGCTAACAAAGCTGCTCTAAGCTTGCAAGTTTTACTGGTGAGCAGTCTTCAAGTTGGCCTCAGAGGTTTAATTTTCATCAGCCTTGCCACATTTTCCATGAAGAGTGAATCTAAAGATATTGTTCACGCTTGCACTGCTCCATCTGTGAAAAAATGCAAATGACGTCAGCTTAGGACCTGCCGAAGTAAATGACTGAACTCTAAAGAGTGACCTTTTATGTGCTACACTATTTTTTTCTGAAGGGAAGGGATAGCTGTGGAGTCAAACAGATGATACAGAAGTTGTGCATGGAGAAGAGAAAAAACAAAAGAACTTTGGTTCTTTTTTAATAGCTTATACCCATCTATCAGACAGGGAGTCGCTGGGGTGAACTCATACATAGAATCACAGAATCATGGAAAGTTTTGGATCGGAAGGGACCCCTAGAGGTCATCTTGTCCAAGCCCCCTGCAGCGAGCAGGGACACCGCTAACTAGATCAGGTTGCTCAGAGCCCTG
>Ga0181612_145001_pt1 | contig 11983 bp, 4 predicted proteins | sample HoacroProtozoa21_FD_119630 | JGI IMG/M metagenome (GOLD analysis project Ga0181612, IMG submission 119630) | Hoatzin crop microbial communities from Cojedes, Venezuel. Combined Assembly of Gp0051906, Gp0051904, Gp0051908
AGGAAGTTAAGCTCACAGGCTTTCAGCTGGTACACAAAATAAATAGAACAAAAGGCACTAAGACCTTTCTAATCGGCATTCTGGTAAACCACAGTCCCACCGATCCTCAACTGAATTGGAAGATCCAAGTTTGCAGTTCACTGGGGCACCGAGCAGCAAGGTTCGGCAATGCAGACAGACTTTGTACGCTCCCCGGGACAGTTGGTCACATCCAGGCCTGCTCAGGAAACAACTGAAGCAGGTCTAGTTCTCAGTTCAGAGCTAAGCTTTTCTTACAGTCTCTCCACCCAAGAACCTTGCCTTCTTTTGACTGTACTGCAAACAGCTGACCTCAGGCCAGAGAAGACTGCTGCAATGGCAGCCTCTGCACTCACCCGTTTCCTCCTTACATTCTCCCACAAGCATCTCTCCTATTCTATATTGAACTCCTAAGGGGAGACACAGAATAATCATTAATAATGTACTAAAATCTCCTTGCACAGGAGATGGCTTAGCACCACTTTCTAAAGACCAAGTAAAACGTAGATAATACCAAGAACTTCTGAAAAAATATTTTTATCTATTTTGCAGCCATATGAATATCAAACAAGCAATGTAGATCTACTCTGCCCTGAAGATGCCCTGCTTGAGCAGATTAAGATCAACAGGCAACTACAAATCATTCTTATGACAATACCTATTGACAAAAAGGCGCAGGAGAAAGACGTAAATGTTCTTTTGTTTACATCTATCAGTGCCACTGATCTGGCTCAAAGATTGTGTGGTGATCATAATTCATGAGCCGAGCAGAATTTGGCACCAAAAAAACACTGCCAAAATTAGATCAAATTGAAAGGATGATAAAAAGGAGATCATTCATTTTTCCCAAAGCACCTCTGAGATTTTAAAATTTAATGTTTCAGGGAACTAAAATTAGACTCCAGAGGGTTTTTCAAAGATCACTGTTTCTCTCTAAAGTTTGTTTTCGTGAATGTCCGGCGTACAGATATGCTGAGGTCTCAAATGTAATGAGAAAGATGTACTGTTTCAGGCAACTATTTCTCCATGCTCTATTATCTCACACAGTCCCTTAATAAGCAGCTGAGTGAAGGAAAAAATACATCAGCATGATTATTTTACTTCTCCTGAAAGATGAGCTTTCCGATAAAACCAGAATCAAACTGTCATCCTCCTTCTAAAAGAAAGACTTCACAGAGCTTTGGTTAAAACTATGTTAATTGCATAACCATTCCATTTTCAAAACTTAAACGCTACATGCTTTCCTTTGGGTTCCATTTCTCCATTCTTCTATATTAAGTAACTTTAAGATCTTGGCACGAATTTTTCAGCATGTCTGCCATGGTGGCTAAAAGAACAGAATTCCCTGTGTCCCAAAGCACGCTTAACTCCTTCACTGCTGTGTACTAACCACGACACATTATGACTGTTTACTATCTGTGGGCTTATTCTTGTAATCATGCTAATACAATACTCCTTTGTAATTCTATCTCCATGAAAAATGAAGTCAGCTCCAATTTGAACAGCTGAAATACTGGCCTTTGTTCAAGAGAGCCTCCAAAGAAACACAAGTTTAAAATGATTTAGCTCGACAGACCTACCACATATCTGTGCACTTCACAAATGAAATTAAACAAACACAGTGATCCAGAATGGTACGCATGCACCACATTGTCTGCCTAAGCACTGTGACAACCTCATTTCAGTATGGCGTGACTTCATCAGCTTACCTGATTCATTCAACTTAAGTAACTAATTAACACAGTCCTCTCTATTCCTTTTTTTCTTTTTTTTTCCCCCACCTCTACTATTTTCTGTTTTGAGTTATCTTTAAGATGAAAGGAAAACTAGCCTTGCTACTTTCTTGGAACAAATACTTTTGTGCTGGCCAGCTTTTTGAACTGAATTCACAAGACTTGCTTCCTTTGCCAGCAGAGTTTGTGAGCTTTTTCACTCCTCAATACTCAACAGCACAACCATCCAAAATGCACAGAAAACAGAGACAAGCTTTCTGTAAACTTCCAGATATTTTGGACTAGAGCCTCATGATCCACATCTATATGCATAATGCATTCTCATCTTTGAAAGCCTGCCCACCAACTCTTTTTTCCGCAGTACTACCAAAAACCAGTTTTCCACAGCTCGTGTTTTAACAACCAAAACAACACCTCTTTCCCCTCCTCTTTCCCTAAGCATAAGTACTGATCCTAAGTGAGGATCCTCAGGACCTGTCCTTCTACAGTTGGCTTTATGGCAAGGGCAATCGTAAGCTGAGACTACACTACCAAGTTTTTCTGACATACTTCTGTTCAGTAGGAGTGTTAAAAATTACACCACCTAAAAATTACACGGAAGAACTATAGCATAGATGCGGCAATGCCAAAAAAAGGATGCTTTTTCAAATTATCTGCACTGCCTCCTCAAAACAAGCTGGGCCAGTAAAAAACCCTCCTTTTGTCAGCACCCAGCTATGTTGGTGTAGTTGTTGCAGGAAAGATCCTTCTTGCACAGAAAATCTCAGTCTCCTTGTTCATAAGAAGAAACTTCATGGAAGTTCTCATATGGAACAACATTTGGAGGAAGTGGTTTTACAAATTTCACATTTTAACTGTTTCACCCACCTTCCTTACTTCTCCCTTGAAATGGAGGTAAAGTGGACTCACTCTTCTTCCAAAGAACTTAAAAAACTGGCCTAGAACAAAATGTTGATTCAAATGTCTATTTGCACACCAAAAAAATTAGTCAGGGAATGAGCACAGAAAATAAAAGCCCCAAAATGATTTGCGAAGCCATAAATGTAAGAGAGCTGGCATTTTCTGTTCAAAGTATTTTGTAACATACACGCAACAGATAAAAGTAATTATTGTAACAATCATTAAATTTCAAGAACAGAAAAGATTACTTCAATCTATTTTTAAATGACAGATACAGAAATCTGATATCAGATTCTTAAAACTAGCTTGGACGAAACAACATAAGCAAAAGTAGATTTATATATGTTGCATAATGGTTAAAAATACATTCTAAAATTATAAAAAGAGGCAATTAAAAGGAAGCCATCTAAAGCCCTCAAAAGCCTCACAGCAGTTTCAGGCTCTTTTTCTCATCTTCCAGCATAATCCATTCTTGCTCCCTTCAAGACTGAATTTCTACATTAAACCTCTCTCAATTGCTCTCTGCAAGGGGAAGATTTCACCACCAATACACAGAAGTTGTTTATGGAAACACCAAATGGGACACAGTGTCTGGTTCTTAGCTTTTGCACTGTAACTAAACATGGTTTAGATTTGTTAAGCCATTTTGAAAATACAAAGCCATGAATAATGTTGCACAAATCTCTTTCAGATGTTTTAGTCAAGCTCATTCTCTGAACTCATATGCAGTCAGATTAACTCCGCAATGTTTAAATGCCACGTGAACTTTATAGGGAACACTAGAAAGCAGTATTTTGGTATGTGGACTCAAAACTATAAATGTTCAATGCTCCTGAACCGAGTACTTTTAACTCCCAGGTTTCAAGGAGACTTTCTTAGTGCAATCAATTCTGCAGAAACGATTGTTCTGTTAAAAAAAAAAAAAAAGGCAAGCAGTTTTACAGAGCTAATTTCTCAGACAGTATCTATTAAAATAGAAGTTAAGCAACATACTCTTCCAATCATTCAATAGAGGCAAATGTAATTACACCTTCATAATACTGAAAAATACTGAATGCTTAGTATTGGATAAAAAGCTTCAATGAAGTGTAAAACTACAAAGCTTAAGAGGCTTTCTTGTTTTTGCATTGATGGGTAGTTTGTTCTTCAACCATCATACCCGAGTACACTGAGACTTGCCTCAATCAAAAGCACTGGAAAAACAACTTTGGTTATTGTTTACTGGTTTGTATTTTTGAAACGGCTGTACAAATATAAATCACGTTCTGCTGCCATGCATTAAAAGCGACCACCAAAAGCCACCTTGTTCCAAAGAGCTGTTTTCTAAATTTCCCATAGAAAGCAGATCCTTGCAGTCAACTGGCATAGAATAGCTTTATATAAAAAAGGGATCAGAGTTTTAATGCAGAGATTCATGACTGCCAGAATCTAACTAATCCTAACATAATCCTAAATAAAGCAGTATACTTTTCATCACAAAATACTTCAATCGCTACCCTACACTGTGCTAAAAATGAGAGGTTTTGACACTGCAGATCACTTCCATTTATTTCCATGATTTGGTACCTGAGCTTTATTTTAAGACAGACTTTAAACAGTTCAATGATGAATCGCTATTTTTGTCATAACTTAGCTGTAATTAAATTAAAACACTCCACATAACTTGATTTGCGTGGAAGTTGCTCACCTATTACACTAAGTTTGTGTAGCATAGAAATTACACAACTTTTGTAGGAAAAAGACGCTCAAAATTTTAAATGTGTGCTTGGAACCTTGGATATAAGGGTATTCTTTTACAGATTACATTTATCTTTTTTGCAATGAGAACATTAACTTTTTTTGAATAATTGAAATGATAATATTAAAATAATTTCTATCCATTCTTTATTTCTACTTTAAACATTATTAACAAACAACACATGAAAATTTGATTCTTTTCCTGAATATATTTATTCCTATTTTCAGTATTTTACACATTAATTTTCCCTACCTGTCCCGTTTTATAATGCCTTGCAAACTGATTAACCACTCGATAGTCATTTGCAAAGTACTCCATTAGAATTGAGGGAACTTCAGCAAAATCCGTAGGACATCTGGTTCCTAGAGGTAGAATAATTGTACACATCAGCATTTGCTATTTTCATTAACACAAATAGTTAACTCTTCCCAAAAGGTTTCACAACTTTCAGGTTGGACTTTTGGTGAACTTTAATGTTCCTTCGTTAATATTAAGTCAATATTTTATTTCCACAGCATTACTGTACATATTGCTAGCAAAGCTTCATTTTTCACATTTTACTATAAATCACAAAGTAAAACAAAATATTTGAACAGCTGGGCGAGGCACCTTATAAAGCTCTGGATCACACCCTTTTTAAACTAAACCAGACTCCAGCCAAACTGGCCCTACATGAAACACCAAATCTATTTAAGTGTCTTAAACCTAAATCAACCTACAATGTAAACAAAACTCTGCCTTAATCCCATTCACAGTTACAAATTTTAGCTTCCATCTGTTTGCTGAGCTTACTTATGCTTTATATTAACCTCGCTTTATAATACCAAGTCATTCATCCAAGGAACACTCCTGCAGATTGAGGACATGTTCTAAGTCAGCGCAATGAGGTAATATCTTAGCAGTCAGTGCTTTCAAAAAGCACTTTCCCAAAAACTTTATTTACTCTAATCTTTATCAGCACCTTACACAACGGAAATTATTAAAAAGTCTAACACATCACCAAATCAAAGCTACACTTCTAATTTTTGCATTAAAGTTAGGGATGTACAAAGTTGTTGCTTTAATAACGGACCCACTGGGCCATCGTCTCTATCCCTATCTGCTAGAGACAATGTCAACATTCCAAACTAGTCTTCTATGTAAGTATGGTCTTTGCTTCTACTATTCTTTCTTGAAGACTATTTTGTTTAAATCACTCCTTTGATCTTCACAAATCTTTCTCTAATTTTTAATCTGAATTCATAATCTGTTTATATTCAATGTTTTCAGACTCTTTAGTATAAATAGCATTTCCCACACTCTTTTACCTCCTAAATTGAGACAAACTGTATTCTCTCAGCCATCATTATCTGAAGGCAAGATAAAGTCTAACAGACTATGCACTGTAGCTTGTGTCTGCACCTGCTTCAGTTTGAATTCACACTCAGACCAGAGACACAAAACCATGCCCAAGCATTGCATGAGGTTTCACCAGTATCTTTCTTCATCATTCTAATACTTATTGCTGCTAGATACACCTCCGCTGTAATTTCAAATCACATTCGCCCCTCTCACAGACACATTAGCTATTAGTAGTTCTGCATTAACACACAAAACTGTTCTTCTGTTCCTCCACCACTGTTGAAATACCCATTTGATAGCATAAATTCTCTTTGTATTCTTTAAATGCATGATCTGCACCATGTAGTTCTGCATTGCATTTTACTTCTTAAACTGCAGTATCCAGTCATTCAGTTCTTATACAACACCCCAATCCTTCTTTTGTGCCACCACATTTCATTAGTAGAGTCTTTCTTTCTGTTGTTTGGAAATAATTTTTAAAATGCCTAAAACAAGGCAGATCCCGAGATAAATGACTGCAGAACTACACTGATGTTCCCCTAGCCATTTATGCTTTCTCAGTGCTCCTTAACAAAGTGACAGAATTCTTTTAACAACCATTAAAGAAACTCCTGAAAAATTACATTATCTGAAAGTCAGAAACATAAAAGGTTGGGCAGTTATCTGGGATAAGATAGTCCTCCTGGAAAATAACATAGGTATTCTCTACTGCATGACAAACTGAAATGGAATACAAGCTAGGTTTTAAAAAATCTTACACACACCTATGCATTAAACAATCAATAAATGCATACAGTAAAATGACAGATTAACTTAAAAAGAAGCATATCGTAAGCCAAAATCTACAGTATTATCCAAGTTTTGGGCCCATTAGCAGGAGAATGGGTTCCTGAACATTTGGTAATGTTAATTACAAAAGGGAGGTGGGGAAGAGTAGAAAAGAGGTCAGAAACTCAGTGTATCTCAACTAGAATGTTCAATTTTTTGTTCTCACAATAGCCTGCAGTCCTCTTGTTTGCACACTTTTCCACCCTGGTGTCTCATGAGAGCAGATGGCCCCCCACAGACATCCCTGGGACGAGCCATTTGATTGTCACACATTCCAAACCCTAAAAAAAAAAAAAACAACCCACGTTCTCTACAGAAACAACATGACTGACCTCTGACGCTGCTTTTGCAATGCTAGAGCTGGAGTGAAAACCCCTGGGACGCAGGGCTGTGTGGAGCTAAGGCAACGCTGAAACCATACACAGGGGCTCACGGAAAGTCTGAGCCTCAGAATCGGCCATTTCGTGCCCCTTTCAGACTTTGACACGAACCATAGAATTGGAAAAGACCTCTAAGATCATCAAGTCCAACCATCAACATGCAAAGCATGCGTTTCGCCACAAGAGAAGAACCCCACCAAAGCAGTTACTTTGGACATGTAAGTACTCCTGGAGGTCAAGCGGAGCCAGTCCATATGAGTGGAAGGGGTGGGGGAGAGCAGTCCCAAAGAGTACACAGAGTATAAAGAGCTTATATTGAAAGAGCATACGCAGTGTTCATTTGTTTTAACAATGCCCAGCAGCGACACACTTACAAACAGCTCGCTCTATTCTAAGTGGGAGACTTAAAGAGTATTTTGTCACTGGGTGCAAAGTATCTGCTGACAGCACATAACTCTACCATAGACTCCCCTTTGTATCATTAGCATAATATAAAAATGGTAAAACATAAAAAAAATCCTTCAGACAAGGGAGTTACAATTTCATCTGTTTGTTTGCGGGGGTTTTTTTGACAAGTAAATGTCTACTGCAAATGGGATTACCAGCACATCATTATAGAAGAGGACATACCACGCTGTCTGCAGGTAAGACAAGCAGCGTGCCAAGCAGCTTTAGCCAGAACACGTCTTTGACCCACTCCCCACAACTGCAGCAGGCCACAGCAGCCTGTAAGCTGTCAGCCACCACACTCACTCCCGCTGCTTGAGCAGAGGGACCAAATGAAAAAAGGCAATATTCCTTTTCTGTGCATCCACCTAGCTGCAACTGCATATTTATTCATGTCCATTTACATACGATAAAAAGGCCCGTCAGTTAATCATGCTTGCAAATACAGTATGTTTCTAATTTATAAACTTTGCTTTAATCAGAATCAACTAGAAGAGGCCTGGCTTTACAGATTTTCCATATTGCCAGTGTATGTTCTTTGCAAGAACTAATTTACTAATTTTCCTTAATTCAATTTCCTAAATCATTTCCAACCCAGGATTCATCGTGCTTTTACACTAGGTATAAGTTTGGCTCACTTTATTTTCAATCCTCCAACTATTCCATTATTATAAACTTCACATAAGGCAGACTTGCAAGAGTGGATACCACCACTAGAACAGAGAGCAGCAGTACACAAAGAAGAGATACGAATGCCTAATTCTTATTGAGAGAAGAAGAACATTCAAGTGTTGTTTGGTTGGGTTTTAGATAATATCTGGGGATCTGATATTGTATTTTCAAGTCATCAAAGATGTAGAAGTATCAACATAACTCAAGCATTTCTGGTTTGTCCTCTTTTCTTTTTGCTTTGTTTTGGGTTTTTTTCTTTGTTTTCCTTTCCTTTTTTTTTTTTTTTTAATCTACTCCTTTCTTCCAGAAATTAAACATTTAACTAAACCAGAAAATCATTATTCTAACTTTCTTACCAGTGACATGTTGGTACCGAGTTCTTCCCAGCATAGAATGCATTGCATGTCCCATTTCATGGAAGAGATTCTCCATCATGCCAGGACTCAGTAGCGTTGGTGCACCCCTTGTTGAATGGGGCAGGCTAAGCATAAGAACAACTACAGGCAGCTGGTACTTTCCATTTTCCCTTAGCCTGCCTCCACGAACTGTAAAGTGACAATCCTTTTCAAGATAAAAGCAAACATATGGACAGCCAACGTCATTATAGCAATGACATTAAACATTGACGAGATTATTAAACTATTAAATGAAACCTAAACATATACTCAGTTACACAAGTTTAATTAAATGATTATTAACAGTGTTGTTCAATAGCAGCATGCTGTTTCTCCATCTTTATTATTTCCTTTATATTCAGAAGGAAACTACCTTAATCCATAAAGAAAAGACTGTGTTGCTTTAAGAAAATAAATGTTTGTCTGTTTTAGAATTATTAAAACCTCTCAATTTTTCTAAATAATATCACTAGCTCAAAGAAATTTACTGATGTGCCAAATCCATAATTTATAGATTAAGTTCTCTCCTTATTCTTCAGAAGTAACTTCTTTATTAGCAAAATGGAGTAATATATTAAATTAATGTAGATTTAAAGTTTGTCCATGTACCACCTCACTAAAGGTGGTAATTTGCAGATGCTTCTACAGAGTGAGGTGTCCATTGTACTGCACTGCATAGTTAATATACTGGCAGCAGGCAGCACGAGTGAGTAAGCCACAACAGTTGGAACTATCTACAGTTTTAAGTCAAATTTTGAATAAAATTTAGTTGCCATTATGAGCTTTCACCTTTAAAGAGTATTAAAATTTCAGAATGTTTTTACTTGTAAATAGAAGGCCAGAAAATAGGTGTTTAAAAATCTACCATTTCCGTAGAACAAAGAATCTGAGTTCAGCCTACCCGGTGACATTTTTTAAACAAAAAGTTACTCACAAAAATATTTTACCTAAAACCACATTTGAATATACAGACATTCCCTGTTTAAATTTAATTTATTTTAAATTGAGATAGCTTTCACTAAACTTACACTGAACACAAATGGCCCCAGTCATTAGTCAGATAAAACCCACACTGGAATCAGATCATAAATGTTACCTGATGTGGCTTATCAGGTCGCTGAAAGAAGTCACAATAGATGTATCCTAGCAAACCTTCAGTTTCATGAACAACAGCCTGAAGAAAAAAAAAAATGTATCATTTCCACAGTGAAAGCACTGATGTGTCAGCTGAAGACACGGTGTTCTAATCCAAAGATTTATAACGAAAAAATGACCAATAAAATGGGAATAATTAATGTAAAATCTGTTGGTAATTTTAGTTGGAAAAAATAGATATACCAGATTCACAACTTGTTCCTCAAACTACAGCCATTTCTGCATTTCACTCAAAACTAATTAGTCACAGGTTAGGGGCTACAGATGGTGTTACTTTTAATGCTAAATGACTTCTGAGAAGTCAACGGTAACAGAAAGCGGTTTACTGTGGAAATAAAAGCAGAAAGAGTAAGGAGTACTAACAAATTGACCCACAGGACATAAAGAACAGCAGCTCTTGCTGGAGGTGGAAGGGCAGTGAAGATCTGGCAGTGAATACATGGAGGGAAGACAACAGAGGAACCTGGGAACCTGAGGAGTAAATAATTGCCCAAGCTTTTATTTCCACCCTCCCCTAAAAAGAGGGCAGAAAAATACAGACATAAAAACCAATCTCAAAGTAAAGATGACGTACAGAAGAAAAAAATGAGGGAAAGAGACCTGAGTGCGAGAATATACACCTACAGCATTCTACTCATCTAAAAAGTCATCTACAACTTAAAACTAAAAAACCAGCAGGGCTCATCCAGAAAGATGGCTTGAAAGGTACAACAACAATCTCCAAACAGAAACTGCTTCTGATTCAGGCACTCTTAACATAGAGACATGTTACAAAGGCCATAAAATACCAAGCATACAAAAGGCACTGAGAAGGAGTATAAAGCCCTTGACATCTAACTTCAACTAAAATTAGACAGCTAGTGTGTGCTTTTGATTTTAAATTAGCCAAGTAATTTAAAAACCAAATCTGATTCATGGCCCAGAGGAACACACCACCTTGTCTGAATTCCCTTTGTCATTTCAGATGCTGGGAACGAGAATACTTACCAACTTTCGAACATCTTCAGACCAAACCTCTCCTCTCTGTGGCTCTTCAGCATAAAGGGAAATTCCTAGGAGCTGACTGAACAAAGAGTTCAAACCTTCCATGCATGCCCCAAGAGAGAAAAACGGACAGTACAAGCCAGGATCAATGTTGTACCTAAGGAAATACAAGAATCCCAAACCAGCCAGTCAGTTGAGCTACATAAACTACAGCCTTCAGCTCCAAGTCATAGGATGTGACAAAATACACCAGATAAGCCTCAAGGCCCTTACTGAACACATTTGGCTTTATTTTTCAAATAGTGAAACTAAGTCACAGACTAGTTATGATACAGTGCTTCACAGTAACTCAGTTTTCCTTATATTCAAATTTGGATACCAAATTCAGCAGATGTTGACTGATTTTCAGCGATGGGGCGAACACGTAGTCCAGACAGACCACGGCAACACCACGGGTGGCCAGGCTGTGGCTTTTGATCCCCAAGAGTCCATCGGCACTCAAGTGCCATTCCCATGCCAAGGCTGCACCGTGTGACTGACTGGAAAACGGAGTTTGCTTTGGCTGTGGCATCAGCCAAATCCTCAGCTAGGGCAGGAGACCAGCCAGTAAGTGCTGCTGACTCTGCATTCTTGTCTTTTGCTGGGACAACAGAAACACCAAGGAGACACAATCACCTCCCACGCACGAATCACACCTCAGGCTCTGGGGACTCTCTGAGTCACATAAGAAGTATGTTACAGCTTTGAGCCACGTGAGGATTTTTGTATGTGACATTGCGTTCAGACATGGCCAAGCTTCCTGAGCCTAACATCAAACAACTAAGTATGTTCAAGACTCTATTGCACAGAAGACACACGTGGGGAGGAAGACACCATGCCTCTGCACGCACACACAGAAACTGAGGACGAGCAAAAAGCAATTATAATAAGCAGTTCAGAGATGCATGCAAGCTATACTTGGGCTCAAACTTCCTCAGACTCTGACCCTAGAATGTAAACAAACTACAAGTACATCAAGCAAACAAATACTTTGCAAACCTGCACCTTCCACTAGCCACTCAGGGCCACACAACTCTTTGCAGTTCTGATTTTGCTGTCGTCTCCAATCTGCTTGTAGTTGTGCGTGCACCCCAAATGGCAAAAATGTTCTTGCTCCCTCATTCCATACACAAAGTCCAAGCGTTATTTATACCATTTTCTGGCATCTCTTGGGAAGAGTACAGAAACGTGATGAGAGCATGCAGGGATGCAACGAGGAAGGCCAAGGCTCACCTGGAATTGAAGCTGGCAAGGGATGTCAAAAACAACAAGAAGGGCTTCTTCAACTACATCAGCAGCAAAAGGAAGGCTAGGGACAACGTGGGGCCGCTGCTGAATGAGGCGGGTGTCCTG
>Ga0181612_164206_pt1 | contig 11983 bp, 7 predicted proteins | sample HoacroProtozoa21_FD_119630 | JGI IMG/M metagenome (GOLD analysis project Ga0181612, IMG submission 119630) | Hoatzin crop microbial communities from Cojedes, Venezuel. Combined Assembly of Gp0051906, Gp0051904, Gp0051908
TGTCCCGACCCAAACCGTACAACCAAACAGCCCTTCCCAGAAGGACTCCCTAGGTTGGCTTTCATTTGCAACGGAGACTACGCCATGCAGTTAGCTGGCGGACAAGATAGCTTTAGCAACTGCAGATACCAGCCACCTTAAAATCCTGCAGTTCACAATGATGTGAAACACAACTGTGTGAGCAGAACAGCCGAGCTTATTTCTGAGACCCCACTGCCGGCAAAGGGCAGACAGGTTGCTCCTCCCCAGCCAGCGTTCCCAAGTGCCTGACGGCTCTTACTTTCCCCTGAAGTCCTCTCATTTCTTCTCCCCCTCCTCTGTGCCTACCCTTCTCACACCTCCTTTTTCACGCCTCTTTACCCGCCACTCTGCTATGCCTGAGATAGTTTCCATTGCCCTGTGTCCTTCCCCAGTGGCCTTGTTATCTTCTTCCCGTCCTCCTCCTCAAGACTCACTGCGCTCAGCCAGCCTTCCACTGAGGATCTGCACTTTGCACCCAGGAAAAGTGGGGAACATTTACAAAAGGATATAAATAACTCCTCTGCTAAAGCTTTATTGACTTTCAACGGGATTTCCGATTCTTGTGGTTTTGTCTCTCTCTTTTTTTGCCTCTCCCTCTTTTTTCTCCTCCCTACATCACCATTTTTTAATGGTACTACGTAGTGACAGTGGAATAACAACTCCAGTATGAGATCAGCTGTAAATACGCTTATATGGGCACTGTGGAGTTCCACACAGGACAAGACACAAGCTGTGAGCAGAAATCCCATCTATGTCAAGTTACAGATCTGATCTGCAGTGGAGGTTGCTGTTACCCAGAGGGTGAAAGGAATCTGACTCCTAACAGACCAGTCTATCCTTATAAAATCTGCATTTACAGGGAGCCACATTGCTAAAGCACCACATGCTATCACTCAATATAAAAGAAATTTGGTTTTCTTCCTCCCAAAGCAGTGTAAAAAATAATATCCAATACTACTTCATCAGGGTTGGAAATGGATATATTATCTAGTGTTAACCGGAAAAGTTCATGGGGAACATTGCCTACATTTATTGTTAAATACTGTATGTGCCAATAATTATTTTCTATTTTCATATTATTCTATGTCAAAAAGACAAGATTAAATCCCTCACTAAAGCTACTGACAAAAAGGTCAAGTGCATTTCTTTTAAGATGAAAAAAAAAAATCCCTATTTGTAACATATGCAGAGTTCCTGCTTTCTCTCTCCCTGAACACTTCTTTAATCACCAACCCTCAGTCACTGAAAGAGGGGGTCACGCCCTCAATATTTAGAAACCTTTCCTAGTTTTTGCTTATCCTTCCTCTGCTCTTCATCGCCACCGGCCCAGGAAACCTTTACCATCAGAGGTGTCCAAGAGGAACCCCACGCACGGCACGAGCAAGAAGCCATGAGAGTGACGTACAGCTTCGCCTAAAATTGACACCCGCCTCTACAATTGACAGCCTTCAGTTCTCGCAGCACTAACAACACAACAGCTAACCCGGGTGGAATGAACACAAGAAAGAGAACTCTTCTTGCAATTTAGAAAATTATAGGATCTTTTTCCTTTTTTTATGTGCAGGTTTTTTAAAGATAACTGAAATTGTTCAAGCGTAATGGAAAGTGACCTCTTTCAGGTGTATAATTTTCTGAAAACCCCTTAAAACAACAGGCTTTTCTCTTCTTCACAAAAGGCAGTTATCCCATAATTGGCATGCAGACATGGAATCGGTATTTGCCAGCAGCAGAAGTTCTCTCAAATAAATTTGGTATGTCAGGTGCAACCGCGAATCTGTCGGATGATCATTCTCTATCTGTTCCGTGCTGACGGAGTGCTGCGCCCAGTGTCCGCGCAGAAACAGCCTTCGAAAGAAAACACTCTCATTTAGGGAAGGGCCAAAACTGGGAACCAAAATAGCCAACATCTCCTCCTAGGGCTGCCTTAGACATTCATCGTCATCTTTAAATACGCAACTCGCTGCTTCAGTCTCTTCTTTATTTATAAGAAACTGGCAATATTTAACACACATGTGAGAGTAGCGACACAAAATGTAATGCATTTATTGTGACCTTCAGCTGGGAGGAACTACAGAAAAACAACAAATTCATATTCTTTGCTGTACTCTTGTGCTTTCTGCTCCTGAGCAGTCCGTACTCTTGTACTTTCTATAGAATTTAAGTTTGTACATACAAAAGAGCCAATAATGGAGCAAATCAAAGCTTCACTTAATAAAACTTACTTTGATGTCACTACATTTTTCCTTCCATTAACCTTTCAACTGCCATGGACGTTCTGCCTATATGCATTCATTTGTCCGGCAAAGTGGAAAATTGCTGGCAGGGTAAGATCTAAAAAGAAACCATCAGATGAGACAAAAAGAGAAGATTTATGAAAAACTGCTTTATGGCTCCATGCACTAGAGCACTATAAACTGAAAACTTTGCAAATTAGAGTGTTATTTATGGCCTTCAACTTCCATGTCAGCAAAAGCCATCATACCTGTAGAGTTAAAATTCTTGGAAACAAAAGTTCATGGACCATGCCTGGCATCAGAGACGACCACGTGAGGCACAGCACTCTTGAAATACAGTTGACAATGTGCTGCTTTTCTTTTACTCTGATGCCTTTTATGGGATTCACGGGTGGTAAAATATAAAAATCGTGGAGACACAAAAAGAAGGAGACTGTAATTCTCTTTGTGAGATTTATAGTTGAATGTAGCTTTGCCCAGTGGCATCTCCTTTGTTCTTCAGGTACTTCTCAACCTCTGTAGCCCTCTTTCCTGGGTGCTGGAGTGCTCTGCCCTGTAGGACATCTCTCTGCCATGTAGCGACTCGAATCTGAGCTCCACATTAGTCGATGGGAATTTTACTGTCAGCTCAACTGGCCAGGCTCCAAGCACAGATCTGTGCACAGCCCTAAAGTTGGGGAGCTGGCATTTTGGTTCAAGCCACAATCACATGCAGTTGTTTACTAATACAAGCCCATAAATCGACGTTATACCTGCACCCCCAACTCTGCCTCTACGAATCAGCACAATGCAATTGTAAACAATGTCTGCAGCTTCATTTTTTCCTAGGGGAGATGGTGCACTCGTCAATGTGCTCGGCTTTTCAAGCTCGTTGCCTTCTCTGCTCAGCAGGCTGCCCTTTAACATGCTCCATCTGGCAGATCGGTGGTGACACCCTCTCCCCCCTACGTGCTGGTAGGCTTGTGACGGCAGGCTTTGGGACGCCCTTTCTCCCATCGCTTGCCTCAAGCCAGCAGAAGAGCAGCCTGCTACTCCCTATTAATTTTCCAGTAGGGAAAAACATCTTGGGGCTCCCTTCTGAGTGCATTCTGCTACTCATAAGCTGGCTTCTGCCTCACACAAAAATTAACTGTGCCTCTGTAGGGTTTTTAAACAAGCTTCAAACCAGATTTTTCTCTAGATGCCCCAGATCTGCCCACCTTCCAATCTACCTTCCTGATTGTCTCCAGGCAGAAGAGACAGTCTACCACGGGTGGGGATGGGGACACAAAATTAACCCATTTCATCTGCTACACCTGCTCCCCTACCACCCCATCCTCCTGTTTGGAAAGGAATTTTTTCTCCTTTCCAACTATTCTCCAGATTAAAAATAGCTTTACTTCCTAAATCAGCCATATCCACCTCCCATTTCTCCTTCTTAGTGTATCTCCAGGGTTTTCATGTTCAAGTTCGTTGGCTGCACTTGCTCGTTTTCCATTAAGCAAGCGATGCTGCATCATTTGCCATTTTAGTATTCAGACTCATTATGGCCCTTCTATAATAGTGAAGTATTTTCCTTCTCGTTTTGTGAAGAGACACCAAATCATACAAAGTCTTACTGAACCAAAGCGCAATGATGAACGGAACCAGGAGTTCACACATTGTAATCCAAACCCTAATGAGCAAGCCCAGCCTCGTCGCAGTACAAGAACTGCTTGAACGCAGTGAAAATGGGTACGGACAGACATCTAAACAGATAGCAAAAAGGCAACAGAAATCTCTGGGACACATAATGGAATGAAGGGCAACCCCAGTGTGAGCTTCTTGTTTTTCACTGGCGGTTGGCAGCTAGCACTTTCTCAAGAATTACAAGGGGGAATAATTGGAAGTTTGCTCCAACGCTTTCTTCAACCATTATAAGCAACTTCGGAAAACAGTCAAGAGCTGCGACAGGGTAGAAATAAAAGACGTTGTAAGGCCAATCTTCACCTTAGAGTGAAAGTATAGGTAGCCCCGCAAAATCTCTCTGTTCACTACAGCGAAGAAGCCATGGGGGATTTATCAGGGCAACATGTTTCCTACTGAAAGCACAGAAGTTTTGAAGAACTGGCTGTTCAATATTTGGATTCAGCAAGCTGTTTCTGGTATGAACTGCCTTAGCGGTAACTAATGAAAAAACCCATAAAACCTTAGCCTGTCAAAGAGACAGCCGTGACCTTAATTCGCCACCGAGATCTTTGATGAGTAGGAAAGTATCTCCCTCAAATATCCTAGAAGGACAGCATACCGCCTAATGAGCTAGAGGTCTCAAACCCACAGGCACCACGGTAATTACAAAGGGGTATTTAATTATCTAACCCTGGCATCTAAAGAATTAACAAACCTTGATAATGAAAGCAAACCAGAGAGGAAAGAAGAATTCATTGCCTAAGCCACAAAACGCTGGGAAAATCACTATAGAGACAGATTTCAATAGATTCATATCTGGTATTTCTAAAAGCTTACTGTGTACTAAAGTGCCAGATGTTCACACATTATGGCTGTTATTACTGTTAACAGCATTAATTGGGAAAGAGAGGAAGTTAATCCAATTTAATTCAGGAAACTAAGTAGAGAAATATATAAGAAAACAAATGGAAGTCTGCAACAAAGACAGATACCCAATATTTTGGCAATCTGCACATTTCATACTCTGTTGACAGAGTCACTCCACAAGTGGCCAAACAAGAGAAATATCCCTCCCTAGGAACTATTTCATTTACATTTGTTCACCACAAGGAACAGCAAAATAAATAAAATAAAACAACTCTTGGTGTTCAGGGCCCTGTATGGCCTCTTCTCATAGCTCTGGCAATGCCAGAGCTTCGTGCACACCTCCACATTCCTTCACGTGCATTATTTATTTCCTTTCCAGAGAAACTTTTGCCTTCCCAATGGCATAAAACCACTGGTTCCTTGAATTTCAGTGCACCATCAAAAATAAAAGGCATCATTACATGTAGCCCCTATCTCCTTGCAAATGTATGCAAATGCATGTGGATAACAAAGCAATTTACATCTGCCCAAAGCCTCAAAGTGAGTGTATTTGCTTTGATCAAAGCTTAAAATGGGATTTATCTGCAGGGCATAAAAACAATGTTTGCCTTAAAGAAAACAGCGGTGGCTTTAGATCGCTGCACCGAGGCTGTTGTGTTCACTGCGGCATTGCTGCCTGTAATCCCGCTAAGGTTGCGTGAGCCTTTCCCTTCTAATCTGCTGCATCCAGAAGCTCGGAGCTTGCCATTGAAATGTCTCTCCAACTTACACTTAGCATTTACAACATTAATCCACCAGCTTGCCTTTTATTTCCTCACCAAATTATCAAAAAACACCCACCCCTAAACCATGTATCTCTTTATAATTCATATTTTATTATTAGCATCCACTGCTATTTTTGCAAGAAGCAAGCTGAATTCTCTCAACATGTTTTAAACCAAGGCCAGAGAAAGCTAAGTTTTATCTGGAAAACATTCATCTAAAAATAAAGACCAGTAAACAGATAATGTACAAAAAAGAACATGCCCGTGATGTACTATTTGGTTCACTGAACAGTTGCTGCCCTCAAAAAAACACAAGCAGTGGAGCAGATATGAAGTAGTCCGCATAATTTTTCCTTCAAATTGCGTCAGCAGACAGAGATATAGCTAATGGTAAGCGAATAATTTGAAGAAATCCAGAAATCGGTGATGATTTGATAATTGTCGTGGAGATTCCCAAAGAGATTTTCACATCTGCCACAACAGGGAATCTTTCTGCAATGTCCATGAAATTGGAAAAATCTGTAACGTCAGTGAATTCATCCTACAATTCTTGGAAGCTGTGTTTTAGGTGAGAAATACCTCAGAAAACACGGGCTATTCTGCTCTAGGGGGTTCTGCAAATCAGCTGGGAGGAGAGGTAAGTTTTAACAAGAAGTCATGCAAGTGAGCCCATTAAAGAACTTGTCAAGCTGTTCCTGAAAGTCATCTGAGGATGCTTCCAGGTGGAAGCTGTTATTTGAATTTGCCAACAGCAACTCTAAAGCCAAGTGGACAAACCCCCCCACATTTAATAATTTTATACTGCATATTATCCAGATGCAAACAGGAACAGAAGACTCTTCAGATAAGAGGTACTCGGTGTTAGCTATTTCTTTTTGTCTTCAGCACTCAAAGTTTACTCAACTCACCATCAGCATCGCAACACAAGGGGTGACGTTCCTCACCGGGATGGCACCCAGGCAAACCTCCTGCCCACCAGCAGTTATAACCCAAGGGCAGAATTTCCTCCCATAAATACGAATCCGCTCACGAGCATTCCTAGCATCGTCTGCATTTTGCACGTTAATGATGTTATGACAAACAGGGAGTTTCAGCTACCACTTCGTTAACTCCATGCAACTGTCTCCCATGCATACAGCAGAAGACTGCTCACAGGCAGGAATCAGTAACTGCATATTCATAAGTATCTCAACACACAATTAATTGCTGAGTGGTGAAAAAGCAGTAATGAATAGATTTATGCTTTAACACTGAATGAAATACATATTAAGCACACACTTCGTGCACGTTGCGTCACCAAGAAGTATACTTGGCTTCACACCTGCCACAAACTCCTCACTGCATCAGAAACCCAAAAGCTTTAGTTGCTTAATAAAAAAGAGAGATAGCATGTCCTTCTTCATTTATAACTACTGCAATCACATTAGATCTTGAACTAACCCATAATAAGCAGAGATAAGTGTTGGATTTTCTTTTTTTTTGATGTTTTCTTGAAGCAGTGGCAAAGTGCACAGTAATAGGCTGCAACATTACCATATTGCTTCCCACTTCGGCGTTCAAATAACTTAGCTATAGCCTAGTACAGACAAGTCTTCTGATGGCTTTGACACTTCCATTTTCACTTTCTCAGTTTTGATCCTTCTCATCATTAAATTAACCATACTCTGTAATTGTTGTTAAATGACAACCAGCAATAGAGCCAAGGAAAATGACCCCATTTTCATACTGACCTTACAAATCCATTTAATTGGCACCCGATTGTCAGGCCAGATGAGTTTCTGTTGGATCAGAAACTACATCCAAATATGTGAAACCACCGTATCTATCCTTCCAACCACATTTGGCCCATGTACCAGATTTTCTTCATAGATTTCTTTCATAGATTTCCTGCAAAGTTGAACAGCCTACGTGAGTACACTGTCCAGCGTCAGTATCCTCATGGTAGTTTCCAAACGTCCAAATCCTTCCCTGTACTTCGGATTAGTTTTAACCACATAGCTAGAAAATGTATTTGTATTGAATTTATATTGCTCCTAAATTAATGCATACAAGGAAAGATGTTAGCATCAAGATTTAGTACTTTTTAACCTTGAAGGTATGCCATATAATAGGTATTGATTTTATCTTTTTTATTACACAGAAAAAATAATAAAATATGTCTGCTGGTGAACTGTTATATGACAGAATAAATGGTTAGCAGTGTACGCTATAAAATGGCATGGTGACACCACGTATGTTTGCTTTAAAAGCTTATTATAAAAATCAATGATGATATACATCTTGGTTAGGCTCATTTTTTCTAATTAAACAGACAGTGTCAAAAAGAGGTTTTCAGTAGTTCAAGCTGTAATTCTTATTTCTCTTCATCATCTGTAATATTTTCTCTTTCTGAGGAGGCCTTGCAAATAATATTACTCTATAAAATTTTGTTCATTTCCACTCAGAAATAATTCTGTATGAGGCACTGAGGTTAATGTTGTTCTTTTATGTCTGATCATCATAACGTGCAATGCTTCAGATTAAATGTTCTGGTTTTCCTAAGCAGACTCTAAGAGTGAAATTCTCATCGCCTTCAAGTCCAAGAAAAATTTCCGTTCACCCCAACAGAGCCAGATTGTACACCCTGAAGGTACGAAAGCTGCTTCTCTCTCCTCCAAGTAAGCAAGGAGAAACCAAGGGGAATAACTCTGTGGAAAGCAACATAAAAGCAAGCTGGCAGGATCTCCGCTCCAAAGGGATCCCTCCCAGCAAAAGAGAAAAGAGAAACACCTTGGGAGAAACGCAGCGTTCTTTCTATCTCTTCTGAAAGCGCGTGGAGGCAGAGTCATGGTACAAATTTAATTTCTACCTTAAGTGATTAAGGTGATCTTCAAGGTTTTAGCAGCTTGCAGTGGCACCCAAACCTGGTTCAGCTCAAACTCACAAAACACCCCTGTGGTGCAGCCGTAGCTGGTGCTACTTCCCTCAGCGTACCGCAGCAGTTCTGGGGCCCAGCTTTTAGAGACAGGGTTCAGCCACAGCCCTGCTGGTAGTTAACAGGTACATAACTCTTCTAAAAAGCCCTTAAATATCCTTGAAACATTTTTGTTGGTAGCTGCCCCTTTTAAGCTGATTGGTCTTCAATCAAAATGAAATATAGCAAAACTATTTTGTTATTCACCCAGAAAATTCAGACACAATCATCTTTCTTTCCTGAATTCCACCTAATTTGTTAACCTGTTTCTATTATCGAACAACTTGTAGATGAATGCTATATTCCAAGGCAGAAAAAGGGTCTTTACACAGCGGGAATATTACCTCTCTGGCTCCCAGACAAAACTTCATTGGCATTTCTTGAATCTATTTTGAATTGCAAGCTTGGACATTCATAATGCCCCACTCATTAAAGATCTCTGCGTAAAACTGATCGTCAGACATGCACCCTCAGCAAACGTGCGGATGGTACTAAATCAAGGTGAGGCATCAACAAAAAAAGCAGAGCCTCAATCCAGGGGGACTTTGATAAGCTTGGAGATGGAGTCACCAGAAACCTCATGACCCTCAATGCAGAGCAATGCGAAGTTCAGCCGTCACCACGGACCAACCCCACGCATGAGCACAGGCTGGGAACCACCTGGGTGAACAGCAGCTTTGACGAAAAAGGCCTGGAGGTTTTGGTGGGCAGCAAATTCAATATAAACCAACAGTGGACACCCACCACCAGTAAGAGGAACCACAATACTGGCTACATTAGTTTGGGGAGTACTGTTCCCCTCTGTCTGGCACCAGGGAGGCCAAACTCGGAATATTGTTGTGTTTGGACGTCCCCATTCAGGCGTGATGCTTGGAAGCTGTCAAAGGTCCATGATACTGCTATCAAGATGGGCCAGTGAGGTACAAATCAGATCTGTATGGAGGTCTGAGGGAGCTGAGCTTGTTTATCTGGAAACTAAGAGTGGATCCAGTGGCATCTACAACTACTGTAAAATCGAACACAAAAATAATAGCCAAATTCTCACGGGTATCGGCAGACAACACAACACAGGGGCGACAGCCACGAGCCGAGGCGGGAAGGTTCAGACCGGTCACTTGAGAAAGCAGCATGAGCACACATTACAGAAGAGGCTGTCAAATCTTTGTCCTCAGAGGATTTCAAGACAGGGCTTGACTAAGTCCAGGCTGACCCGGCTAGTGTTTGCGATCATCCCACTTCAAGCAGGAGGTCAGACTCAAAACCTCCAGACTTCCCTCCCAACCAGCACTTCAGTGAACCGAATGGCGCTTTTGTATGGAGTCCTCTGCAGCTCCTCTGTTCTCATACCACTTTTCACAAATCGCTTCTGCCAAGTTTTCAGGTGGTGGAATGCAAACTATTCTAGAGAAACAAAGCCGAAGCCATGTCAAAGTCTCTTGCTCACACTTCTAACCCAACCCCATCTGCTGCATAATTTTCTGTCTTCCTCATTGAGAAAGGCATTTTTAAATTTTCTTCTTTTTTTACCTCTCTCTCTTTTCCAATTCATTGCTATGCGAGCCACAAACTGCAAAGAAATGCCTGCAACAGAACTGGACCCTCTGTTACAAGTAAATTCTTTTCTGTATTAAGACACAGCCTTCCTCCTTTCAAGAAACAGCAGCCAACGGAGCCAGTATGTGGTCAGATTCCTCACTGCCTCTTTAGTGTCTTTAGTTTCCTCTCAGCTTCTAAAAAGAAAAGCGGATCCTGATCAAGGGTACTAGAGAAAAGCCAAATGCAGTTCTCTATCGCCTCAGACTGCCTTAGCCCTCCTGGGACCTCGGTATCAGGCAAGAAAGGCAGGAGCTTAAGAAGCCTTCCTTTTTCATCTAGTTTCCACCTTCCTGTCTCCCTATATTCTTCAGATATCAGTCTGACAACAGAGATAAGCAGAGTGACCTATACAGACCTCTCAGATAATATCTGGATCTCTGGAGAGATCCAAATGGAAAAAAAGAAAGTGCTATCCCAATTGTCTTAGATACCTTTTATGAAAACCTAAACCACAGACCGTGCTTCACTTTGTGTTACTATCATTTCATATTACTCTCAGGTTACCCTATGGGTTGCACTCAGGAAGGTCTTACGACAGATAAATGGTAAATCAAAATACATGCACATATTAATACTCTCTTGAGAGTATAATACTGAAGTTTATAAAGGCACTAAGTTATCAGACCTAATTTTAAAATACCAGGTCTTACATACAGCAGTATTTTGCCTGTTTCTGAACAAAATTGTACCTGGTGGGATACACAGAAGCATCTTGTAAAAAGCATAAAGGTATTTACTTTAGTATCAGTAATACAGGAAATCTGTCTTTATCCTTGACTGAGTCTCAACTACTTGATGTAACCTTCGCTAACACCACAGTGTCAGCTCATAACCAATTTCCCCTTACTTCATCTCCTAAATCTGAACATCCTTGAGGCAAAATTCACAAGTGTCGAGGGTTTGGAGAGTCTCAGGAAGGGGAAGTGCTGTCATTAGGACTACAAGCCATGTTTCACTGCGTACTTTGTACGTTTCGAGAGCTTACTTCCTCCTCCTGCTCTTAAATCTTTGTTGAGAAAAGATTGTGACTAGGAATGATGAATTGTGTGAACTAAGGGGATTGTAGTGTCCTTAAAAGAAGAAAAAGAAAAAAATGGCACAGCGTTCTTTGCAGTGGTTATCATCGACAGCCATCCTTTGTGCTCGAGCACTCGCTAAAGCATAAAGTAACTGCAATACATCCCATCTCTATTGATTCAGAAAAGAAAGGTAATTGATTCACCCTCAGGATTTCCTTTAAAAGACACTGGGTAAGAATTATCTCTCCTATATCATATCACAAAACACACTAAACAAAGCTACTTCAGATTTGTATACTGTCATCCATCACTGGAATCCCCGAGCTCTTTTCAAGAATAATTGAGAGTAGACAACTGTATTTTGGGGGTTGTTGCAGGGTCTGTCTGCCTCTTTCAGGGTGAAACCCTCCACTTGGAGTATGTGGGAAAGGGTTGGCTTGGAGTGAAGGAGGGTTTGTCATTTTGCTGATTGACTTGAGTTTGAGGCTTTAAAAAGATACAGCAAAAATGATCAAGATAAGTACTGAAGACTAAACGACATCAGGTAATCCCCTTTCCCCCACCCCCTTCATCATAGTTGTCATCCGCATGTTTAATTTCAGCACGTTAAAACTTCTACAAGAAGGGATCATGCCAAAGTGCTGAGGCATATGCTTGATGCCTTGAGCCCTAGGTTACACAACATCTCTTACTCAGCAAATGCAGATCCAATGCTACCACGACGATTTATCCAGAGGGCTCGGTTTTTAAACCTCCTGAATTCTCCTCTTTCATGGATTTGAGTATTTTTAATGTATCATGCATATACCTTATAAATGTATGATTTCATACAAATGAAATGCTGTAAATTCTCCTGCTACATGTTACAAAACATCAACCACA
>Ga0181612_114118_pt1 | contig 11982 bp, 6 predicted proteins | sample HoacroProtozoa21_FD_119630 | JGI IMG/M metagenome (GOLD analysis project Ga0181612, IMG submission 119630) | Hoatzin crop microbial communities from Cojedes, Venezuel. Combined Assembly of Gp0051906, Gp0051904, Gp0051908
AGAGAAAAATATATTTCTTCTGAAACTAACAATTCTCCAAGCAGGAAGGTTAGCTTTTTCCTGTTTAGACATTATGTTCAAAGAAAGGAAGTCGGAATTTTCAATGATAATAATAATTACTTGGTATGTAAACATCAATAAGTATCAAAGAAGGCTCCACTCTTGATTCACTGTGTCCCAAATGCTACACTGCTGTTTAGAGTATGTTTATCTTTACCAGTTCACCAGCCTCTCACAAAAATGGATTTATGAGCAGTCATTGCACTGGATTGATCACCTGTATGCAAGCTTCCACAGCATAAGAACAGCATTATCAGTCTGCCTCAAGCCTGCATGGAGAGCAGTGATGGAGAGGAGTGGAACAAACAGAATGCTCCTACAAAACAACAGTTTGATGTGGCAGGGTATTTTTTGCATCAGGATTACACATACCAGGCTGTGCAACCTTTTCATGTTGCCACTCAAAGCTAAGTACTTCAAGCCATGAATTCTGTTGACACTGTTCCTAAAAATTGAATTGGCAATGTGATTTCAGCATTGTGATTAGATGCAATTTCAAAACATAGATATTTGGTACATGTGGCACCTTGTAATAGGGAAACTGGAAGTGCTTTATGAAGATAAGTGCCTTTTATTATCTTCTCTTTAAGGATGGAAGAATTGAGGCATGGAGAATGAAGTTACGTACCTTTTGTCATGAGCAGCACTGGGAAGAGAACTCAGGTTTTACAAAGGATAAGCTATTAGGTCTGTTTGCTCTGTTTTGTAGGGGTTTTACAACGTGCATTTTTATTACCTTGGAAACCAAAGTCTTCTGTTTATCTGCAGAACTAATTAACAGTGTAAGGTCTCCACTCACTTTATGTGCCATCAGTTTGCCTGTGTGGGCCAGAACTAGTTTTCCAGGGAGGAGAAGGTAGCTAAAGATTCATTGAGAGCTGCCAACTTGAATGCCAGTGATTTTGGGATGATCTAAGCCTATTCAGGATAGAAGCAAGAACTCACTGGGCATTTCACTGGGAGCTGATAACGCTTTTCAGGTAGCCACATGGGCTGGTATTTCTAATGAGGGCTTGCAAATTAAGAACTGTAGGAAAAAACAGTGGAGGACATATGGCCTAATCCGGGTGAAGAGGGACCTGTGGGATGGAGTAGGGAGAACAGGGAGAAGGCAAAGTATTTCTAAACACATGAACTCTCTTTTGAGAACTCTAATATACTAAAATTTCATAAATGATCAGCAAAAAGCTTTGGAGTGAGCCATTTGGATATGTTGCTTCAAAACAATGAAGCCTAAGAATTTAGTGTGAATAAGGGAAAAAAAAAGATGAGACAATTAATGGTAGGAAGTACAAGAAATGAACAAACGTGTCCCAACTATAACCTCCTTTTTCCAAAGATCTGATGGTCTGGAATTTACTCCCACAACTGCTCATTGGAAAGAAAAACCCTAGGCCCATGCACCCAGCCTTCCCTGTGGCATGGTGTGAAATGCCAGGGCAAACCCCTTGTTTTGTTACACGAGTGTTAGCACCTGCAGCCCTCCACTCCTGAGCAGCACGCCTTGAATTTCTCACTCTTTTGCTATGGAGAATAGCCTTCAAGCTGCAAAGTGAATGCATCCCAACTTCTCCTGTCGGAAGCATCTTGCAGGTCTCAGCGTCAGCTTCTTTAACTTCAACTGCTTTGTAACTCCTTTTTGTGATGTCCCCAGCTCCACATTGTCATACATCCCTGGAGACCATCTTTTGTTGCAAATGGATTTTACCCACCCAGGAAAGGACCATCCTGCGCTGGGAGTGTGGACTGACAACAGCTGACACGTAATGCAGCACGGCAGGAACGTGTGTGCCATCAGATATGAGCTAGGAAACATCTACAAACCGTTTAGCTAGGTATGTCTACTGTACTCGCCACCCAGATTTCTCAGAACAGTCCCGGATTCATCACAGCCCTTCCTCATGTCTCTGAAGTCTGGACTGCACTTTCCCTGCCAGAGGCACGACTTTTTAAGAAGATGCCAGCTCTGCCTTCAGCTGTAGCAGCCGATGCTGTCCCTGACAGACCTCGTGGCACAAGGGGAAATACAAGTTCGTGTGGAACAAAGAGAAATCCAGAACACACAGCACCTTTACAAAGATCCCTCAATACTCTCCAGGGACACATCCAGCAAGAGGAAAATGTAGGCTGTCGGTTAATACAAAGTGAGTGGTATTTCACTCAGTTCTGTCTTTGCAATTCTTTGTCAGGAATAATTTGGAATGTGACTTGATGGAGAACAGACTCAGGCTGGGAATGACAGAGCTTGGTTAGTTTAAATAATAAAGGAATTTCTTCTCTTTTGTTCCCAAAACTTGAGACAGGCTTTAGTAAAGCCCATTCAGTTTTCTGCCCTATATTCTAATTTTTGTGCATTTCTCCTGGCCTAGGTTCTGGCTGAAGATGGAAACATGAAAGAAAAGATAGGCTGCAAAAGATCTGTAGTCTGGTTTGAGAGCTGAAGAACCCAGAGAAGCAAAAGAACTACCAGCAACAACGGCTGCAAGAAAATTATATCTAAAGCTAGCAGAAGTTTCCAGTGTGAGGAAAGAGGAGCTGCATTACTACAGAGGGCACTGTCCCTGCCAACTCACTACCTATTCATATTGTAGTTGCAGGGACTAAATGAAAGGTGAAGAATGGTATAAGGTGCCAGTAACCTGAAATAAAGGAGAGAAATTAAACTTTTGAATAATCTTGTGCAAATCACCCTTTTCATGCCTCATTTCTTCATCTTTTTCATGGAAAGTGTAGCACAAGCCCTCTATCCTAAGGGTGCTGTAATTGTAAATACATTAAAATCGAGAGACATTTAAACACCACGCCAATGGAGCAACGCAAACACAGAAGACAGATAAGAGCTTAACTTTTTTCAACTTACTCTCCTTTGAGAGAGGGATCCATAGGCTTGTCCTACAGCCATGGAAGTACACTGGCACTTGTCTTCACACCCAGAAGAACTTTCACTGAGGACAGACGTTATTTCATTTTTTTTGCTAAAACTGGAAAATCTTTCCTATTTAGCATGACTTCTGAAAAGAAAATAATGTAGTTCACTAGAAAGTGGGAACCCACTCCCCTTGGGTGTTCTTCCTTTCGAGTATTTTCTCATACTTCTGTGGTCGTTTTTGCTAACAGTGTCCTTTTCATCAGTGTTCTTCTCTGAAGAGACTCATTCATAATATTCTCATTTGGGTATACACACATTCGCCCCCTTGACACTTCAGAAATCCGCAGTTCCATTCATACCCCAGCACACACACCAGAGGTCTGTTTAAAAAGCCCCAGGAAGTTTGCTCAGACATGCTATTTTAGGAGACTTGGACTGAGTCTTGGAATTTTACAATATTTAGAGGATTTGGCACCGTGACTGTTTCCACACCGGGACATGTGTGCCGTCAGAACGCGTACTGTACACCTCATGAGAGAGCAATAAGCTACCTGCAAGCTAAGAGATAAAGAGGAAGGCCTATAAAATGGTTGAGAGTAGCCATAGTAAATAATTTGGGGAAGACCGACCCAGCCGGGCAGCAGCCCGACCCTGAAGAGCGGGCAGGCCAGGCTGCAGCTGGCCAAGCGCAGTGCACACGCCGGGGACCCATCAGCTGCTCCGCTACCTGCACTGTGCCCTGTGAGGAGGAATGGCCAGCGTATACAGAAAATGTTAGCGTGTCTGACCGTGGGTTATAACACAATTTGGTATTAGCTGAAGAGACAGAACTAAACTACCTTATTCGCATTACAGCGCTATAAAGCACACAGCTACAAAATCTATCTGACACTTCTTCTGCACAACTCCACGATGTCAGCATACATGTTATAGTCCTAAGATTGCCAGAAGATAAAAGGGCTGCCCAGTCATACGAAGCCTGAGGAAGAAGAACAAATAAGATGCTGCAGTTTTCTACGCAGCTCCAGAGTACTTGCTGCAGCTGCCAAAGGCACCAGAGAGGCACCTTTTTAGCAGAGGTGTTCAGGGACAGTCTGTCCTGCTGATACTGCAGTGGCTGCCAGACTGAAGAAGCTACTTAAATCAAAGTTTTAAACAACAGAACGAGGAGGTGGCAGTGGCCACTCTGCCAGCTTTCTCTTCTCATTCAACAGGCAGCCTGGGACATCTGCTCAGACACCACTGACTCACTGCAGGGAGCAGCACCAGGGACACTGTTCTTAGGAAACGATAATTTCTGCCACTCACCTACTCTCGAACAGGTTCCTTGCAGGGTCCAAGCTTTAGGAAGGGTCCCATGACTCACCTCAGGTTTCCACGTACTCAGTATTAGGAACGAGTCCTGGCACTACAACTTCGGGACCTGCCAGGAATACCTGCAGAAACATACTTTAGAAAGTTGGTAGCTGCAAGTAACCACTGTGGCTGGGCTGTTCTGCCTTCTCAATTTTCAGGGAAAGGTGGTATTTCTGATATGACTCTTCTCCCGCGGAAGCAGGCCGTTTATCAAGAAACTGGCCCATACTTCACATACACGAGACACAGCAATGGGTGATGAAATCCACCAAGCAGACCTACATCTTGCAGAAGCACAACAGCAGCTCTTCTCAGCAAGACCTCACCCTTCCTTCTGCCATGCTATAGATTCTGCTGCTTTTCAGATGACCTCAGAATGCAGTTTTTAAATTAATCACTTACTGCTCTCTGACCTTGGCTTTACCCCTCAGAAGGAAGAAGCTTAGCAGGAGATGCTCTGGAGAGATACAGATTGTACTTCACCATACAGAAGCAGCAGCTTGTCTTTCAGTGACCCTTTGGTAGCCCTTACGATCAGGTTAGAGTTCTCCCCATATCCTGTTGACTGTTTTTCATTGGCATGACAAAGCAGCACATCCTGCCTGAACCTATGAACCTTTGGCCAGACCGTCTTTCTTTAGAGCTCCGGGATACGTGCATTAATAATGCCTGATGAGCTATCGCGATGAGCTCAATGCCTTAGTCACTGAAATTCAGCTCTGCAAAATACCATTCTGCTCTCCTGGGGCATGTATCTGAAGCCAGAATCTTCCTAAAAGATGCTCTGCCACCAAAACACCATCCACAGCAAAACCAGCAGAGATTTTCAACAGAAGCTGCCAGATTTATTCTGACTTCCTGCAAAGGCTACAGATGTATCAAGCTTCAGTTTTTAAAGTAGCATCTGGGATCAATGCAAACTTTTGTTACAAGTGGCTCAAGGTGCAAGACTCCGGCTTGACTCCCACGGAGATCCAGCAGCTGTGTAGATTTTTGACAGACTGATAACTGTTTATGCAGTAGTAAATACATTCATACTCCATCTATTTATACTTTCGTGTCACTTCAGATTTTTTTTTTTTAAATCAAAGATACCAAAGCAGCTATATAATTCTGTGTGTTACTTCACAGTTTGATAGAGAAAACATGACCTGGGAGGGTAAGAGTTTGCGAAGTGAGATGTGATTTCTTTAGCAGGAAGGCTAATTAAATAAAATTCCTCAAGGTCTAATCCCTCCTGCCTAGCTCCCACTTGCCTTTTGTGACTACTCTGCATGTTTCGATCTACCCACTGAGAAGCAGTTGAAGGGGATAATGGTTGCAGCCTGCCTGCCCTACACCCACTGACTTTGAGGAGGATGGGAAAAACATCTTTGAACAATTTCTTCTTCAGTACCAATACGCTTAACTAGAAATAAGCCTGATCAGTCAGATGGTGACTGATTAATGGGTGTTTTGGCTTTCATGAGTCTTCTGAGATGAGACCCTGAGAAATATCTAGGTGGTTGTAAGATGGAGGAACTGGGGAGGAGAAGTCTTACACAGTGACATTGTGGTAAAAGGAGAACCAGGGACCACAAGGCAGAAGAAAACAAAAGGTCTTGAAAATCAGAGAAAACTAGAGAAAAACAAAAAATGCAGAGAAAAACAAATGGGCTTTTTACATTTCAAGCAATCTAAGATCTGACCCAGTTGCATCAATAGAAAAATACCCAGGGAGTTCCATAAATCTTTTAGTTAAAAAAAAAAGCCATTTTTACTACATCTTGAGTAGATTAATCCCACAGCAAGAAGTATAATCTTTGTTTTCCAAAATCCCAGCCCTTCTTCAAAAATTTAAAAAACAGTATTAGATCTTGATGAGGAGAATCAGATGATCTCAGCCCTGGACCAGCTTCTGACTCACAGCATCCAGAATGATCAAGATTATTCTCCTGCACAAGTGCCTTAAGCATTTTTAAAATATGCAGCTGTCTCTGAATTCCACATCTAAAATGGAGAAGTCACAAAAAGAGACCACCACGATGACTCGCTGCTCTCAAATCTCCCTTGCAAAAAAGATGTCTCTATCCCTTCCCAAACTGTGAGTCACAATTTTTTGGTGTGGGCCAGAAATCTGCCCTCCAATTCTCAGAAAATGGTGTTTACAGCATTGCAGTATCTAATGACTCAGGAATTGCAAAGGCCTCTTGGAGTAACAGAAGGGGCTGCTACGCCCAGGTTGCAAGCAAATAGCACGACCCCTGGAGAGAAGAGATCCTCGTGGATGAATGTGGGGACCAGAAAACAAACATGCAAGGATTGCTCTTGATAAGGCAACAATCTCTGTGTTTTCTCTGTGACAACCACACACTTTCACAGTCATAACAGGAATTCCTGTGGTAACAGAATCTTATCAATATGTATTTTAAATAATTCCCGGTTTCTGATGCCTCCAGGAACTTCTTCAAAAGGCTCCTTAGCAAATAGGTACTTCTGTTCCATCAGTAAATCAGAGTATCAAGCACACAGGAGAACCGACTACCCAGGAACTGCTCTCAGCAGGAGTCACATGCAGCATCTGCCCTGGTACATTACCTTCCCCATTAGCCTTTTGAAATTAGATTTGACTTTGTGAGAAGGAGTGTGCAGGTACCCCTGTCAGCTCCAGAGGCATGAGACAGGAATGGCACTTTAATGACCCACTTGAAAGTAATGAAACAGCCATTTATCCTAATTGGAGGAACACTAATTACATCAGAAAGTGGCGCACTCTTAGATGGCAGAGAGCAAATGCTATCTAATCAAACTTAATGAATAGGTAAAGTATCCCGACAGAGCATCTGTGCACCCCTCACGCATTCCTGCAAACAGAAAAATTAGCCTGCAGGGACCTGATCTGAAAATGGAGGTTTTAAAATGGAAGGTTAATTATGGTAGTGGAATACACGTGCTTTATCTAAAAACAAGTTCGCATCATGAGCCTCAAGGGACGTTTTCCTTTTCAAAGAAATGAAAGTAGTTGAAGGTAGCTGGAACATGGGGGAACAGCCAGTGTGGAGAGCTTGTGGTGGTTACTCCCAGTCTTCATTCATGGGATTGGAGGAGGAGGTTCAAGACAGCCGTTAAGTAAAGCCTCCACTGATGCTCACCACTGTTGCTAAGCCACAGGAGTAAATCTTATGCTGAAATGGCTTTGTTGCTCTCTAATTGGCTCCCAGCGAGCAGAAGAGAGAGGCCTTTGGCACTGCTGCTGGGAAGGAAAGGTCAGTTCCAGAATCTTCCCAGCCAGGCAGTCTGGAGTGCAGCAGAAGCAAGTGTACAGCCCTGGGCTGGCATGAAGGACCTCACATCCTTCAGCATAAGTCCTTAGGGACAGCAAAGGGGCCACTTCTGCCAGGCTCTGAACGAGATCCCGTTTGCTCTGCGTCAGGCAGAACGGTGCTTGGGATGCAAGGGCTGAGAAGGGACACGAAACAAGAACCAGCGAACAGGTTGTGGAGAGCACATCGGCGCCCAGCACTCCTAGAAGAGATTGTTACTGCAGCGGCAGCGTAGGGGTCTTGCCTTCAGCAACCACACGGACATACTACCGCATCTGCATTGAAGTGAGCTGGGTTTTCTAAGAACTGTTCACTGGTGGGATCCCAACAGCTACGAAAAAAGAATAAAAACATTGCCACCTCTTTAAAAAAACCTCTAATGAGAAATAACAGTGAATTGACAAAATTGAAACCTCTGCCAATGAAAAAAAAGCCATCAACACTGGCTCCTGTGAGCAAGGTACAACGTTCAAGTCAGAAAACATTTACCTTCAAGCCGCATTAGTCAGAGCCTTAAAATATTAGCAGAATTGCCTGCATGGAAGCCGTGCGAACAGCACTAGTTTTATATACTGAAGATGCCAAGTAAACACACAAGTCTTGACCAAACAAGTACTGCACTGACAGCTCAGCTAAAAAAAAGAAAAAGCCATGAGGGATGTAATAAAACTCCAAGCAAAATGTGTTCCCAGCCAAAAACACAAAACAAACCTCAACAACTCAGGATAAAAAGACATTCACAGCCTCTGAGTGCTTACTGAGATTAGACATAAAAGCCTCTTCAACTTATCTTGAGTTGTACTTTCCTCTTAATGTCAAAGGGTACCCTGTCGCATAGGGAGATGTTTATACCCTCTCATGGGAAGCCAGAGGCTTCAGATAAGGGAGTGTCTTTGGAAGAAGAGAGCTTTAAAGGCTTGGGAAGATAGACTGTATTATCAGCCAACCCGCTATTAGGTTGGTGAGATTCCTGTTTGATTTGGCTGCAGTCTCTAGCCTCAAGTTCCTGCCCTAGCTTTTAAAATAGAACAAGATCTTCCTGCAGCTGAAAAAGGGCAAAGGGTGGAACGTGTAAATAGCAATTAAAACAAAAATATTGTTTTTAAAAAACCCTACCCTAAAAGATACTGCGTGCTCTTCCTCAGTGGCCAAGGTTGGCAGGCTTACAAAGCCAAACATGCCACACAAACCAGTTCAAGTTAAATGTAACTTGCCCAGCTATTTAAAACTGTGGATGACAACAGAATCCTGACATCACCCTTCCTTGCTCTCATGGTTAGAGGCAATTCAGCCAAAAGAACAGGCTTCTGGACTGGGGTTCCTGCAGGCTCCCCCACCAACCTGCTAGGTAATTACCTTGGGACATCTCTGTTGCTTTACATTTCTGAGTTATTTTTGAGTCCTATAAACAAAAAGTTCTGGATTAGATATTACTATATGTTCCTACTATCAGTAGATTTTGTTCTTCGCAGAAGCTGAGTGCACTCCACTCGCATTTACTGTTCGTGTTTTGTGACCTTACCTCATCTGTTTCTCAGTTTTTCGCTGTACTGTTCTAAATCATGACTTTCTTGTCTCTCAGAGTTTCAATCAATGTATAAAATGTCAGATCAGATAACTGGTACTCTCTCAATGCACAGTAATGCAATTTCATAAAGTGATTTCATTTTTCAGAGGAAGAATCAGAGAAGCTATTATTGGAGCAGGAAGAACTGGAGAATCGATCAAAGGCACTTTAAAGGCAAAATTCTTTGAGTACCATATTTGGCTTTGGATTATACACGAGTGGCTTCTGTGACTTCTACTCCATTGCACATGGTACCACACAAAACTATTTCCAACAGCTAAATACATATACAACAGACATAGGACAAAGCAGATTCACAGGATGGTTCAGTGCCAGTACCTTGGGAGAACAGATAAGTCATGGAAGAATTTCTGCATCTGTAATTTCTTTTTATATAGCATTACTATCAAATGCAAGAAGTCAGACTCCAGCCTAGTGGTTTCTGTCTCATTTCCAAGCAATATTTGACATATGGGATGAACCTAAGCTAACACATATCTCCAAGTATGACAACACTGGATAAAGATCTTGAAGAGCTGCAATGTCCAACATGGGAAATGGAATTTACAGAATTTTGGGGAATAATTAAAGAATTCATACAAATAAAAACCCAAACCACTCCAAAACTCACAAAACTGGTTTGAATCTGTGCTCCAACAGAAGACAAATCCAAAGACACAGCCAAGACCCAATCTCAGTCCTGCTGGCTCTGGAACCAGAACTGTGCAATGACAAGCTGAAGTTCATCTCACATTTCTGCACATTTCCTCGCTGTTCGTTCATGGTCATATCATCCTATCTGTGTTGGGAGAGGGTGAGATTTTTCAGTTTGGGATTTTTGGTGTGTTGCCTTCAGTTACTAGGTAGTCCCTTTCAGTAGCAGATTAGGAATGTCTGGATGAACTGTTGATAATTTGCGCTATACAACAGCAGTCTGCAGTTTCAGAGTACTTTGTAAACTTTCCTCAGTTCTCTGAAATATCAGCATTATCCTCCCCACTGCTCAGACTTGAGAGCACAGAGAAACTAAATGGTATGAGTCATGCTCATGGCAGGGGGGGTTGGAACCAGATGATCTTTCAGGTCCCTTCCAAGCCTTAACACTCTATGATTCTATGATTCTATGATTAGAAAAGCCAGGGTCTGGGCCAGAATAACAATCCTATGTTTCTTGCTTTAACTACCTCTTGGACCATCCAAAATCCTTTGAAAGAATAATCAAATAGTGTAATTTTTTCTCAGTTTAGTCACAGGACTCAGTTTTTACCCAGGGACTGGGTGGACACAGTAAACACCTCAGCGGGGAATACAAGCAATTTTCTGTGATAGCAGTTTTCATTGTACGGTCTTGACGACCTGCCTCTTTTTGACTTGTAAAAGCTTTTGCTTCGTAGGGAGGGAGGTTTGGGTTAGATTAAAAAAAGTAATTGCATTGCACAGTTATTCTTATGACACCCCCTAATTTCCAAGTACGTTTGCTAATCAAAATATAAACAGTTTTTGTGTGAAACATGAAAATAAGCAAAGAAGCAGAACTAAGTATTACTAGGACAGACTAATTTGAGATTACAAGAGAAGGAAATTGCAAGCAGAAATTAAGGTATACAGCAAGGGAAATTGGCACAACACTGTATGAACATCTTCATGAGAATCAAAACCACCCAAATTTTTTTAAGCGCTGATGGGCTGTGGGGATGCCAGCACTTGAACGAAGATGTAACTTTTCCTAAGAGAAAAGATGGAAAGAAGGTGAAGAATTCTGGAGATCTAGCCATCTCCGTGTAGAAAGTTCATCAACATGGGAGAAAGAAAGGCCCTGTGTTTTTTAAGGTCCTATGGTGCTAAAGTTAACAGGAATTCAGATTTCACTGGAGCCGGATTTCATCTGTGGTCTCGGTTTGCGGGCACTGGTGCTGCCATGCTGTTAGGTACACGTAGCAGACCTGACATTTCTGGGCAGATACTGATTTTAACCGAGTTACCTGAAAAAGTGTAGAAGGTGGCTTTACCTTGAGGTGACAGAGATAAACCAGATACCTTGGATGCTGTCACACAGAGACAACTTAATGTCAGTGTGTGCCTTAAAGCAGTGAAGGTTATGTGGTTAATTTGACACAAGCATACCTGACATTCTTCCCAAATTGGAGTGAAAAGACCAGTCTGGGATTTATACAAAGGGGAGACAAGGCTGCACAAAGGCCAGGGGCAGGAAAGAGATCAAAGTTTTTAAACAGAACAAGCTATCCTTATCAGATTGAGGCTTTTTTTCGTCTCAGGAAACATTTAAAATATGAATTTCCAGCAAAATTCTTATAGTCAGAATCATCTTCCTAAAAAACGAAATGCTGGATTAAAGAAGCTTCAGTTTTCTTATCTTTTTAATTTGGTTGATTTCCTTTACCACTTTTCCTCTTCTTTCGCTTTTTCAGTGGCAAAACAGAAAGATTCAGAGAGAGAGAGAGAAAAAGAGAAAATGTCAAGCAGTCACAAAGAAACCTGGACATTTTATTTACAAATGCTGGTGAGATATTTTGAATTAATAAGGTGTTTATGCTGTATGCAAAGGCCTTCAAAATTAAAACATTTTAAAGGTCATTTTTCTATTAGCATTAGTCCACAAGCTCTAAAATAACACTCTGAGTTTTATAAAGCATTTATGACATTTCAAGATTTTCCAAACTGCACTTGAATAAAATCATAGCAAGAACAGTTTAAACACACAATAATCCTGGAGGTCTGAGGCTCTGGATCAGGTATTAGTCAGCATCAGTTTGAAAACAAGGTGCATAACATGATGGTTTGTTTTTTTATTCTCTCTCCAGCGTCTC
>Ga0181612_119945_pt1 | contig 11982 bp, 6 predicted proteins | sample HoacroProtozoa21_FD_119630 | JGI IMG/M metagenome (GOLD analysis project Ga0181612, IMG submission 119630) | Hoatzin crop microbial communities from Cojedes, Venezuel. Combined Assembly of Gp0051906, Gp0051904, Gp0051908
CCACTGAAAAGAGTTTGGCCCCATCCTCCTGACACCCACCCTTCAGATATTTATAAGCATTTATAAGGTCCCCTCTCAGCCTTCTCTTCTTCAGGCTAAACAAGCCCAGCTCCCTCAGCCTTTCCTCATAATATGGCACGGAGTTAAGAGTGTTTCTGTTAAAATGAGTAAAATGTGTCCACCAATGTTTACTAAACATCCTATTTTTTCTACTGAATGAATAACTGTCCAAGTTTGGATAAAGAGGTGAAAGAGAGAGGTGGATATTCAGCAATTCATGGCAAAGTGAATACACAGGATGTTCCCTAGTGCTGAACTGGGTGGACGTGCGATACTGACAGTTGGGAGAAGCTGAATTTCTTTTGCCAAGTTTACTATCTGCTATCACCAGTTAACTTTTTCCAATTTTAAGAACTGCAGCAAGCCTGCTGAAGTCCAGAATTCTTTGAACAAATTCAGAGAGTGCCTCAATTGTGCTGTCATGTCAGTTCCTGTATATTTTTAGATACACTATAATTGGATAAAGAGGTAAAGCTATCGGGAGGTAATAACAACAGAACAAATTGTTTAAAGCCATTTTTGCATCAGCCTTTGCTGAAAAGGTTGACTTAGATGAGGCAACTGCGTCATATTAAATCTAATTTCTCTTTATCCCAGGGTAACAGGCCTATAAATGAAGAAGCAACATGTCATGAATCTGGCCTTCACTAGGGTTTTGCCACTGATTTTCATGTCATCCTCATACATAATCAAGGGAAATATGATCTAGACGTAACTGCCATTGGGTGGATGTGATACTGGGTAGAAAACTGCTCACAGAGTACTTACCAAGAACACGTGCCAAACTGGAGGAATCTATCAGGTAAAATTCTGAAGCTATTTGCCCTGACTCTTGTATTAATCAGTATTTTCACTAAGGGCGTGGACGACAGAACCGAGAGTATCACACATTAGCAGTGTAAGAGGCCTGGTTTGACATCTAAGAGTCCTGATTTACAATTCCAAGAGATTCTGAGAAACTTGAGAACGGATCTGAAAAAACTAACAGGATGCATTTCAGCTCAGACATGTACAAGGTTTCACACCTAAGAAAGATCACCTCTACAGACACGGAACTGAGACACAACTGGTTATCAGTGGTTCTGGGAGTGAGGATTTGTAGTTGACCAAAATGTACTCTTGGCAAAAGGGCAAAGCTCATACGAAACTCATTCTAAAGCATGCATACAGAAGAACATAGAGTAAACCTTAACACTAGTGCTTGTTCTTGAGACCACAGCTGGCATAACGCATTTAACAATATGAATAATCTGGACACAAAATTCAAGAAGTCATTAACCAGCTGATGAGCATCCAGAGGAGAGAAAAACAGAGCAAAAAGGCATACAGAAAGCACTATCTTAAGGATAAATAAAGAGCACTGGAGTTATTTAATCTGGAGTTTAGCAAATAGAGGGGACATGGAATAAGGATCTACAAGTACAAAAGAAAAATTATATGTACAAAAAGGAAAGCTCAGATCCTCTGTGTCCATTGCAGATAAGACTAACATGCTTAATTGCAACATATGAGGAATAAAGAGAAAACTCTCAAATAAATAATCAGTTTCAACAATGAGCTAAACAGAGACAGGAATGCAAATCCTCTTTTATATATGTGTCACGAAGAAGTATATTTATTCTACCTTGGGACAAATGGCTGGATTAGCCTACTTCTTGGGGTTCTTTCCAGTCCTACTTTGTAATAGTACACAACAGGATACCGCTACAACCTTGAGTCCTCCATTAACTTCATCTCTTCCCCTTACTGAAACTGGGGTAACTTAAGAATTAGCAAAGAAATTAAGTACTTTTTATAAATCATGACTCCTGATGGGGAATATTTTGCCATGTATTAAGTGGCAAAATTATTCTTAGTAGAACCTACTCAGAATTACAGTAGTTATTTGCATTATGCTTGAATTCTTATGATCAGGATTTCAAGCTTCTTTGTGGCTTCGATAAAAATTAAATATACAAAATATTTTAAATTTGACTTATTATTAACAAAATAGCACATGCTTCCTGTTAATGTATGCCACCATTTACATGGACGTAGGAACTTACATCTAAGTTACTTGTTACTTGAATAAGAACAGCCAATTCATTTGATGGCAAATTAACTTATCTTCTAAGTATCGTTTCACGCAAGGTGCTCTTGGTGTTTGCCTTTGTATCTATTCTCTCTTCTTCAGTTTGGTAAGACTTTGATATGGCCATCTTTTTAAGGCTAAATATATTTTAGACATATATTAATGACTGCTGTATTTAAGATGTAATACAAATAAAACAATGAAGTAATTTAGCCTGGATTTTCTCATTCATAATATAATACACACTGAGTCAGCTCTTCATGAGCCCTGAATTGTTGAGCAAACACAGTAGGCAAAAAAATCTGTATAAAATACCTTATTCTCAGATGGTTTTGTCTATGTAGTCACAAAACAGTCTGCAGCACTCCTGAGAAAAAAACGTGGGTGGGGTTGCCTGAAAGTATTTCTGCTCTTGTCATCTGTAAGTGGATTATGTATACGCTAAAACATTTCGCCTCTTCTTCAATATGAACACCTAACCTGTAGCAATAACACTAAAATTAAGCTAAGCTGTTCTCTTCACTAATTTAGTAGCTTTAAACACTTAAATTTTCCCCTATCATCAGAATGTACTTTTTCTTTTAAGTCTGAAAATTAACTGGGCAAATACTTACTTGACCTTCTCTTCAACGAAAAATCATATGATAATAAGCCACTAACTACCTCAGTGGAATTACACTCATCATGATGGCATAAATTTCCCCAAGCAAAATTACTATGTGATAAACTTGCAGATTAACTACACAAATTAGACACAACAACCAGAGGAAGATCTAACTTTCAGCTGAGAAAAACTGCATTAGTCCTTGGATCCAGAAGCAGTACTTGTTTGTACAGTAGCTGAGGATTTGGTCCTAAGGATCTTCTTCAGGGATATAAAACCGCCCTACAAATAATAATCAGTACTGCTATCCAGTTTAATTACTGAGAGATCTCACAGCACAGTGCCCAAATTAACCTGTATCCCACAGTGTGGGACGGTGCCATAAGCACTATCATATTCATTGTAAAGATATGGAATTATCTGAGGGAAAGATCAATGAAGTAACATTTCCAAGATTACCTATATACTTGTAGAGTCAGGAACATAAACCTGAGGTGAAATCTCACCCTGTCATCTCACCACTAACCTATACTCTCTCTATATACAGAGACAGATTCTGAAGAAGCTATAATTAATAATATATGATTTTTTTCCTACATAGGAAAAATGAGACTTGCTATTTAAGATGTACTCTTTGTTAAGGTGGCATATGCACTTCACATCATTTTACATGCTGTGATATGTTTTTTATGTTGTGATAAAAAGAGAAAGAAAAAAGGTGCTTTCATAGGCACTAACTCCCTGTTGGAGTTGTGAAAGATGTGACATTGGAGAAAATACGAGACTCTTGGCAGAGCAAGAGGAATCAAGGGTGCTGTTATGCAGAACTAGTATCAGGACAGGTATGTAGAAATAAAATTGAATTACTGTAGTGGAAATGCCAAAGAGAAAGAACCACATGAGGAAAAAAAGTTACTCTGCAATCTTGCCATACCAATTTCAGAACACAGTCTTCTTGGTGTTACCACTGCATGTAAAAGCCTCACAACAGCACAGGAAATCTGCTGTAGAGGACAAAACAAAAGACAATCCCTGTCTAAATCTTAAAAATCTATCTTCCCTACACAGATTCTTCATATTGCTGAATAGGTTCAAGGTATAAATCTTCAAATACCAATATATCAAATAGCAGTCCAAACAAACAGGCCTTAAATCATCATTGTTCACATTTGCTGCAGCAGCAAATACATTTTTCAAACATTTGTTTAAAAAAAAAAAATGTACGTGAAGGTTTCTGTCAGTGTGCTGATTTAGGTTAAGAGGGGTTGTATCTAATTTAGCCAAAGCTAAAATTTTCTATTATTTTTGGGGGTAATATGCCATTTATGACCCTGATATCATAATCTGAAAACTAGGAACACTGTTCCCAAGTAAAAATATAGAATCAGGCTTTACATAATGACTGCTGTCTAGGTACCCCAAAAAGGAACTGTATTACATTGGGGAGAAATAGAACAAAGACTAGAAATGTACAACCTGTACTGTTAAAATACTGGTTTTTCAACTGTATTAATGATAGTTTATGTATAAATAACTGTCCTTTCCACCTCTCCAAATTCACTGACGGTACAGATTATATATTGTGTGTGTAGTATAAGGAAACGCATATCCCAGAGCTAACTCTGGCATATGGCAATAACCTAGGCCTCTGATTCTTGATAGCCATCTCCCTACCTACAACAGCCCTCACCGTTTACTTCTTGCTTTGTGTAGACAACTGGAAGCATATATTATTTATGGATTGCTTTTCAAAGAACATTTCCTTTAAAGAAGTACACTGGTTTATCTGAGAAGTGGAAGACCATGTGCAAAAACTGATCTTTTAAAGCTTTAGTGGATCTTTTGCTACTACATTAGGATAGTAAATATCTACAAACCACTACTACTGTCTTCCCAGTAAGAGAAAAACTTCAAGTGCATTCATTATGGAATATTTATGAAAATATACAAGCACACCATCTGTACCTGTTCCAAACAAAGTCACAGCATCTTACACAGATCACGTTTTGGAGGATAACCTTGCCTTTCTTAACAACAACAGAAATGTTACCCTGTAATGTCAGGAAAATGTGCTATACATTTGGAAAGAGTAATTTTAATTTAAAAGGGTAGCTAGTATATTTTAATTGCCAATTATGTTTACTGAGTAACAAGATTGTATGAGGTGATCTTTCACATAGTTGTTACATTTCTCACAATGTTTTAAGATTCAACTGACAGTTAATTAACATGTAATTGATATGCACATATGCAACACAAGTGAACAGTGTTCATTTTGGTTAGTAGTATTTCATTAGTATTTAGCATCTTAATGAAGAAAATATTTGTGTTTGGTGAATAAAAAAAAGTACTTGCCAAAAAGCAAATGTGAATTAAAATGCCATTTTCTTGACATAATTCTTTTTGTCTTGAAAAGTTTTGCTTTTTTCCCAACTATTTCTATCATTTATAATTTCCATTATGGGATTAATACTAGAATCTATCAAGTGTGAGAGAGCTGTTCTTGCTCTAGGTGTTGAGCAAACAAGTAGTGAAGTACACATTTCTGGCCCCATGGATCTTTCCACTTTGGAAAGTCGTGAATAGAGTACAGTTTTGCTCAAATGTTATTTAAAATGGACACATAAAGACAATTAATGACTGCTAAATACATCAATTTTGTACTAAGAAAACTTTTGCTATCTCAAAAATGTTTTCAGGCTCTTAAAAATGTTTGAATGTAAACAATAAACAATAACAAGAAATGTAGTGAAGTCCTCAGGTTAAATGACAATACAACAGGAAAACCAGATTCAGAGCTTCCAGAAATACAGAAATTGTCAAATACTGTAGGAAATTTTTCATACTTCCTCCTGAATTCACTAGTTAAGCAATAAACTGTAGAACAGGTTCACACATGAATACAGCAGGAAAAGTCTGTAACTCACGCACTGCAGTGGCTAAGATTCCGGATACACTCCTTTCTCTTCTGTGCATGCAAACTTTTTTGTATGCAGAGCTTATTTTTGGTTACTATGCATGGCAGGTTTCAGTAATAAAAGAATATTATATTCTTTTACTATCAGAATATCATTATCATTATACATTATAAGATATAAAAAACTACTTATTAACCTAGCTTCTATTAGACCAAGTCACATTTGTGAAACTGTAACCTGTTAGAATTTCATTCAGTAAGTGTAAGAATATTTCTGTCTAATTTACATCAGTCACTGGAACAGGCTCCCCAGGGAAGTGGTCACGGCACCAAGCCTATCAGAGTTCAAGAGGCATCTAGATGATGCTCTTAGTCATACGGTTTAGTTTTAGGTAGTCCTGCAAGCGCAGGGAGTTGGTCTTGATGATCCTTACGGGTCCCTTCCAACTTGAGATATTCTACGACTTTACATCTTCACCAGGTATGTACAACTTAATTACAGTATCTTATTCTCTCTCAGGTCATACACATCATTTTATGCCCCCTGTACATTTTCAGAAATCAAAGAGTTTGATCAAAGAGGATCTTAATGATTCACTGCATGACTTTAAGCAGCTTCATAGGAACAGTAATACAGTAGCATTTTTCCCCTCATCAAATGTCTTTTTAAATAAAGTGGTGTAATACATACCCTATCAGTTTTCCCTTCAGTCTGAATACTTGTACGGCTACGTGCATCGTGGTCTTCTTCAAGGTCAGACACATCTTCTAGCTCCTCAGGTGTCTGGGAAAATGAATGTAGAAATGCGTTATTCTCTTTTATGGTTAGTAACTTTGGTATTATAGTCAAACATATATTATAATTTGGTTCAAGTTCATGTCTGACAAACAAAAAACAGTCCTGTTCTAGCAGTGCACTGGTTACTAAATGCTAACCAAAACCAAATTGCATCAGCTCTGAACTAGTTCAGAATAGCTATGCTTTAATTAAAGCACTGACTTCTAAAGCTGGTACTCAGGGAAGTTATTCTGTAGTTAAATGCTGTGTTACTGCTGCTAGCAAAGGTGTCTTTCAAGAAACCTTTACAAGACCAGAATAGACGCCTACATTTTTAGAACCAAAAGATTTTTCTACCTCTTTTTTACAAGTTTTTCTACTACTTCTCTTCACTGTCTAGAAATACTCGTATTTCCACTTTCCCATCTCTAGATGGGTTAGACACAATAGATCTAGTAGGCCCTCAAAAGGGTCCAATACTTTATCAGTGGGAGTAAGAGGCTTCAGAATCCTGCTGATTTTTGTTGCTACACTGACATGAAAGAGTGCTCTAAGTCAGCTATGAGCTCTGGCAGGGAAAAAACACCTCTTTCCCAGGTCTGAATGTGTCACTTCTCAATTCTATCAAGCAGCACAAGTTCCTGCACTACAGGAAAAACTAAGTGGCCTTAATTTGCTATACGTATACATGGCATTATTTCATATCCCACTGTCTGTTCAGTCTAGTCACCTCAACTGCCATTTAAGCAACGCCAGTTTATTACCGCAAAATACACATTTGTATTATGATAATTTGCTATGCTTTTTCTACCATTGTGATGTTTTCTTAGAGCTGTCTGGTTTTTGCCTGTAAGTAGATAGGACAAAGTAGTTCTTACAGGTAGCAATTAATGATATCGAGCCATCTTCTCAACAAAGGAAAATTAATCCCAACAGCATTAGGTAACTACACTTACACTTTATTCAGCATTTAAGTCTTTTACAACCCTTAAACTATTTTCCGTCAAAGAGTTACTACATATGTTGGGAAAAAATGTAAATTATATTTTTAGCCTCCTCTCTTAATATGTCCCCTGAATACTCCTCTCTTCCTCTATTGACTTTTTAACTTTTTTTCTTTTCCACATACTCCAAAACCTGAGTGATTTGGGCCAGTCTAGACTTCTACTGCATATACTGTATGTACTACAATGCACTCACAGCTAAAAGAACCTGTTATGGTAACATAGGTTTTGGTTTCTAATTTCTTCAACCATACAGGAGCAACTCCATCAAAAACCACTGTTTAACTTAGGACAAGAGTAATATTCTATACAATTCTATATACACGATTTGTATAAAATTTATTTCCTCCTTCCTACTTAACAACATATTACAAAAAAAAAAATAACCTCCATGCAGGAGTTCTGAATTTTATCATAAATAACTTAGTAAAAAGAGTGTAGTGAACATGACCATACAAAGGACATAAAATATTTAAAGCCAGTTTACTCATATTAACAAAACACTGCACAATGGAGCACACAAAACTTTTGGGATTATAAACTACTTAAAAAATAATATCGGTTCTGCCAATGCAATAGGGGACTCAAAAAATTTTTATTTGTCAAGTACATTCAGATTTTACAGAAACAAAAATATATATAAGGTCCAGACTCAATGCATAACTGGTGACAGATACGCTACTGAATGATCTACTACCAGCTGGACATCTCGAGTTCCAATTAGAGTGAAATCCTGACATTTTAAGTATGCCAAATGCCTGATGTGTCAAGAGAAACATGACAAGAGAAGGACTATCAGATAACCCTAGCAAAAAACAGGCAGGAAAAAACCTGGTCATCACTTTTACCCAATTTTCAATCATGTCAAATGCAATTTTTTAAATCCAGAATTGCTGTATGTTCTCACCTTCTTATTTTTACTGTCAAGTTATATATAAACAAGATCTGTTGAGAAGGACACTGTAGGGTTCTGTTATTTTACTTCTGGGTCCAGAGCATAGTCATGGCATGACCTTCAATTGAATAAATCCACCTGCATACATTCGCATTATTTGGGAAAGCGCCTCTGTGTGCAAAGGGCGCTATATAAACCACTAGACTTCGACACCAGCCTTGAAACAAGGTTTAAATCGCACTCCATTACTTCAAGAGCACACAAGTAAATTTCATTCACTGAACAAAGTAACAATAATTTCTATGAGAGGACATCGTAAGAAATAAAGAACTCAAACCTGCTGCACAAGCTGGCAGAAATCTAATGCTGGTGGTGAAAAATACGTATAGAATTCCTCAAGAAAACAGACAGGCTATCAGTTTCTGGGGCAAAGATGAGCATAATGCTACACTAGTACAGCAGGTAAAAGGAACATTTTATTTTCAGGCAAAGACTAACAGCATAATAAAGTCTCTCAGCTTTAGTCTTGGAATTAGACATAGTAAGATTCCACAGTAGCCAAAAACTTAACCATGCAAAAGTTGCTTGAAAACCTGCCGTGTGGAAGGAAAATCAGATTTTTGCTGTTGGTGGATTTTCATGGAAAAAAAACCCAAACAAAACTATCAGAAATTCAATCTAATTGAAACTCTTACAGACACACTACAGGACCAATAACAGACTGGATATTAAAATAGAGTCACTTTAGATTCTCAAGATTACACTGACCAGGACCCCCAGGCAGGTTAATAGCCTTGATTCAGTGAGAGGTTTATAGGAAAAAAGAAATCACTTCCTTTTCAAAGCTACACGAAACTTGGTTACTACATAGAATCATAGAATGGCTTGGGTTGGAAGGGACCTTTAAAGGTCATCTAATCCAAGCTCCCTGCTATAAGCAGGGACATCTTCAACCGGATCAGGTTCCTCAGAGCCCCATCCAACCTGGCCTTGAATATATTGTGATTCTTATGTTTTTCTAAACATTAGTTACCAATTTTTTTCCCCAATGATCACAAGGTTGTATTCATGGTAGCAGGGCACCATTCCTTCCAGCGTGAAGACACACTTGGGAATGTTTGACAATCCCACATTTCCAATACAGTTTTGGTTGTGGTTTTTTATCCTCTCTCAAACATGGAGTACAAGATGTTGTGACAGGGCAGAATGGTTAATAATTCTGAGACAGTCACATTATTCGTAAATGATGTTTAGGTCATGTCAGTAAAAGCTTCATACCACAACCCCTCACGACAAATTGCATATATTTACAAAAAGATTATTTTAGGAGGCATTGAGAGAATTTTGTAGAACTGTATTGATACTGTTTTTCTCTAAAGTCAAAATACATAAATATTACCAGCCTAAATGTAGAAACCTCAGAGCAAAGGGGACAGGAAAATGACACTAGTATAAGACATCACCAAATGACAGTGTGAGGTAAGCTTTCCACATACGAAAACATCAACTTGTTAATCTGATACAGCACTTTCCAAATTGCAAGTTGTAGAACAGACATCTCTTTCCAGCTGCACTGGCATAAGGATTCACTCTCCAATTCTTTACTCATATGCAGAACACTGGGTCAGAGTCAGCGTAAGCGGGCTCATCTCTGAGCCCCTCTTGGCCCACATGTCAGAAAAATTTTTTTCTTTTTTAAAAACAATGCATATGCCCTCTTTAGGTCAGTAAAATTTATTTGTGGCTGGGATGAGGTTTCTTGTAGAAAGCCCATTTATCTAGCCAGAAGAGTGCACTCCCATTGAATTCTTCCTAAGTTATTTTCTCCAAAGTCCAGATCTGCCAGGTTTTGAACTACTGGTACTATAGAATTCAGAAAAAAGAGCCTATCCAGTTATTAAAGACTAAGGATAACGTTGCAAGCATAAAGAAGCTCCTTGATTTATCAAGCCTTAAATCACAAACCATAAACCATAGTCAGTCAGACACAAAGCACCAAAAATTGAAAAAAAAAACCAACCACCATAATTAATAATGCGAACAACAGAAGTAGTTACTCAATTGTTTTCTCTCGTTAGAAGCTGTTTTATGCAATTCAATGCAAGATTTGTGATTTTTCATATTGCTTTCATGGTACGCTATTCATTAACAGAAATCTTGCACAGGAAGAACAGCAGAGCTTGAGGGCTGGAGTAAGAACAATGGAAGGAAATTGGAAAATATTGTTTGAGTATTTAAGGCTCTGAAACAAACTGTACATACCTCTGACATAAACTGGAGCCTCAACAACTGCAAGTGACAGAAGAGGAAGAGGGCTGCATATACATAGTCAGTGACAGGATGAATACAAGACATAAATGGCAAATTCACTACTAAGACATACAAACTATGGAATTTCCAGTAAATGTAAGGAAGAATGTTGAGGTAAAATGAAGTCCTGTGCAAGACCCCAGCCAGCAACAACCTACAAAGTGATGCTTGAAGCACAGTGGTAAAAACAGTTTGGAAATAAATTTAAACAGGAAAATTTAGAAAAAGATTTCCAGCAGCCATAGGAGCAGAACTCTTGAATAGTCTCCCCTAGGGGGGCTGCAGGAGGGGAGAAATCAATCAGAAGATGAAGCCCAAGCAGTCTACAAACAAGGCTTTGTAACAGTTGGCTGCAAGAGCTGAGGCGTGAGACGGGATGGGGCGCCTGCCCCAAGCCTTCGGGCTCACGATTCTAAGAGAGGTTTCGGTCATTCATTGACAGCCTTTGTTGATCCAACAAAAATACATTCAAGTCTCTACACATTTAAGACCATAACTACGTTACTACTACTGACACGTTACACAAGTAGTGTGCGTTCCTTTCCACATTTCAATGCTTGTAACAGATCTGCATTCTCAATGGTTTTGCTATTGAAGACTCAGGCTGAGGACTCAAAACCATATTTATAGCTAAGTCTAGTAGTGATGAATTTTACACCTTCCTGGTATTCAACTTCAAGCTGCAACAGCAAGTCATTACTATTGCACATAGGTGATTTCAGACTAGGTGATTTCAGACTATGAATTACCTTTTCATCTACGAAATTAAAAAACACTCTCTGATGACAAATCTTTTAATTTGCTTCTCTACTATAATTTTAAAGAGAATAATTAACAAAACTAAGGCCTGGCCTTAGTCTTTCCATTTCTGCCAGTCTTTCCAAACTAGGCACAAATGTGCCCTTTGGCTCATTTGCTTTTTAATCCAAGCTTTGTAGAACAATGTGTTTGACTAGGATTCACAGTATTTTCTCCAACACAGAAGTTTTTTATACAAACCCTCTTCAAAAGTGATTATCCAAACAATTTTATCTAGATCATACATTTTTAAAGGTCACACACCCCCATGAAACCTTCAATACTGCAAATAAAGGGTCTCAGCTGTTAAAAAATAATGCAGAGCCAAGTCTAAAATCTCAATATACACAACGTAAATGGACAAAGAGGCATCATGATGTGAAAGAGGGAAGCTATCTCCTCTTATCTAACATTACGGTGGGTGTATACTACAGGCCACCTGACCAGGAGGAGGAGGTTGATGAGGCCTTCTACAGGCAGCTGCAAGCAGCCTCACAGTCACAGGCCCTGGTTCTCATGGGGGACTTCAACCACCCTGACATCAG
>Ga0181612_107412_pt1 | contig 11981 bp, 13 predicted proteins | sample HoacroProtozoa21_FD_119630 | JGI IMG/M metagenome (GOLD analysis project Ga0181612, IMG submission 119630) | Hoatzin crop microbial communities from Cojedes, Venezuel. Combined Assembly of Gp0051906, Gp0051904, Gp0051908
CCCCCCCCCACCCCCTCCCACCCCACCCCACCCATCCCACCATGGCCCCCTCAGCCCTGCGCCCATCTCCATCCATCCTGCACCCATCCTGCATCTGTCCTCTCCATCATTCCCTCCTCCCCTCCGCTACAGCTGACAGAGTGGGACAGGAGCGGGTGGCAGGACCGCCGGATGCTCACCGTCGGCGATGAGGTGCTCGGGGACGTGGAGGGTGATCTTGACGACAAGGGGGCAGCTCATGTGGGAAGAGCACACCAGGCTGATGACACAGCTCGTCACGCTGATGAGGGTCAGCGTCGTCTTGTTCACGGGGCTCCGGGGGGACCCCACTGCAAAATGTGAAAGCACAGGCAAACCTGAGCCCTGGGGGACCCAGGAAGATCTTGGGGCGCAGCCAGAGGATCTCAGGGTGCAGAGACCCTGCCCAGGCCCCTGGAAATCCAGCATCAATCCAATCAAGCGGAGTCACTTTGGGTTTTCAAGAGCATGAAGCCCCAGGCTGTCCTGCACCCCTGCGCTGCTGCACACCCAGACCTTTGCAGCAGCTGGACTTTAAAGCAGAGCAGAGATGTTGCAGAGAAGAAAGGTAAATGCAATATCTTTTTTCCCCGACCCCTCCTTCTTCTGGGCACTTTCTCTTGGGTTAGTTTTGCCATGACAACAGCCTCCTGGATGTCTTTGAACAAGCACCAGAAAGCCCTAACCGCTGAGGGCATGCAGGTCTTTGACTTTTCATCTCTCAGCTGAAGAAGCTGAGCAGGAAAAGCCGGCTGGGGGATGAGCTATCCGCTGTGGAGACAAAGCCTGAACCAGCCTCCCAGCACCCACCACGGGCGCTGGGGGTGAAGAAGATGTCCCACCACTCCCAGAAAAGCAAGGCACCATTCAGCAAACAAGGCTCAGGGAGGGAAAACAGACAGAAACTCTCCTCCTCGGAGGAGAAAACCTCCCAGAGGGATGGTGGGAGGCAGCGGGGCGAGACTCCTGCCTGGGGACCGTGCCTGTCACCATCCTCTGCTGCACGTGCAGCTCACATGTGCCCAGTGCTGGAGCGAAGCCATGGCAGCACCGTGCCGAGCGGCAGCACAGGAGCTCACGGGCCAGCCTTTGAAGCGTGTTACTCATGAATACACACCAGAGCCGGGCACAAGCCGCCAGCAAAAAATCAGAATATATTTCATCCTCTGCTGAGAAACTCCACTGGTGAGCGGCGGCAGCCCGCTGTGGGAGCAGGGACCGGCGCCTGCCCGTGGCAGCCCCGATCGCACCCGGATTGCCCCCTTTCGCCGACAGAAAGCCTCCAAACCCGGCAAGGTGACGGCAAGCAAGGCAAGAGGGTCCACGTCTCGCCGCCCGCCTCCGCGCCCGCACCAACCTCGGCTGCGCCTCCGGCTCCGTGAGGGGTCCGTGTAGAAGGCGAGCTGGGGATCAGTGTCCGCCTCCGTCCCCGAGTCCCCCTCGGGGTTGAGAAACGCCGAGCCGGCTGCAGGAGACACCGAGCGCGGTCACAGTGGGGCCGGCACCACGTCAAGCTGCCGCATCCTACATCACCCCTTCAGGGCAAGCCTTGCCTCGAAGGCCAGGAGCAGCAGGGACAGCATCTTCTCCCTTCCCACCACGCACAGCCATGCTCCCCGCCACAGCTCCCATTACCTGCAACTTTTCCCCGTGGCCATGTCGGTATCATAAAATATTTACCATGGCCAACACCCTCCGCATCTTTGCAACCAACCAAACCAACATCAGCTCCATCCTTGTAGACACTGCTTTTTTTGCTTCCCCCCACCCAAACCCTCCTTTCCATGGGCTCGCCCAACACTGGCCCAGTTTCTCCATCCCAGGAGAGGGTGAGCAGCTGAAGCGTGGGTGGGTGGAAGCCCCAGAGCACCCCGTCCGCCCCGGGGACTCCCCTACCTCGTGCCTTGTTGTTGATGCGCTTGCGCTGGCTGCTGGAGGTGTGGGACAGCAGCGTGGCCTGCTGGTGGTTCGAGTCCACGGGGCTGGTGGCGATGATGTTGTCCTTGTACTTGTTCATCAGGGACAGCTTGGCGTTATCGCTCCCTGAGCAGGAAGAAATGAAGGCGAGATGTTTCAGGGACAAAGATTTAAAAAAAGGAGGGAGACAAGAAAGAGAGAGATTTCCTTGGATCCGTCTCCAGCATCCACATGAGGCGACCAGAGCGCCATGGCCAATGGGCCGAGCTGCCCCCAGTGCACCCTCCCGAGCTCCTCAAAGCCTGAAGGGGACCAGCACCTCCTCCAAAAGCCTAGGCAAAAGCTGAGATTTAACATTCAGACTCTCAGGGCACCTCTGCATATCCAGGTCCGCAAAGAAAATGCCTGGAGAGCTTTAGTAACCACACAACGGTCTTCCCAAACCATGTCTCAGGTGAGAAGGTTCCAGGTGGGTGGCTCAGCTGGTAATATGGGCAATGAGCAAGTGTGTTACAAGCCTCGGAGAATCCCTGCTGGTGATCAGAAGACAGCGTTAACTCTGAATCACACTGATGGCAAGTATAATTTTGCTGCTAAAAACCTCATCTGGAGAAGACACTGGAAATCCTGAGATATAGAAGAGAATTTTGGGGGTCACCATGGGGCAGCTGGGAGGGAACACCATTCTGCTTCTCCACTGGGCCATGGGAACCACAGCCCTTGCCCTCAAAGCTCCACCCTGTGTTATCCCAGCCACATCCCACTCAATGTCGACCACTCTCAACCAGCTGCAAGGTCTCCCAGCAATGGAAGTGCCTTCAGAGTGCCACCAACATCTCACACGCAACGAAAACCCAGAGAAACGAGGAAAACGCTCAAGGGAAAATGTGGAACAGTGGAGAGAAGATAAGGTGGAAAGGACCCAGCTCAGCCCGTGGCCCCCCTTGCCCCATCCCCACCTGGCGTGAGGTCTATGCTGGCCTTCTCATTGCAGCCCTGCAGCGAGTCCAGGGTGCGGGTGACCTGGCTGGCGAAGTCCTCCCCGCCGTTCATGCACTCGCGCTGGAGGTGGTGCCGCAGGTCGGTGATGTCGTACTCGTAGCCATCCAGGATGGGGGTCTCGCGGATGCTGAGCGTCCCGCTGGAGTTGTGGCCCTGCACGCGGGCGTTGCGCAGGCTCTCCCGCCCGTGGCCCCCGATCAGCACCGAGGGGATGTAGTGGATCTCGTTGGCGGCCTCGGCGCTGGCACTCTTCTGCGGCTGCGGCACCCGACGCCGCTTGCACCAGCGCCGGCGGGTGTAGAGGATCATCACCAGGCAGAGGATGGAGAGCAGCAGGGCGATCATCCCTCCCTGCGGGCACAAACGCGAGCAGGGCTCAGCCGGCAACCAGCACCGACCACCCCGGGGACGCCAACGCCCCGGGGACGCTCCGGGGTGGCCAAAGCGAAGGGGACAGCAAGAGGAGCCGATGAGAGGGTGTCGGCCAAGCGCTCCCAGCTGAAGCCTGCCTTGAGCCAGACCACCTTTGAAGTCACCACCGAGGCATGAAAAAGCAGCGTTTAAAGCAGAGCGTGCTTTGTTTCGCTCTCCCGCAACCCGCCTTTGAAAGCAGCGATCGGATTTATTCCAGGCGAACGCTCCTACGGGCAACTTTTTCTGACCCATTTCCAGCCGGCTTCGGTGCCGCCACTCTCAATCTTGGGAGATTTTCCCAGGGTATCCTGCAGAAACCGCGGCGCAGATTAAAGGAGATCATGGCTCGAGACAGCCAGACGACTGGAGAGTTGCTGTTTGGGGAACGCCGGGGCGAAGAGACTGAAAAAGCTCCTGCCCCGCAGGGACGGACCCCGAAACTGCACCCAGCCCTGCCATCTCGCCACCATCCCCAAGGTCACCCTCCTGCAGAGACATCTTCGCTGCACATGGACAGAGGCGGCAAGATGAAAGCCCAAGCTGGCCCTCTACGCTCAGCCTGCCAAGAATAATAATAATAACAAAAAGGAGCGCATGGAGCCAGCTAAGAGCTCCATGTCCATCCGCGGCTCCGGTCCCCCTCCTCTTTTCTATGCAATAGGTGATCTTGATAAAATAAAGTAATAGTAATAATCTTCTCCATTAGGACAAAACATTAAGGGAATTATTGAATGAGAAGCAGGAGAGGCAGCTGGGAAAGGAGCTCTAATGGCCATTACGGTTTAAATCCTCTTTCATTCCCAGGATAATGGAGCTGCGATGCACCCTCCCAGCCCTCCTCCCCAACTTTCCTTAAAAAAAAAAAAGGAAGAAAAACCAAACAAACTCTGGTGATGGAGGAGACAAGCAGCGCGGCGGAGGAAGGAGGCTGGCTGGCACGTGGCTCCTCTCCAGCCAGGAGCCTGCAGCTGGGAGGATGGGAAATCTCGTTCTGGGGCTGAAAACCGGCACTGGGTTCATGCCTGGCCACGCTCACACTGAGCTTTTTAGTGGTAAAGGCAGGGCCCGATTCTCTATCGATGACGTCCAAATCCTTTCGAGTTCCTCTGATTCATAAATAAGTGAGGGCTATCCCCGTCCCCACCGGAGATGGCCTCCCACGTCATGGCACTCCATCACCCCGGGGAAAGGTCCAACTGCAGATGGGGTGACAGGCAGGTGGGAGAAATCCCGGGGCACTCCTGGCTTTCCTTTGCCGCCCTCCTTGTGCATGTTAAATCCCCCCAAAAACCAGAGACCTCTGCCATACGCCTGTGCTGGTAAACAAGGGACACCAAGCTGGAGCTCGAGTCAGGTAGATGCCCATTTGTTCAGGACTGGGGCTGTGGGTTCTCAAAAAAAAGACCAATTGTTTAATCAAAACTGAATTTCTTCTGCCCTGATAGTCTGAGAGCTCAGACCACCCCTGAGGAAAAGCAGCCTGTGGCCCCTTGAGATTTCAAGTGGCTCCGAAGGGCGGATGAAAACCAGCACTGGAGTCCCCTCCACCCACTGCTCATTGCAGGGGGTCAGGGCACCACCTCAAATGCCCCGTTCCTCCCCGCAGGAGCACAGAAACCCCATTATGCCTTCATCCCCCCACAGCCGGCACTCGTACGACGGCTGCCAGAGGAGCCCCGGTGCCGGGCAGGCGCGCGAGCGCTTCTCGCGCGGTCCACGTGCGGACCGCTGTCACGATGGATACAGCCCTTCGCTCACACTCCTCTTGGCAACCGCACAGGACAGAAAGAAAATCAGCCTCGAAAACTCCACGTGATCCTGACTCCTGGCACAAAAGCCAACCTCTGCTTGTCAGGGCCGAAGGATGCCACCGGAGCAGAGCTGAGAGTGATGAGGGAAAAGGGGGAGAGCGGGGATCCGATCTGTATTTACGCTTCTCAGTACAAAAGCGATGAGTTGCAGGCATCATTTTCGTCAGCTCGCTAACAAGCCTGGTTTCAGGCACCTCTCTCTCCATCTTGGGACTCAGTGGTGCCTGTGAAAACCCAGACCATGGTGGCAGAGCAGGTCCCGAGGTGATGCACCCTCTCGGGAGCAGCTGGGAACGGACAATAAAAACCAAATGAAACGGTCCGAAATGTTTTATTCGCGGCTGGCTTTGCCAGTGATTAAGGGTTGTTTTTTTTTTACTTGAGACTAATCAAGCACAAATGATGGAGGAAAAACCTGGCCTGGGGCTGCAATCTGGAAGAGCTATTGAGGCTCTCGTTAGGGTAGGCACCATTAAACAGCCTGTTTGCAGCCTCGGCAACACACTGTCTCCGGCTAATTATCTGCCAGTGCCACAAAAATTGTCAGATTCTTCAGATTTTTCCCAACATCAGGAGAAAAAAAAAATTTAAAAAAAAAAAAAAAACACACACAACAAAACCAACAAATCGCGGATCCACCACAGATCTCTGTCTCGCCCCTCTTTCTCTGCTGTCACAATGTTTCTGCAGGGAGGAGCAGAGCTGCGCAGCCTCCGCGCCCGGGATGCTCTTGCCTACCGCACACCGCGAAACCGCGGCCGCCGCGCTGACGAAAGCGGTGGTGACAGTGCCCAGTGGGCACCGTGACACCCGCCGGAGCAGCGGGCACCGGGCCAAGGGCTCTCAACAAACTCCACGTGAATTAACCCGGGGTTAAGCTGGTCGAGTCCTTCGCAGCCCAGCATCCCCCGGGGATAAAGGCACCCCGCAAATACATCTGCAAAGCGATGCAAACTACGGCAGAGGTTTAAAGCAGCCAGATGTGAAAGCACCCTGCCTGCACCATCATTCGGGGAGGTGCCCAGGGTGTCTTAACCAGCCCCCAAAGGTGGGCTCCGCTCCTCGTCCTAGGACTGCTGGAGCCAGATGGGGAAATCTCCGGCTTTTCAAAACCCCCTATAGTTTCTATGGGCTTCTGGACACCTAAACAGGGGCTGCCGTCCCATCACGTACCATGACGGAGATGTGGAGGATCCTCAGCTCCTCCTCCGCTGACTCGGTCTGGGGCTCGTCCGTGGGCTCAAAGCCGGGCAGGTTGGGGGCCCCGTCCTGGTGGTGGATGTGGAAGAGCAAGGTGCCGTTCTCCAGCCACTGCTGCCGCCAGCGCACCAGCGGGATGTCATCTGTGTTGCCCGAGATCTCTGCGAAAGCAAAGCCCGTCAACGCGGGGAACGCGGCGGAGGAGAGGGGGTGATGGAGGACATTCACCTCGTCCCAAAAAATGGGTAGAGGGAGCAAGGGACACACAGCAGGCTCCCTCCGGTCACCTCCTGCCAGCACCACGGCTGCCCCTACATCACCCACAACGCGAAGGGTTAAAGCGGAGTAAAATCTTATTCCTCAGTAAAATCCAGGTGTGGACCTCCTCCAAAATCCAGATGTGGTCCAGAGACAGAGCACTCACTGACAGCATCTCGGGGCCAGCGCTGGGGAGCCCGGCAGTGTCCTTCCAGTGCTAATTTGGATGGGTTTCACCCACGAGCTTTGCGTTAAACACAGCTCCAGCCGTGGGATATCGCACAACTTCCCAGCAGCACTAACGGGATCACTGGGACCGCGTCGCAGATTATTACAGGCAGAAAATATTTCCCATCCTCTCTGAATGGAGAAACATCCACGTGGCTGTGATCGCACCTCCAGCTCTGGCCCGGATTGAGGTGCGTTCAGAGGATTTCAGTCTTCAACCATTTTTTACAGCCCCCCCCACAGGACTCAGCCCCGAGATCTGCAGACATACCCGCACCTTCTGCCCCAACACCCCGACTCTCCCTAAGTAGCTTTCACTTCAGGGTTTAGGGGCAGTGGAACAGACGGACAGAGCTGCGCCGAGGAGTGACGGCATCAGAGGACACCCAAGCAGGAGGAGCAGCTGAGGATGGGCACACCACACGTGCCACAGGACGCCAAACGCTGAATCAAACCGAATTCACCTGGCTGACTCCAAAATTTCAGGGACACCCCGTGGCTGGGGCTTCGCAAAAGGAGGGGCGCATCCCTAGGAGAGATGGGTGCTGTTTTAGCCACCACCTCCAACTCAGACCGGATCACCTCGATCTCCATCTCGGACAACCTTGATCTCAGCCATCAGCTCGAGCCTGCCATTTGCCCATTAGTTTTTTTTTTCCTGAAAACACAAGTTTCGGTTGCATTTGTTGGAACGACCATCAGAACCGTGACGAGCTTCCCGGCAAGGTGCAGCTTTCCCTCCCGTCGCTGCCCCGGGGGAGCGGTCCAGCCAGACCCGTCCTCTCCACCCCAATTTGCAGCCATACGTTTTGACCACTTGCTCTGCAAATTGCCGTCTTCATTTTGCTTGTTTCACGCTGCCTTCAAGTGAAAACTGGAATTCAATTACAGCGCCGAAAAACAACATTTTAAATTTACCATTAATTAATTTCATTAGGCTGCCTTAAGTGAGCTAGCTACCAGGGCTGGGGGAGGCGGAAGGGGGGCTGCATCAGGAACCAGGTTCATCCTCCCAAACTGATTTAATTAATCAAAAGAAACATGAGCCGCAGTGAGCAAACTGGCAGATCGTCTCTGCTCAGCATGGGCCGTATTTCTGCCGGTAATCAGCGCCCTTCGAGTGTCCCAAGCAGAGAGATGCTGAGCTCTCCTCGATGCCACCGCCGGGAAGCAAAAGCGAGAGGAGCCGAAGCATCGAGGAAGCTCGAAGCACTTTTGAAATTCCCTCTAACCGCTGAGCTGTGCGTTTAGGCACACAGATCCCCTTTGAAAAGCCGGTCCTGGGAGCTGGGGGCGTTCAAAAAAGCCGATCTCCTCCTCTCCCACCTGGTCTTTCTTCATGGGCTGAAAGGGAAAAACAAGCTTTCCTGCTTCCCCAGCTCCCCACGGCTCCTCAACTTCGAGGGAACTAGCTCAAATGGAAGAAAATATTCTCCCCGCACCTGCCTGCTAACGTGAAATTAGGAGTAATTAAGGCAAGAGCTTTTATGCACAACAGGAACTCAACGTACTGACATTTGGAAAAATGTAAATACCAGCATTTGCTCCATTGTAAAGAGTGAAAATAATAGGTACTAAGTACATGACATTGTGACATTTAGAAAGCTAAAGATGTTTTCCCCCTGATCTGACATATCATTGAAAAAGCAGCACCCTTCAGCTCATTAATATTTGAGGAGGACTCCTTGATGGAAGTTATTTAAATGATTAATAGATCATAGTAAATTTAAGCCTTAAATTAGGTTGTCATAATTTCAAATTTATTTAAACAGGCTTATTTTTAAAATGAAAAATATATTCCAATAAAAAATGGATTCTTGTTTTAAAAGAGCACGATCCAGTGACAGAGCCTGAGCGCCTTATCTTCTCCCACCAGACATCCCGACGCAACCTTGCGGCTGCATCACACACAAGTCCAAAGTGGTAGAAACAGAGGAAAAGACCCAAAAAATTAACTGCTCTCCCCCCAAACCGGCAGGCTATGACCCCTCCACCACACCGCAGGACAAGTCTGCTCCACCATCTCTGCTCCTGCCCTGGGCAAAGGCTCTTGAGTCAGCGCCTGGATGAGTGAGCTTCATCCTTGGACCTCCTTCTCCTCTCCTCAAGGGTCTTAGCAACATGCCAGTTGCCCACTCCATTTCTACTTAAAAAAATTTTACATATAAATACTTTCCTGTGCTCGTGAATTTGAAGTTCTCCTGGAGTTTGGTTCAAGCAGGACCAAGTCCAAGACAAGATGAAGACCAAGACCAAGACCAAGACCAAGACGAAGACCAAGACGAAGACCAAGACGAAGACCAAGACGAAGACCAAGACCAAGCTTTCTCCCTAACACAGCATCTCTCTTCTCTCTTTTCTCCCAGTCCAATGCATTCCACTTTTATCTCTGTCTTGCTCTCCAAGTAGACAGCTCATAACCTGGTGGGAGACGCTACAGTGACCCACCAAGCCAACTGGGGTCACTTATCTGGGTGCTGTAGGGTCTCAACCCTGCCATGGGTTGGCAGGTCCCAGAGGAGACGGGAAAGTGGGCAGAATGTCAAAAAAAAAAAAAAAAAGGCAGGGGGGGAGAGGATCATTTCAAGTTCAGAGTTTGAAAGATATTGATGATAGGCCTGGTCCCTGCATGGCTTTCATTAAGGCCTTGGATATGAAGTCATTAGCACTACTATTAACTTCTTGCACCTCTGTTAAAAAATAGCCTGCCTGAGTCAGGGGTTAATAACAGTAGGAGACCACTAATTAGGCTCTGCCGCGTTCACCTGGTATCATATGTGGCCCAGGCCCTTCATATCTACGGGAGCAGCAGCCTCCAAAGACCCCGGCTGATGCTTTCAACGTAATGGCTGCGGCTGCTCCCCTCCCAGACCACCTGCGAGGGGAGGGAGGGGGGAAGGAGAGGTTGCGGAGGAGCAAACCGAGGAGAGGAGAAGAGGGAAGTCCAGATGAAGTTGCTGGAGGCAGGTGGATGTACACCTGCTTCATTACTGATCATCCCGAACAACCCCATTTCCCCGGGGACAGTCCAACCCAAAGCAAACCCAGTCCTTCTGGAGGCGACACCTCCGCACCTCTCCGTTTTGGGAGGTAACGCATCCATCGCAGCCCAATTCTGCACCCGAGCCGGTGCAACGTCCACACCGCGGCCCCCAAGCCCGACTCTGACACGGCCCCATTCCCGCGCCCTCGTCCTGCCGCCGAGACCCGGCATTGCTGCAGGAGTGAACAAACACACAAAGAGAACAGCTCTCCTTAAAAACGCACGCCAACATTTCGATGAAAAAAAAAAAATATAAGAAAATGCAGCAAAATCATTTTCCTTCCCATTTGGAAGCGTTTTGTGCTAATAGATGCCTCCGATTAGTCAAATGAACTCTGCCATCATGCCAGTCTCCGCAGACTCATTTCGTACAGCAGAGCGCAGGGTTTGACTTGGACTTCTATTTCCTTGTTAACATTTAAAACTGGCTTGTTTTCCATCCGGAACCTGACTGTGTTTTTATTTAAGTTTGCCATTAGCCAAGGCTTTTGCTCCGCATCTAAACCTCACACGTCCTTTAAAAGGACTCTAACGCAGCTCAAGCCATGGCCTTGCGCTCCTCCAAGGGTCTCCAGCACCTCAAGTAACTCAGGAGACTTTCCCGTCACGAGGCACTCGCGCTCTCTGTTGAGACCTCCAGGCTTGCTTCTTATCAATTTAGGTGTCAAAACGCATATCCTGATATTTAACTCAGTTTTATTTCTGGGGTTTTATTGACATTTCTTCTTCATGGGATAATTTTCATGGTTTTATGGGCCCATTTAAAAAAATCACATTCATCACCCACTATCTATATTTTATTTGCATTTTTTTTCCAGTCTCCAGTCTCAGGTAGAAAGAACAGCTCACTCCGTAGGTCATTCTGCCTTTCCAAGCCAATCCAGCTTTTCCACACCAGCAAACACAAACCCCAGTTTGCGTATGAAGAACCTGCTTCATGGGAGAGGGCACTTTGGGCAAAATTTCCAAAAGTTCCATAGACATTGGAGAACCTTGGGGCTGAAGGAAAAGGCACCCACTGTACCTGGAGCCACTCTTTGGCTAGGTCAGTGAGATCACCCCACCGCTACGTCTCCACGTGGGGCTGGTACACGTGAAGCCATGCACTGTCGTAGCAAGGCTGACAGCTAACCAGGTTTCTCCTTCAAACGTGGGGTGTCTTTGCTTTTAGGAAGGTCAGCAAGGACTTACATTTCAAAGCTGTAGCCACGCTTTAGCCTTCAACTGGGATTTTTGTCCCAAATACGCCACGGCCCTAATTCGTCCCTTTCTTCAACAACAAATCCCTCCATAGAATCACAGAATCACAGAATGTTCGGGGTTGGAAGGGACCTCTGTGGGTCACCCAGTCCAACCCTCCTGCCGAAGCAGGGTCACCTACAGTAGGCTGTAGAGGACCTTGTCCAGGCAGGACTTGAATATCTCCAGAGAAGGAGACTCCACAACCTCCCTGATGGCTCGGTGCCATGCAAAGCCGCTGGCTTGGACCAAGGAGCAATACAGTCACACTGACGCAGCGTTTAATCCAGCCTAATAAACCGAGTCACAAATCCTTACTGCAGCTCTACCGTGCCTGGCTCTGGACAAAATCATTCAGAGACGGTCCAGGTATCTGCAAACGGCTGCTTTGCTCCATTTAGACGTGCCACAGCTGTCCCCAAACCAAAACGAGCAGCAGGTAATAACAAGCACATAAAGTAAAATAAATTTTGACTGTAGCAGCAGCCACCTTCTCCTGAACTATTTTTTTCAAAACTTCCCCAGACCCACAGGAGAAATTTGTCTAGCAAAACATTTTCCTAAGCCACAGAGTAGAGGTCACTGATTTTACAGCACGAAGAAGCCCTCTTTCAGGCTGGGAGAGCTGGGGCTGTTCAGCCTGGAGAAGAGAAGGCTCCGGGGTGACCTTAGGGCAGCTGCCAGTACCTGAAGGGGCCGACAGGAAGGATGGAGAGGGGCTTTCACAAGGGTCTGTAGGGACAGCACAACAGGGAATGGCTGTAAACTAAAGGAGGGCAGATTGAGATTAGATATTAGGAAGAAATTCTTCCCCATGAGGGTGGTGAAACCCTGGCCCAGGTTGCCCAGAG
>Ga0181612_113016_pt1 | contig 11981 bp, 8 predicted proteins | sample HoacroProtozoa21_FD_119630 | JGI IMG/M metagenome (GOLD analysis project Ga0181612, IMG submission 119630) | Hoatzin crop microbial communities from Cojedes, Venezuel. Combined Assembly of Gp0051906, Gp0051904, Gp0051908
CGGCCCGGTGGCGAGGCTGTGTGCGGGCGTCGCTGAGCGGTCGGTCAGCGCCCGAGCTTCTCGCTGGGGAGCAGTGAAGCCGCGGCGGGGTGAGGGCGTGTCTTGCGGAGGGGCCCGTGGCTCCGCGGCGGGCCCTGCCGAGGGGAGGTTGCCCCGGGCTGCTGCCGGCCCCGGCGGAGCAGCCGCTGCCCCGGGGGGGGGAGGGGCCCGGCGGGTCGCGCTTTGTTCTTCGTTGTAAACTTGCTGCGAGCAACACTTTAGCATTGCATCCTGCTGTGTTTTTTAAACGCAAAATAATGCCGGTCTTCTGTGGCTGGCAGTGTCCTCCTGCGTGTTGTCGGATCTTCTCCACTTGGCTCTCCTGCTGCGGTTCTTTCTTCAGTTGGGATGCTAAATCTGGTTGATGTTTAAATACTTTATATAATACTAAGTCAACAAACCTGATGTAGCATAAAACTGGCCAGAGGTGTCTGATATCAAGGCTCTTCCCCCAGACCCGGGTAAGCTGGGAGGTCTGCAGAGCTGGCAGATTCAGGTGTCTTACCTCAGGGATCCTACCTGAAGCAAGAGTGGGTGCTGTCTGGCTCCTCATGGGCACTGGAGCTTTCCCTGTTGAACAGATCCCACCCTCTCAGGGAAGGAGCTCCTGATAAAGGGCCTGGATTGCTCTCTGGATTTTCTGCTTGACTTCTAGCAGATGTTCTCTGTGGTGGGCAAAGAAATCTCTCTGCTACCTGTTGAAAATCACTTCTGTGTAGGTGTGATTAGAATGAAACAGAAGAGCTGCTTCTGGCTAATGTGTGCTGTTGCCACCTGGAGAACTCTCTTGGAGTGCTGTCAGCAGATCTGGGGATCTGCTCATCTGCTCTCCTCGACAGCTCTGCCATCAGCACTAAAACAAAGATGTTCTGCATACTGGTTGAATCTTGTTAAGCATAGGCAGGACCAAAGACAGACGAAACATTGTATCGGAATAGGGATAGGAATTTTTTTCTTCCTCGGTGAACGACGTATTTTCTCTATGTGTGTGGTTTAAAATACAGTTGAACTCCTAGGAACAAGGCTTTAATCTCTGGATAGCTTTGCATCCTGTAGGAGCAGGATGGAAGCTTTGATGGAAGTGAAAGCAAGCAACGCTGAGTCTGCGTTTCTGAAAGTCTCACTTTCTGGGACCTGCTCCCCCTTTTGTTAATTACTTAATTATGGCATAGTAATATTTGAGTAAAGATGTTGTGAGGATCCATCTCTAAATACTTGAGAAAGTGCATAGATGTTTTGGAAACAGATTGTGTGAATACCTCCACAGAGTGAAACTGAAGTTTTGTATCCTCAGAATGATTTTAGCCATTTTACCATTACGAGACCCACAGTTTCGTGGAGGAGCCACCGAAATAAATTCTAGCTTTCTGGGTGTGGTTCCATGGTAATTTTCTTTTTTTTTTCTTCCCTATTTTTGCCTTTAATGTAAACCTTTCTTGCTTCAAAAATACATGGAACTTCTATGTGTATGCATACATACATGTGTTTGTGTCTTAAAGGATGTCATTTTTAACTAAGACAATGTACTGCTTCTTTAAATCTCTGCAACTTATTGTCAGAGCTTAAGGCACTAGAGGAATTTTTAAAGAGTTAGTGCTATCTTAAAAGAAAATTCTCACAACTGTATGAACTAGCAATATGTCCTGAATGTGGTCGTAAACTGCGTGGTCTATTTAACCTAGTCAGTAATAGAGACCTGGGAGAGACCGAATTTATGGATAGATTCTTACTGCTACTTGCTACGAGGTGCTTGTGGTTTTTCTCTGAAGTGACAAATACCTGTGTGGGAGGTGGCTGTTGGGCTGGCCTATTTGGAAGTCCCCGAGCGTCCCTGATCCTCTGTGGTTTGGTACGCTGAGGCGGTGGGAGATCTGCCAGTCCCTGTGTGTTGAGTTTGCCCCTTTGTTGAAATGCAGTTTCTCTTTTATAGCTACTGTTTGAGTTATTCTGTTCATTATCTCGCGTGATTATATCACCACAATTTGGTAGTGCTGAATGGTTGTGTTGGGTCTTTTTTCTTTTTGGTAGACAAATCTGTTTTCCTTTATTTAGCAGATATTTGGCTTGTAATTTCGTGAAGGCGACCACTGTTTTCCTCACCTGTAATTGTGTGCTAATTGTAATTCTTTAAACTTATTTCCTCAGTGGGATTCTGCTTTTTCTGCAGTTGGAGAAGTAGCCTTGTTCGTGCATTGTCATGGCTGACTGCTGCTTTTGTGTATTTTCATAGCTGCTAAAGCCACCTGGATTTGATGATGGAGTCTTTGCTGGAAGGGATGCAAAGAAATCAGCAGGGGAGGTATGTATGCAGCAGTGTACACCAGTTAATCAAAATCATTGAAGTACTAACCTTCCCTTTTACTAAGAATCAAATCCTCTGGTATCAAGACAAAGCTTCTGTTGCTTAAATAAGGGCTTTGGAGTTCGTCCACTAGCGCATGCTGGTGGACAAATGCAGTGTGCAGTGGGCTTCAGCTGGTGCCGAAGCGAAGTCACTGGGTGAGCTGGCTTTGCAATAATCCCTTGTCAGGCATAGTCTTAATTGTTAGAATTTTAATTTTATATCTTCCTGAAAACTTTACCTCTTTTTTTTTTGTTGTGTTGTTGTAAACCCTTCTTACCTTCTAACATCAGGAGCAGTAGTAATTAAAGGTGTGAATAAATATTTTTTTGTAACAGCTTTACAAGGTTAGTGAGAGATGTCCTTGTTATCTGTTTTTACTGAAAACATCTGATTATTTCCTGCTCGTGTTGAAACTGCGGAGTCCCATTCGTCTCTGAAGAATCCTTAATGCTCTGTCTTAGGTGAAAGTATCTAGACTTTTGGATCCCAGAGAGAGACTGTAGTGCTAATAACGGAAAAAAAAAATGTTTTATGTGTTAAACAAGCGTGAAGCAAAAGTCACAGATGCCATTTTCATAGTCATCTTTGAGAATGTGACCCAAATCTTCTACAGATAACTGGTTGCAGAAATCAAGTTTAGACTTAGCTTTATATTAGCAGATGCTGTGAAGGAAATGTTCTTGCTCTGCATAATAGCTGCTAATTTTTGGTTAACTCGCAGGACAGGGTGAACTTCAAATTTAGCTGATTTTGGCTCTTTTAAGAAGTATTTCTTTCCCTATAGAAAAACTGCCAAGTTGTGAAGTGCGCATATGCTCTGGGGGGAACAGAGAAATTTCAAATTCCTTAACCTATTGATTTCCATTTCTTTTCATTGCTTCTTGTTTGACAGGCAAATTAAAGGGGTAAAGATCATCACGGAGTTCACTGCTCTCTAGGGCTATATCTTGCAAGCTTGAATATTGTCCCTGGCTTAGCAGCTTGTGAAGTTTTAGAGGAGTAGTTGAATTGGCTTCAATAATTACTGCACCAAATTAGAAATCGCAGCGTCGCTAGGGAGCATGCTCTCCCCAATGGATTGCGGTTGTTTTATTCTTCATTATCATGTTGTCATCCAACCCCCTCTACTTTGGGGTTTGTCTGCATTTGTGATAAACTTCTGTTTTCAGGAGCTGATAGCTTGGCTGTAAGATTTCTCTGGTGACTGAAACTTGGTATAAAATGCCTCTGCCTGGAGAGCAATTAAGGCAATTACAAAATATGGATAAAACGTGCTCCAGTTTACTTAGATAATGTATAGTACTGAGACATGGGATGAGTGTTTATAGGTGCCTGCTGTGCTTCTCTGAATAGAAGACAACTCCTCTAATTTAAACTGTGTAGGTCGTTTATTCTCACTGGGATTTCACAAGCATTCTTCATGGTCATTGCCAAACTTTGGACCCAGTGATACGAGCATACCGCTTGTGAGATACTGCATTAGAGAACTGGATGAACGCGTAGTATTCGATACATTTCTCCGCAAGCTAATGTGCATAGAGTTCAAAGCACTGCATGTGCGGAGGTGGTCCCTTGGTGCGGGTCAGTTTGTTCTGCCGACTTTGTTGGTGTGGGATGCTGTACCTGTGTTGGGTGGTGCCTGCTGTGCAACTTCAAGCTCTTTCCCTTCCAGTGGTGGGTTCTTGACGTCCTGCGAGGCTGAGCTGCAGGAGCTGATGAAGCAGATTGACATCATGGTGGCGCACAAGAAAGCTGAGTGGGAAGAACAGACACAGGGTTTGGAAGCTTGCCTGAGTGTTCGAGAGCAGGAACTTTCCTCTGCCAGGGCCGCTCTGCAGGAAAAACAGAAGGAGGTACTGTCTCAGGTTCATAGTTTCCTGATCAGTGTTGACCTGTGTGTTTTACCTGTTATAGTACAATATAAGCACTGAACTTGAATTTCAGAGTTTGACTTTGCATGGACGTGTGTTTTGGGTATTGTTTTGTCAGGTTTGAATTTTTTTTTTTTCATATTTAAATACTAAGCCAAAACAAGTGGTTGACTTTAACAAATAGCTGGGCTAAGCAAAGCAGGAGCCTGTCTCATAGTTGGAGATCAGGAATAGAATTTACAAAGGAGCCTGTTGGAACAAGGTGTCTGATTTGTAATTCAATCAAAGTCAAGTGATCAACTCCCTGTGGGTTGGTGGAAGTCCCCAGGTTGAATCGTCAGAGTTTCGAGAGGGAACCCCAAGACATTGGATCTGGATACAGTAGTAGACGACAACCCAGCAACATGCAGTCATTGGTAGAAAAAATATTTGGCAGTGTAAACTACGCCACAGTATTGCTGGGACATGCTCCAAGGGCTGTTTTATGCAGCTCAGGTTTTGCAGCCTGTAATTAAAGGCCTGGGCGAAGTGCACCAAATTGCTGTATTGATGGAGAAGTATCAGTAAGTGAAGTTTTTGCATAGGATGTGGACCATAAACTTTCTCTTGTGCAAATGAATTAATGTGTCTTTTCTCAGATCAAAGGAAAGCAGTAGGAGTCTGGGTGGCCATATCTTAAGATCTAGCCACACTGACTTTTTCTGAAAGTGTTTGAAATTTGTCCTTGTATTTATAGCTGCTGTGTCCTGTCTTTTGGCAGACTACTAGCTACAAATTGTGTTCTGGCAGCTCTCTGAGGCAGTTGCTTTAACTTCTTGGGTGGAAAGCCAGCCGATAACTACACAAGCAATTGGGTTTTTTGGGTGCCTGTACACCTATACTACAGCTATTCTTACATCCTCAGAATTACCCAAATACTGCAGTAGCTTCCAGTAATTTGGTGGGGAATCTAGTAAAATAAAGAGAAACGTGACGGGCACTAGCAGCAGTGGGTTAAGAACTCTGTGATTTCTTGTTAGTACAGTCAGGTGCTTCTCCTGGTCCGCATGGCAAGTTTTGGAATTAGTGTCTTTGTTACAAAGTTATTAAATCTGGAATCTTGCGACAAAATTGTTGTTTGCAAGAACTGTCATCTTTATGGGTTAGCGTTGTTATTATAAAATGTGTTTTTCCAAGATGCTTTTGAAATAATTCTTACCACCAAAAACAAACATTGATTTCAAAACTGAACTGTAAACTATGGTTAAAGTCACTGCTGGAGTATATTCATGCTTTTGGTTTACTCATATGAATTTTCTGTGATGATTTTTTTTAATTTGTTGGCTTGCTGTTCTTTGGGCCTGTAGTTCGAAAGGTGGTGGCCACTTTGGGCTGTGGATGGGAAAAAGATGGGGAACAAAAAAAGACAAAAAGGATTCACAGGAGTATTTGAATCAGTGTAAGGGAAGTCTTCCCCATGAGTTTCAAATCCCCGTTTCTTTCTTTGTCCCACTCATCTCCGTGTATTATTTGAAATCTCAGCTTCACCTGAGCGTAGCAAGATAATGACACGGCCAGCTTTTCTCTTGGTAGATAGGTTGAAATCATAATGCATGTTTATGAAGAATTTGATGAAAATACCAGGTAAAAATAACCTTTTGACACAAGCTAAAACTGTCATTTTCATCCCAAAAAATGAAAGCCAGAAACTGGCTCAAAACAAGAGGCCAGAACAGAAACAGTTCTGGCCCCAGCCTAGCAAAGATTTAGGCATTGACTTAATCAGATTCATAGTGATTGACCCCATTGAAATGTGCAGTTGTTAACAGAATTAGGATCTCTTAATAGTCATTTACTACTCCTGCTATAATGTGTATTAGTGAAATGAAAACTAATCCCAGTACCTACTGACAATGAAGTGCTCTTCTGTTGTTTTATTTGTTTGCTTTTTAACTCTTCATTCAGGTTGACATGTTGCATCACCAGGTAGAAGACATGGAAAAAGCTAAACAGGACATGGCTACAGAATATGAACAACAGCTGAAGAAATTTCGAGAGGAGGTGAGCTGCAAAAGGAGAAGATTGGGTTTTAGTTCTTAGTTGTTATATGATCCGATAGTCGAAATATTTTTTGTCATTGCTTTTGTTTAAATGCCATGGTTTTATAACTTCCCACTCTTTTATTGTTTCTGTTCTTACAAAAAAGAGCATTGAGTGTAGACAAAGTAATATTTTTATGCTTCATTAAGTCTGTTTTTTTGCACTTCAGAGGAACTTGGTGACAAACAGAAAACTGTTGGCGTAGGAATGCGTAGTAAACGTATTGGTGCAATTTTCATGTGTTAGATGACTGCATGAGTTTACTGTGAACAAGTCCTGTGTTTGACCATCCTAGTCACCGTAGTGCTTGTTCTGAAGTTGACATGGGTACAGGCAGCAGAAGTTTGCTCCATCAGCGTTTAATGAAATTAGAAAACGGTGGTGGTGTAACTGGCCTTGATCGTATGAGATCAAGAGATGAGAATGGTATGTAGTCTTATCTTCTTTTTGCCTCCATTGCCTCCAATTTTAGTGGTAAGGGTTTTGTTCTCTCTAGGCATAGTAGTCTTAGTACACTTAATGAAAACTAAGTATACTTAGAATGTATTTTTTAAAAATAATTTCAGAGCTTTCATCTCAAAAAACTGCTTATTCACCGCAAGGTCGTACGTGTGGAATGTCCTGCAGGTGGTATAACAGCATTCCATGTTTATGCCTTAACTCTTTGCCTGCCTCCACCTGCTTGTCAGTAGCAGTGAGTTAAATGGCATGAACAGCTAGTAGAGTATTGACCTGTTTTCTCTGAAGGGTTGGGCCTAGTTCATGCTCCCTGTAAGTCATAAGTTGAATTAATTTGGTAGTCTCCGCTTTGATGACAGAAGCCATCTGTCCTCGTTTAAAACACCTTACTGTTCAGTGTGACTAACAGTCTTCATTCACTAGATGTTCACTGGAATTGTGGTTAAGCTGCAAAGCAAAGCTGAGGTGCGTTGGCAGGTCTGCCTGAATTGCTAAGGCTAAAATATGGGGGGTACGTAGTGGCCAAAATTGCAACACGTTGGTATTTTACCCACGCAGTGTTAATGCAGATGACATTAAGCTCCAAGATTCCTCAGTCTTTGATTCTTAGTACTGTTTGGGGAAATTCTTTCTGTCTCAGTTTATCACCATTACCAGTAAAATTACATGTACAGTATCTAACTAACTGAGATTATTGAAATAATAAACCTGTAATCTCCTGATGTGTTTGGCAAAAGATGTTCGTATACAGCCGGTACGTCTGTTCCTGTCGAACATGCCTAAGTACTTTGCTGACTCAGGGCTCTGGAGATCCTTTGTGACCAGCACATGATGTCTTGATTCAGATGTTTTTTCTTCTCGTGGTCCTTCTTTTCATCCATGGGCTTAGCTTTCTCCATCAGTAAAATGGGAATGATGACTTCTCAATTTCATGTGGCTATTTGGAAACTTTTTATTTAATAGTTGAGCTGGGGGGGGAATCAGATGGAAAATTCTGTGCAAGTTGCAAGTGATTATTTGCACAGAGGGTCATTTAAATGTCAAGAGTTTTTTCCTCATTCGTGCTTCTGATATGACTTTAGCATTCTAGCAGTAGGCGTAGGAGTGATATTTTCTGTTGGCATTCTCCACTCATTGTGAAATACATAGTGTATCTAAGCAGAAAATGACAGATGAAGTAGTGTTGATACTAGGCATAATGGCAATTCTCAAATCTTCCTTCTCCCACTAAGCGGAAGAGTTCCCGTTACCACCTGAGCTTCACAAGTGTATTGTAATCACGTAAGAAACGGTGCTCTGTGTAGAACTAACCCCCACCCTGTGTGTGGTGTGGCGTGGCGTGCCCCTCTGCGTGAGCAGATCAGCCACAGGTATTGCCTGCTGTTGCTGTGGCTGGAAGCCACCTGTAGAGAAAAGAGGGGATGCCGTGCTCTTGCTGCATTAACAGCTGTGTGTAAACCTCCATCTTATCAATATTTTAGTCATGTTTTAATAATGGTAAGACAGAGGTCTAATTAGAGCTGCTGATGTCATGACTTCAGTGGCATCTTGCTACTCTGATACAACTCAGTATATTTTGCAATCCTGTTAGTATAATAGGCTTGTTATACAAATAGATGTCTTCACTTGCAAGCCGTATGGCCTTGATTAGGGGAATTGTTTGTGTGAAGCCATTTTGTGTGCCTTCTTTCAAAGTGCTGTTTAATTCTTGCTTTGGGGCCTTGAACAAATTTGTCTCTTTCACTGAATTCTTTGCAGTTGTCCAGACTGAGGAGGGGCTATGAGAAGCTGCAGAGCAAACAACGTAGAGAAACCAGAGGAGAAGCTAGCAAGAGACAGGGGGAGGACGAGTCTGAAATGAGCCGACTGACCAGGAAGCTGGAGGTATGTAGTGAAAAAACAAATGCTGGTCACAGTTTGTATGTATTAACTGATTTTATGGGCTTTACTGATGAAGAATAGTCAGCTAGGAAGTAGACTATGAATCATGCTTAAAAAGCAGTCTCCGTCTACTCTCGAAGTGTAGCTTCTCAACTGCTTGTGTAATAAAGGCAATTTTCTGTGTTGAGGCCTCTGAGTAAACAGGATAAACTATGCTGCTGTTCTTATTCCTAGACTAAATAAAAGGAAGAAGGTGCTGGAAGGGTAATTAAATTATCTGAATGAAATGAATTCCAGTGTGGTGAGGTTGTCATCTCACTTCTTTGAGGAGGAGGGAGCTACATGTCAAACTTCTTCTCAGCCTTGTCTCATCTTTTAATCTTTCTGCTATGCTGAGCTCAACAGCACTCAATTTTCTACTACTGTGCCCTGAAGATGTGGCTAACAAACACATCTGACTGATGTAGTGTCCAATTCCTGGAGCAGAGATTAGCATTAAAATTCTGTAGTTCATACTTGCAATCTTAGTGATTTCAATAGCAGCATGTTTTGGAAGCTAAAGACAGCCTAAATTGTTAAACCTCTGACAGCAAATCCATGAAACTAGCCATGAATCTGTTAGCACTTAACATTTGTAAACAGCAGTAATTGACACTGACGTTTTAACTCGGGAGGCAAAGAAATACAGCAAGCACAGTATGTGAGGGGTTTTATGCTGCTGAGATGGTGCATCAAATGACTGGCTAATGGTTTCCCTGCTGTGGGGAAAGGTGTGGGAGGATATGGTGGAGAGAAAAAGCAGACATGGATATGAACTAGAAGGGGGCCTTCTTGTCAACTACATGGACACACTGCTCCAAGCCACCCCTGCTGTCCTTGCAGGAATTTCATCAAAAATCACTTGACTGGGAGAAGCAGCGCTTGCTTTACCAGCAGCAGGTGGTATCGCTGGAGGCACAGAGGAAGGCTTTGACTGAGCTCATGCAGGTACAATTAATATGTGCTGAAAGTTTTTGTTTTGTTTGTGGCAGCAGGTGGGAGGGAAGGGAGGGGGGAAGAGGGAGAGATTAATGAAATCTCTGAGGCTTGAATCCAGTTTAGGTTGCCATTGAAATGACTTTTAATGTCCCAGTGGAATAAAGTTCACTTGTATAAGTGCGGTATGGAAAAAAGAGCTGGAGTCTGTCAACAGAGGTTAGATAAACCTCGTGCCGCTCTCCCTACCTCTCCTGCACCCCTCTAATTTATAGGGAAGATAGTAGGATGAAGCTTTCCCTAGGAGAGAAGAGACACCTCGGCATATGACACTTTAAAATAGCTGTTACGTCATGTTGTGTCGTTCAAAGCTGTGTACCTGCCGGTAGCTAAATATATACCTTGTAGGTCCAGCTCGGAGGATGATGCTGGAAAATAGTCTACCCCTACAACAGATACCTCTGCAAAGTACTGAAGTAACAGCAGTTTTCAGCACCAACCCCTTCTCCATTTTTTTTTTTAAAGTCGCTTAAAGGCAACAAGTAGTGGGGCTGCTGTTCCTGAAAAGCTAATCGTTCAGTGAGTTAGTGGTGCTGCGACAGAGCAAGATGAATTGACCTAGAGCACAGCTGTGAAGTCACACTGACACAATCACAGCAGACACTGATAAGAAGCTCTTGCTGGGTCTTTACGCTTAATGGGCTCTTGAGTTGCTCTTGAGTGGAAGCTCCTGCAAGGAGGAAGCTTGTGATGCCAGGATTGAAGCTGGCTCTGACAGGGGCTTTGTGAGAGGCTGACACTAGTAGATCTACAAATGCAGAGAGAGGCGTTGAGCAGAAGGTCTTGCTGCTCTGCTGTCTTTGTATCATTGATAGCTCAATTGTCTGAGAACAGATGTGTCCTTGGAGTGCAGGCTGGTATACTGGAGCGCAGAGGAACTCTTCTTACTGTGCAGCAGAAAAACAGGAATTTGAGGAGATTTTCCCTAAGCGATGTAGATGACTTTGCTGCGTAGATGCTGTGAACAGGCTGCCTGAATCCTCAATTTCTTTGACAAGCCCAGCATGAAAGTGCTAAATTTTGGCCTTGGATGTTTCTATGCATTTTGTGTGCTTGGTTGTTTTTCTGGCACAAGGTCAAGCTGAGATCTGTGACCAAGGAGTACTTCCCCTTTCTCTTCTTTCAGCTGGCTTCCTCTCATAACTTTCAACGCAGCTTAGGGAAGCCTGGCATTCTTACCCAGTGATGAGCACCTTCCGGTTACACCTGCAGCCTTTAAAGTCAACAGGTGAAACCTGGAATTCTGTGCTGTCCTGAATGTTCTGTGCCTGGAAATAAGAGATAGCTTAAATGTTTTGTTAATGCAGAAATAAATATTCAGGTAATTCTGGTACACTGGTTTCTTGGGTGGAGAAAGGCTGCACTTTAAACTCTTGCCCCTCCTGATTACCTTTTCTGTCATGACTATTCAAATAATGAAAGGACTGTAATCAAAATTATACCATAGTCTTCCAAATGCACAGTTCCTACAGTTTTCTCAGTTATGAGGCATTATGTGTCAGACAATAAATCAAGGCATGTGGTGATTCTGAAGCTGGCAGGAGTTGCTACTCTTAGAAATTGTGACTAAAGGGCTACTCAAATATTTTGTTTCAGCTTTGAAAAATTAGAAGGTACTATACAAAAAGGGAATATATGAAGTGAATATTCTTAGAAGCTTATATGAGAGCTGGGTTATTAAATTTCACCGACTAGCTAGGTGGAAATAAATGCTATGAAATACAGTATTGTGCCTATAAATAATAGAGCATGCATTGTTTAGTAGGCATATGTTCCTTATAACTTTTTTTGTCTGGCATTAAAACAATGAAATGTTGAAAGTGAGCATTCTCGCAAGCTGTTAGAACCAGATATTTACCGCATACAGCAAAACGTAATTGACTGTTGCACCCAGTGCAGTTTTTGATCTATTTCGTGGTTGTGGTTTTTTTCATTGTGCACTAAAAGCTGCTTTCTGCCCTGGTGTGGAATTAACAATTGGGTATTCTCTAGCTTGTATATCGCATTTGCAAACCTTCTTACATGCTGCTGTTTCTCCTGGTCTAGCCTTAGGTTAACGAGCAAAAAATAGTAGGCAGCTTTGTTCTTAGACAGTTCATGTTCGGACAACTTGAGTGATTTGAGATCCTCTTTTCCCAGATTCTCTTTGAACCCCTTTGGAATCAGAGGGCCCCCTCTTTTTTTTTTTTTTTTTTTTTTTTTTTTTTTTTTTTTCCTTCAGAAGTTTTTTTTTTCGTGTAATCCTGGAACAATACGTTCCTTTGTTTGTTTAA
>Ga0181612_120605_pt1 | contig 11981 bp, 6 predicted proteins | sample HoacroProtozoa21_FD_119630 | JGI IMG/M metagenome (GOLD analysis project Ga0181612, IMG submission 119630) | Hoatzin crop microbial communities from Cojedes, Venezuel. Combined Assembly of Gp0051906, Gp0051904, Gp0051908
CCCCCCCCCCCATTTTTAGTGCTTTTTTTTTAGCTTAAGAAAGTAAAGGATTTTTCCTACTCCTCCTTTTCCAAATTTTATAAAATATTAAAATTGGTTGCGTATGTTTTTCAGTAGAAAGGAAGAGCAATAATACATCTTCCTGAAAAATAAAAATTCAGAATAAACTGAGGAACGAGTTCATTAAATAAAGTCAGTTTCTTTCAGTCTCTGTCTACTTGACTCTCTCTTTTGTGGCCATCTACTATATAAACAATAGGCTGCGCAGATTTTTCCTTCCTTTCCTTACTTCTTCCTTTCCTTCTCCCTTCTCCCTTTATACCATACTCTTTGGTAAAGATTTTTTTTTTTTCTATTTATTCTCTGTCTGTGAACAAAGGTCATACAAACTATGAAGGTTTTAAAAATTGTAAAATAATTAACCATTTTTTTTTTCTTTTTTAAGAGAAGTATACACTGAAATATATAACCTCTTCTTTATATACAAAACGATAAATGAGGTAGATGTTGTTAGGAAAAGGGTTTTTATCATACATACTGTTTTATATAAAGGAAATTAGTTTGGAATAGAAGATGAACAGCAGCGAAATACAAAGAGTTGGTTATCAACAGGTCCAAAGGAAGAAAACGCTGGGTATCTTGCATGAATTCAGTACTCCAGTCCTGACTGAGGCAGGCCACCCTCTAGTGGATTGAAGTGAGATGTGGTTCTCATTTCACACTTCTGCTTTGTTTGAAGAAAGGCTCACAGTCCTGTCTAATAATAGTATGAGAAATTTCTGAAGATTAGCAAACAGTGTAAATTAATGTGCTGTTTTCAACAGCAATAGCACCAGAATTCTATTACAAAATGGTTACTATTTTATGACTACTATATATCATTTCGATCCACTTTGAGTCTGAGATTGTGGACTGCATTACTTTTGTTTTTATTCTGTAAGAAAACGATTTTACACTTCATAAAATCACTTATTATTAAAAATAAATTAAAGTAATGCCAAATTCTTATATAAATTTCAGTTTTCTAGAATTAGTTAGGACAAATATTGCAAAACCAGTCCTGTTTGACTCACTGGTACTTACATTGTTGTGGCTGTAATAAAGCAGATTTTTTTCCTTCTGCCTCAAATTTTTGAATACTGCATTTAAATTAAGTAGAGGGAGCAACTTTTTAAATTTTTTTAATATGTCTGCTGTTCTGTTTTCATACAACTGAGTAGGATTGTCTCGTATATGAAATAATGGCATTTACATGACAGGCTGCAAATACGTAAGATACTCTAGGGTGGGTGGGAGGAAGGCCGCATGGCCCTTCCATTTTCTCCCATTCTCTTGTTATGAGCATTAAGCTTTTTTTCTAGCCTGAGTTAAAGAGGTATAACAAAAACAGTTGGGGCCGACCCATCTTTGGTTACCTTTCAGATTTACTTGCCTGGGGTTGGGACAGTGAACACCTCAGGCCAGAAAGACGCCATGTCACCTTTCTGTAACCTCAGGGCTCATTGGTGAAACCATCTCTCTCCTTTGCCCCCATTGAGGTGCTCAGGATGTCTTAAGGAAGCACAACCTGAAGCCAGAAAAGTAAGACTTCTTGCTATGCTAGCCCCCACAGGAAAAATGGAAATCCTTCCTGATCCCAGACACAAGGTTATTCACACCTATCCCATAACAGAAGATGTAAACCTATGCTACAGGGGTGGGACGGCGAGTGGGGTAAGAGAGGAGAAAATTTCAGAAAGTTTGGGCAAAATTAAAAATAGGAAAAGATTCTGTTAAAGGCAACTGGATACTGCTATCTCTCTTACCCAGTGGAGAAGCACCATTTTTGGGAAAAGGGAATAGGTAAGGACTACCACTGCCTTCTATGAAAGCTTTCTTGGGTTTTGCCCGTAACCTCACGTACTCACTGTCGTTCATTCAAAACCTGGCTTTCTAGTTAACATGAGAATCATGCAAAAACATAGTCAATGATTTGACATGTGAAATTAAGATTACAGAAGTGCTTCATTTTGGTTGATTGGTATGGACTGTGTAATTAGAGAGCTAAATAATTAAATCAGCTAGAGTATACTTGCATAAAGAAAGTGAGTTCTTATGATAGACTATATGCGCAATTAAAGTACCTCCTTGATAGGCATACATTTACATATTAGTTAAAATGTTATATCATAATAAAGTTCTGTTTCATGAAAAAGTTAAATAATTGAATTTTTTAATTTAGCTAATGCTAAAGAATAAATTTTTTTTCAAACTATCTGCAGGAGAAAAATATCTTTTATAACCAATACAATTATGAAGATTAAGGTTCATTAAGTTATTTTCCTGCTGATTTCACTATGATGCTTGGAGGTTTTAAAATAGCAACATAATCTATTTCACCAGAATTATATATATAGCTTATTAGGTTACAGTATAGAAAAAAAATAGCTCAGACTGATAGAGAGATGATGAAAGTAATGTTGGCTAACTCCAGGTATTTAGAATGCATTTTATCTGATTACTGAGTGCACATGAAAATAAGTAATTATTTGCTTGTAATGGACAATTAATACGATGCATAAATACTGTAGTTATTAAAATACAGTGTTCTGTTCCTGCATTTTTCTCAAAATTGCAAGAGGATTTCAAAACTTTTCCTTTTTTCATTACATAGAAAGGCAGAGCCTCACTGTGCTTTAAAATCCTGTAGGCTTGTTGTGGTTCAGGGTATTAACACTGGCCATTTCTAGTATTTTTTAGGCTCTGAGAACACAGCTGTGTTTAGAATGCAGCAAGTATACTTAAAAACTGAAATAAATACTGTGCAGTTAAAGTAAAAACCCCACAAGTATTAGATTTAAATTCTAAGATGACACACTTTATATCAGAAATTGGTAATTTAAAAAATTCTTTTTAAGTGCTTATCCATACACATTAAGTCCAAGTGTAAGAGCTGACAATTCTGAATGGCTTTATCGCTTATGACTACATATGCCCCTATCTTGGTTTCTGAGGCACTGTAACTGCAAGGAAGAGGGCTGAGTGGTCGCTCTTCGCACTTTCTTCTTGTAGCCCTTAAGAGTACAAAAAGAGGGGAGCTTGTGTTTGACAGATTAATTCTTACCAGTTCTGCAAAGCATACTCTTCGCATGTCTTCCATGTGAGGTGTGGGAAGGTATTCCTTTCTGAATGAAGGTCCAGAATTGCTGTTTCAAGAAAATCTGTCTTGTGACTTCATCAGTTAACTTAATAATTGGATTATTAATTATAGGCAGTTATTCTTGAGTGATTTGCCTGGAAGAGAGAAGAGTGCCACCACATCATCTAACCCCATTCTGCCAGCATTTTCAGCGCGATGTCATCAAGCTGACGCTGCCATGCACATTTTTAGATATTATGGCAACTAACTATTGACATTTTCCTAAGGGCTATGCTTCCAGACGGACAAGGAGTAACTGTTATTAATGTGTAACCCACTGAAAATGAATAATTTTTTCAATGATAAGCAAAAGCAACATTTCTAGCTCTAGTTCTTTTGTCTTTTTTGAAGATGAAAGGCTTGTTGCCAATGAGTTCAAGTTTCTAAATACATTTGTACTTCATAATGGAAAGTGTTATGCGCAGATTACTTATCCTGTTACCAACTTTCTTTTATCAGATCTCAGAGTTAGTGTTGATAAGATAGAGATAAAGCAGATGGAAACAAATCTAGGCCATGAACCTGTAAAGAATTTCACATAAGGAAAAGTTCAGATCTACAAAAAGCACCAGTTACTTCATTAAAAACTATGTAGGTAGTAGGTGCTATATGACTTAGCAAAATCTGGAACTGTGTAGTAAAAGGAGCCGTACAGTACAGGCAAATTCAGTCATGTGTGATGGGGGTGAATGAAAGCAGTGGTGGTGAGCTGATGCTTATCTTGGTGATCAAAGGGATTTTACATATTCCAGCAAATTCGCCTATTCACGTAGCAACTGTGTTCTGTGAAACAGAAGGGACAAGATCCTAGGCAAGAGCTATAGTCTCTTTCCTCATTATAGGTCCCGGAGCTAGAGTCAGCCTTCCTCAGGAATGGCCTGAGGTCTGAAAAATCTTAATATGTTTTATACTTATTGGATCCAACTCAGAGTGATATGCGGGCTGTTCTAATTTTCATCCCTGGCTCTATTTTAGTAGGCAAGAGTAGCAGGCACACCCACATCTGCTGAAGGCTGGAAATGAGTCACACATAGCAACCACAACCTTGCTATACCGCATGGGAAACTTAATGAAGACAGAGTAGTGAAAAGCAGGTAGAAAATCCTTACGTGCAGCTGGATTAGGCAGATGAAATATGGGATCTGTAAAGAGGTTTTCAAGTTCAGTGTATGTATTGCATTTTAAAACTGATTTCGTCTCAGTGTGTTTATGTCTTACTTGTGGTGACATCTCAGTTTTTGTAACCTACAGTAATTGGATATAACTTATTGGGATCTTCTCAATGGTAGACCTTTGTTGATTGCATAAGGATCTGCTTGCTGCTCGTGGGACCCACTATGTGCATGGCAGATACCTTTTAGTGTCGTGGCTCTTTGAGCTAATCTGCATCTGAGGTGGATGAAGAAAATGGTGGCAGTGATGATTTGAATGTAAGACCTAGAATTTTCATCCTGACTGTGACTTGTTTCAAGTCTTACACGTGGTGGTAAATCTTGAACTTTCTGTCCTTATAGAGGGAACTTTCTCCATTTTTTTTGCTCATATCTGTTTTCCTTTCCATGGAGAAGTAACTGATTTTTTTATCTGAAACAAGTTTACCCTTTTTCTGTTAACGCTGTGTGGTGTGCAAATAGTACATGACCAGTGAGAGGAAACCTCCATGCCCCACTAATCAATTTTTTTAATTTAGCCACTTTCCCTGATAATGTCACATTTATTTTTTTTAAGTATATATGGCAAGTCTCAGTGTGTTTCTCAAGGGCAGAACTTCTGACTTTAATTTCTTACCTTTTTTATGAAACAAAACAAACACTATTTTTGTGACATTTTATTGCGGTTTAATATTAAAAATGGATGGACCACAATAGCAATTCTAGATTATTTGCTTTTCATAACTATTTGCACAAGAGCTCTATTGCCGATTTAGAAATCTGTACAAGCAGAGTCACTAAGCTGAATATTAGAACCAGAACATTATTTTGCTTTTAGTTACTTTTGCTCCGAGCCTTAGAGAAGTATCATAGTAATTTTCCCATGCCATCAACAGCATTCTCAAGCTGTGGTCATAGGTAATTGTTATGAAGTTAGCTTGGTGGTGACAAGGAACAGCACAGATACGTGCAGTTTGGGTTCAGAATATGGTTACCTAATGATCGTTTAAATCAAACACACTAAATTATTGGAGCATAGTGGATACCGAAGTGAAATTCTTAGTAGTTTAGTTACACAATTTCATTTTTTTCAACTTGCAGATCTAGAAAATTAATTGAAAGATCACTGGAACATACAACATCCTTACTGATTAAAAAACTAACTATTTAATTAGGAATGCAGTAAATGCTTCCCCTCTCCTCTGACTGCCAATAACTGTAGGTGCACGTTAGGTATTTTTCTTGAAATGTAAAGTTATCTTTACATTGACAAATTGGGGGTAGAAGGGATCATGTACGTAATGACTTACTGGAGGAGGAGCTGTTTCAGACACTTTCACATAGTTCCCATTACTAAGGAAACCACTTATTTTGTCTGTGCATGTTTTGAATAGATCTCATTTGAAGTCTGGTGCTCAAACACTAAGGATTGCATTATAACACTGAGAAAGGGGCAGAGGAAACAAAAGAGGCTGAAAACCACTGCATCTTTAAGGAATACAGTCGAAGAGTATTGTATTAGATGCTTATGAAAGTGTACATATCTATATTTGAGGGATATATATATGCATTTTGTTTGTTTTGTTTCTACTAAAATCAAAACGAAAGTATTAATAAGTAAACCAGGGAAAACAGATGTTGTTTTGTCCTGCACTTTGGATGCCTCTATTGTAAGGACACTTGAGACATCCAGTGTACCAATTAGGTAGTATCAAATATAAGTTCTGATTTTCGTTTGCTGAAATGTAACGTGGTTTTAGGCTGAAGTAGAAAGAAGTGCCTAGCCACTGATAACAGCTAGAACCAGGCTGCTAGGATGGCTATGTATTCAACAGTTGACCAAACCTTTGCTTGGAAAGTGAGTCAGTTTTGGCAAAATTCCTAGGTTAGGTCTAAGACATGACTGCAAATACACACCCAAACATACTTCCATTATATTGGAGCCAGGACATTTCCCCCACATGAATAGCACATGTATTCTGTGCTGACCACTTTTGTTAACAATTGAATTAAAACCCACTCTGTTAGCAATTGCGTATGCTCAGCTGATATGCTCAGAAACAAAAGGTTGCCTTAGTACAGCCAGACGAATCTGGTTTGAGGGAATATGTTTTTAAAGTCTAAGTATTTAAATAACTTGGAACTGATTATAAACTATTCTTAAAAGATCAGAATTGTTCACATATAAGCTGGAAGTGTCAGAGAGATGTAGAAATCTAACAGGTTGCCAGAGAGCTGTAGGGACATTAAGTATGTGGCCAAGAAATGTTCTTATTCGTCATGTCCAATACATGAATTAGTTTCTCAGTTAGTTTTTCTGTCAAACAGGATAGAAAACCAAAGACAAAGATGAAAATTCCTGTTTTAAGGCCTGCAAACCTCACGACTCTGTAGGGTTATGTGACAAGAAAAGCAGTACTCCAGAAAGTTAATTTCCTTCGAAAACAGAAATACATTCTATATTTTGTGTGTGTGTTAATGCCAATTTATTTCAAAAATGAAATCTGGTATCTCTGATGAATAGTTATTCTTAATATACATTGCATAGTTCATGTGCCTTTTTGGATGGCGAGATTACTTTTAAAGCTAATATGAAGGGATTTATCCGTGTTTGTGTGCACAATTAATGAGCAGCCAGTCCCATATAGATTTTCTTCTTTAACTCCTTGACTGTTAAATGAGAGGGAGAATGACAGCTGTGGTAAAGCTGACATGTCCTTGGCTTGACTCAGTTAAATACTTTTGGGTGAAATAAAATAAATGTCTTCAGATTACATAGAGATATCAGAACTCATTTGTCTCAGCTAAGAAATATCAATTTTTAATATTCCAGAGTATTTGTGTTGTTTCAGTCCTGTACTGGTTATGTTTGCTTTCTACTGTATTATTGCAAGGATTCACAACATGTCTCAAGGTACACTAAAAGCATTGGTATTCATTATCCTTAAATTTATGCTTGCAGCAAGAAATAAAATCTTCAGTGTTTAGTAATACTGGCAATTTCCTTTGCGGTGTAACTGCTATGTTTCCAAAAGAGAGCATTCAGCCTCCAAATCCCATCAGTATTATCACAAAAGAAATGAAATAAATGTATTTTTAAATAAAATAACTGGGTTAGGTACTCTTTGATAAAGCCAACATCTTTTTTGATACAAGAGTGTCAGTTTACCTGGTGAGGACCAGGACCATTTGGCACTGCTAGACAGTTAAGAGTTTATAATTGAATTTGTAATTCTAGTTACTAGAGAAGAGGAACCAACATTTTATACTAACTTAAGTATTTGGGTAAAAAATGAATATAAAATGCAGGAGATATTATAAATAATAGTTTAATTCCAAGTAAATTTTATGATGACAGGACTGTGAAGAGGAGGCAAAGGACAGGGAGAACAGTAGAAGGAGGGAGATTTTCCCACAATAAGCAGCTCAGAGGAACATAGGAATATAATTCAGAAAGGCTGTTTGACCTTTAATAATAGAAATGGGATTACACTCTAAGTAGTCTACGATGAAAGGTCATTTGGAGCCAATAACATGTAATTCTGCTGTAAGTTGTGGGCTTATTACTTAGAAATAACTGAGGAGGAGAACATATCTCTGTATTACTGGTCGATCAAGAAGTAAGAGCTGACAGCATGGCACAGCTGTGAAAAAAAGCAAATGTGGTTCTAGGATGCACCAGGAAGGTTGTTGCAGTAACAGTAAGGAAGTAGCACTTTGGAAACCTCATTTAGAAAAATTCATTCAGTTTTGGTTGTGTGCTTTAAAAAAAACGTGAACTCAAACTGGAATACATGCAATTAAATATTAATCAGATGATAGAAGAACCCACATTATAGAGGGGTTTATAAAACCTTGCATTGTATAGTGTAGGAGAGTTGGGGAGAAAAAAAGATTCCTGCTGATAAATACATCCTGCTAATACGCAATGAGGTAAAGCTAGCAGAAGAGCAAAATATGTAGGTGACTGGGATTAAGTCTGGAAATTAGAAAAGTATTTTTTTCCTTCATGTTTGAGTCATCACATCCTGAGACAAGTTTCCAGTGGAAATAATTTGGTTGGAAAAACAAAACCAAGAACAAACCAAAACAACCACAACCCAGATGAAACCAACCGCCAACAACAACAAAAAAAAACTCTTTAAAGATACTGATTGGTCTATTTATTAAAGACGTATATTTACAGGTAAATGACTTCATGTGTACAGAAGGAGATAGGCTTAACATTTCAGGAACATCTTTCAGGTCCTTTTTTGCTCATCAAAGATAAACCCTACTTAGTAGATTTCTGTATAAATCCAGTCCCCACTTCTAGCTTCTAAATTCTATAAATCTCTTTTTGATACTCTTGAATATTTGCAAGCATAGGAATCTTTAACTCTTCAGCTGGTGGGAATACTTATTTTTCAGTGGTAAAACAGGTTTTCTCAATATTTACCCCGACAAGTATAAATAAAGCAAATAGAAGTTTAGTAATTTGCATTTACTTACAATTATAAAGCAGTGGCTTACCTATCTCTGCATGCTAATAGTTGAGCGGCATTGCAAAAAGTTCAGAAGAAAAAGGAAACTAATATCCGTATTGTAGTCTTTGATTTCCACTTCTCTAGATAGTTCTGGAAACAGTAATTCCCTTGATATATTCTCTAAAACAAATTGTTATCCAAAGGCCTCAGATTTTAGCTGAAGTTTTGTTCCCCTCTGCCACTTTGATCACTGAATAGAAACCTCATTCTATTGTTCAGGTAATGTTTGGGGTTTTTTTGTTACTGTGACGGCTAATCTAAGTTCAGCTACAAGGAACTCACAAAAAGACTTCTGTGCACAAAAAGCGCATATATGCCTCCCTACCTTTTACGCAAAATCCAAATGCCCCCATGTTGCCTAACTTTTCTTTTAGCACTCAGTTTTGCTAACGTCTGCTTTTTCTGTGAGTAGCTGTAAGAAATAGCTGTAATAAATCCACTTTTCAGACACATTTGTATTTCTTCCTTGGGCCTTAGGTTGAATTTCTCTTTAGTTAATAGGCCACCTGTATGTTCAGCCATCTCCTGAAGTGGCTTTAATAGGCAGGTACATTAACTTATTTCATATTTTCCTACAGAGAGATATTCATCAAGGTAACAAACTTGATGATGGAAGAGTGTATTTTTCTCATTACTGCTAATTTGAACGTTATGCCAAATAGGCTTCCAGGAACCAGAACACAGACAGTTATGGCCTTAATGAAGTAGTAATAACATTCAAACTGGAAGCCCAACAAGTTAAAATGCATGGGTCAAAGAGGGAGAAATCAAACTGCTGATTCATCTCATATTTTTCTAACTGTACTCTCAGGCCACATATTTTTATCATGGCTGCCATTATGTCAAATGGAGAATATTGAGCTGAACGTAAAAGAGACTCAATATTGCCATTTACAAATGTGCCTCAAGAGTAGCTGAAATAGTGAATAATTTGGTATGTCAGGCAGGAGCACTAACTTTTGACCAGGAGAGGAGATTCTAGTAATTCCATTAATTCCACTAACCCCTCCTGAGACAGTCCTGGTCCTGGGTGTGAGTGCAGCTACTTTTGGAGAGAAGCCAAATTCTTCATTGCTGCCTACACTGCATTTCAAAGCCTTTAATTGAATATTCTTTACTGAGCTAACCATAAATTACCTAGGCTTTGAGTCTCACTTTCCACTGATTCATCTTCCCTGTGCCTGGTCTTTCCCTCCTCTTCGTGGCTGTGCAAAGAACATGCAATTGCTTTCTCACACTTCGCTCCTAATTTGGAAAAAAAGCAGTTCACCTTTCTTTTCTCTGAAGCAGTTCACTGCTGACTGCTCAGGTCTTTGTCCTTGCCAGCTTCGGTCTAGAGGGATGAAGATTTCAGTCCTCTGCTTCCTCTTCAAGGTGTCTTTTGTGTCAGCCACTTTCAGGGATCTCAGAGGGAGGGCTGGACCTTGCTGTTTGTGTGGGATCTATTTCTTCCTTTGCTTGTTGCAGAAAGATTCCTGTATTCTTGATTTAAAGACTCCTCTGAAGTGGTCTGCTTTGGTTGTGCTCAACACATGGGCAATCTGACCCAGCTGTCAGCCCAAGACCTGGTTCATAGACTGTGCTCATGTGGATTTCCCTGCTTTCCAATACAGAATGTGCATGGGGCAGGCAGGAGGAACACTTATGGGTAGGGTAAATGCTGCCTGATCAACATCTGCCCCCCTCGCTGCAATGCTTCTGGAGTCAGCTGCTGCAACCCCATTTCTCAATTTAAACTGTGGGAAGGTGAAATCATGGGTGCAGTCCATTTTTCTTCTTTTTGGTGGAAGGGAGCGGCAGAAAGAGCTGCAGCAAGGCATATATTTCATGGGTAAAAGCTTTGAAAGCTTGTAAGGCAAATGAACTGAAAGGTCAGTGTTCTGGCTCGGATGGACTGGTGAAAGAAGCTTTTACTTGGCATATGTCAGTATGACCTTTTCCTTGCCCACAGTCAGCGCAACTGTACTCCAAGGGTTCTAGGGTGTTGATGGTACCAAATATCCAGTGTCTCTCTATGCAAATTTTCATACAGCTCTGCCTGGAATAAATTTTGGCTCTATAAAACTTGAAGATCTATGTTCAGAATTTACTAAAACCCCTTTAAATATTTATTTATAAATTAGGCTGACATCTGCAATATATTTATGGTCAACACCTATTTCTGTGTTTTAAATAAATGCTCTGCAGGTTGCTTTTTTTTGTAAGCGAGTCTAAAATTTTATGATCTTGTCTAAGGAGAAGTACAATATGAATTATTATCCTTATTCTTTACAGTTTTTATCGTTCTTCTGAGTCAACCTAAATGACAAAGACTTTTCAGTGCAAATCCAGATAATAATGTTTTTTTATTTCTTAAGACATGAATCACTAAAGAGTTAAAATGTGCTAATTAATTGGCTTCAACACAAAGCAACAGACAGGGTCCAAAAAGGTCCAGAGTTTATAACCAAGTGTCCCAACATGCGAGTTGTCTCTTACACAGGTTAGTAACTGTGAATTACTAGCTTTGCCTGTATTAGTTTGAGCATAAATGTGTCACAACCTTTAAATAGTATGATTAATCAACCCTTTCAGAAGAGCTCCAGTATTAGAGGGCTCTATAATACATGGCAAATCTTTTTGTTCTGAGAAGCATGCTTCTATTATTTTACCTGTGTGTAAATCCTGTGAATATTAAAATCTTTGTAAGCTTTATAAAGGGTTTAAAGAAAGAGAGAAGCTGCTTTTAAACAATGAAAGGCTATAGGTCCTTATTTTTGAAAGCATTCAATCGGCTCTACAAACACATACCTCACCTTTAATACCACATAATTCCGTATTTCAGTAGTTCAGTGGGATAATGAACTGGCTCTCTAAAGAGTTTGTGGAAATGAAACATTTAGCAACAGCAACATGGGGCTTATTTGGTAGTTAATTTGCAGTAATTTATTGATAACATTTCAAGGAAACATGGACTCATTCTCACTTTCATTGACAAATCATTCCCAAATATATTTATAGGGAATGAGATAGATATTGTAATAAAATGTTTTGCATATGTGGTTCAGAATTAAAGTTTTATAAAGAGAAATTTACTACTGGTTTTCTTGAAGCCATGAAAAATGTGAAATTCTGACTTTCATGGTA
>Ga0181612_123462_pt1 | contig 11981 bp, 3 predicted proteins | sample HoacroProtozoa21_FD_119630 | JGI IMG/M metagenome (GOLD analysis project Ga0181612, IMG submission 119630) | Hoatzin crop microbial communities from Cojedes, Venezuel. Combined Assembly of Gp0051906, Gp0051904, Gp0051908
GGCTGTCTGTCTGTCTGTGCTCCCTCCCAGCTCCTGCACACTTGCTCATTAGCTGAATATGAGAAACTGGGAAAAAGTCCTTGATTTCATAGCAGCAACTAAAAACATCAGTGTTCTCAACATTCTTCTCGTACTGAATCCAAAACACAGCAGCGACTGGGAGCAAAATTAACTCTATCCCAGCTGAAACCAGGACAACGTTTTATTTTCTCTGGCCACTTTTACAGATAGAGATGCCCATACAAATAGTTTTCAGTCTGTTGCCTTATCTTCAGTGCAACATACTGAGCTCCAGTAGCAGGAGCAGCAGATCTAGGGGAGCGGTTATTCCCCTCCACACAGCATCGTGAGAGACAGCATCTGAAGTATTGTGTCAATTTTGGTCTGCCCTGTAGAAGAAAGACATCGTCGTACTGGAACGGGCCACCAAGGTGAGGGGTTGCGGCCAGTGGTACACCAGGAGACTGTTGGGCTCGTTCAGCATGGAGAGGTGCTGTCCCTCACTGTCCACAGCGGCCTGCTGGGAGGGGAAATGAAGGATAGAGTGAGACTTGTCTTGGACAGGGTGAGAGGCAAGAGGGTTGCCTCTCACTTGCCCTATATGGACCAAGGGAAATTCCAAGTAAATGCTAGGAAAAATATTCCCAAAGAGCATGGCTAGGCTTTGGAGCAGGGGCCCAAGGAGGAGGTGGCATCTCTGTCCTCGGAGAGGCTCAGAATTTGCCTGTACAAGCCCTGAGCAACTTGGTCTAGCGTGGCTTTAATCACTAGACTAGAGACCACTGGAGGTCCGTGCCAACCAGTATGTGTCTGTGGTTCTGTGTAGTACTTTATGACATTAAAAAGATAAATGGAACTATTCACAGAGCGTATTTTTTTCCTGTGCAATTCATAGTGCCTTGAATTCCTTGTAAATAGAGAACTTTGTAATGGAGCTTGCTTTGTAAGCACTTCATCTGGCATAGAGTGGAGCTGGGCAGGAAACAACAATTGCAAAGCCAATAATGTAACTACATGTAATTAACAGTCCTTTCAATTTTTTTTTAAGCCTATTTCAGCTACAAGCATCTTCCACAGTAACTTCTCAGTGCCATCAGAACTGCAGTTAATTTTTTTGTCTGGTTTTAAGGATTTTCTTTAAGGGTAGCTAATTAAAATAGTTCATCTTGTTCTTCCCAGTAGCTCAGACTTCTATAATTATTTAAAAAATTTGCAAGGAAGAAGTTGTGTAATTCCAAACATGACTCTTTTAGAGAACTTCTGAACGAAAGTAACATTGCAATTCTTTATTTCTTTGAGAAAACGGACTCTTACTTTTTGACCTCTAATCTTTGATTACTCTTTTACTCTGTTGGTAAATAACATTCAGAAGATTTCAATTGCAGGAACTCAAACCTGACTTTTCATTTGCGTTTCAAATCTCTGCAAATCAAACCAAAGCAGAATGAATCTCGGGAAGCCTCCACTTGTCCCAACATAATCAACACAGAGCACTTTGGTGCAGGGTAGCCCCCACAACCCAATATGTTTCTAGGTTTTGCCTCTCTTAACATCTTTCTTTTGGGGAAGGTAGAGGAGAATTTGGCTTTAACAGTTAATCTCATTCCCAGTAAAATATTTTGGGGTGATCATCAAACTTGTATTTTTCATATTTATCTCTTGTTAGTCATTCAAGTAAGTGTTGTATCACAGGTAGTACTGGCACAAAAAAAGTAGCAAGGCAAAGGACACAGTAGCAAAACTGGAGTGTCATTATCCCTGAGCTTACTGCTACAAAAAAAGAGGAGCAACTTTATGTAGATCCATATTTTCTGTGCTAACTTGCAAAGTCCTAAGCAGACTAAAAAAACCTCAAACCCTACAAACTACGTTGTTGGCTTTTCCATTGTCTGTCGTCATTGTGCACTGAGCAAAGACAGCAGAAACAGTCAATTAGTCTTGTCCTGTAGTAGGGGATGTTACTTAGAATTAACTTAGCTACAGCTGATGCCTTTTATTCTCCTCTCCCAAATGTCTCACAGATTAGGTTCACCTGAACCTTCTCCACCTGGACACCTGTCTGAGGCAGTCCCCTGACTTGGTGTTTGATATCTCGATCAGTTCTAAGTCTGTGACTGTAACTGTAAAGGAAAATGGACAGATCAGGGAACAGAAACTGCACTGAGTGCTCTTTGCAAAGAGGTGAGATAGAGCTGCTCCGTGAGTTGTGTTTGTGCAGTAGGAGAGCACTGCCCCTGAGCACAGCCCCAGCCTCCCTGGCCGAGCAGGATTGCTGTGGCCAAGGTGAAAGGCACTGGGGGCAAGGGAGGGGCATGCCAGCCTTTTGGGAAGAGCAGTAGGGGAGACTGGGGCTTGTGGGAGGTGTGCTAGCTGAAGTGAACTCCACTGATGTGGAGTTTTTCACAGAGCAGCAATAAGCATCTAACAGGTGCTTTCATCTTAAAGTAATAATTGATGAGCAAAAGGTCATTTCTGAAGGATAAGATGGCAGTATGGCTGGGGAGGGGATTATTTTTTGGGGTTGTGGGTTTGGGGTTTTTTTGAGTGTAAGGAAATACGGTAATAGATTCTGATGCCTTTTATTATGCTTATAACACATGTAACTGACCCTTGAAGCTTTATTCATTGTTCTGGAGTTGTAGCTGGTGAAAGGGAAGTTAAAAGTAATTTCCAGATTCTGCTCTTCAACATATGAAGGTCTTACAGACAAGCAGTCAGGTATGTTCCAATGCACTGAGACTTTGGTTCTTCTTCTGGGTCTTGCATTATGAGTAAAGTAGTTTGCTTCTGCTGGGTTTTGACTATGTTGGCATTTCCCTCTGTTGCTAGAGTGGTATCTGTGTGGAAGTTAATCATGCCTTATTTGTGTAAACATGAAATGCTTGTCTGGAAACCCGGGTGGAATGGTTGAAGTCATGTGCTACACACTGGTTATCAGCATGTGTAACTGCCATGTACAGAACTGTACATCAAGTTGTTTCTGGCTTGGTCTCTTGTATTTTTTGAGCTGAATTCTGAGTCTGTTTATTAACCCTAATGTGTGTAGGGGTGGGTGTCTGCCCTCCTTGAAAGAGGACAGGGCTTTTAAGTTGGTCAAGACAGCAAGAACTAGTGAAGACTTCTTTGTGATGTATTATACCACTTGTATGCTCACTGTAGAGATGAGTAACTCCCTAACTTGAAATCATGCATGCCAAGGCAGCCTCTTCACTAGCTCTGGGAGAGCAGCGGCATAGAGCTCACTTAATTATTGAACAGACTTTTAGGAGTAAAGTCATTATACCTTTCTCCTAGAAACAGGTAGTATCCTAAATGGCTTGACTTAAACAACTCCAGGAGTTTTAGTCTGAGAAACGCTGAGGAGACCTTGTTTTCCTTCTTTTCTTCCACCCTTCTTACAAAACTGTGAAGGACTTGCACTCCTGTTACTTCACGGAAGGTGTGTTAATTCAGAATAGGCTTAAATATGAGAACAGGTGTACAGAGTCGTGTTGCCAAATTGGTAATATCAGAGGAAGGTGTAACAGCATAAGGAAAAAATAAAGCTGAACACCTTTTAACTAAAGCTGCAAAGCTATTCACATGATGAAGGAAATGAGGGGTATTTCACTGAGAGCTGAAGATGTTAAAGAAACACTTTGTGTAGAAAGGATCCAGCCAAACACTGGGGATGGGGCTTGACTGCTGGAGAAGAGGTGATGCTCCAAAGCTTGTTTTCTGTGGGGGTGTACAGCATAGGGTGAATGGGCTTATAAACATGAAAACTTTGGTCACGTGTTTCTAAAGAACATCTCTTCAACTTGTACCCGTTATAAATAAAGCAGATTAAAAGGGGAAGAGTTGAAGGACTTTCTTCAAGTAGTTAAAGAAATATCTGGAAACAGTCCAGTGAATCAGACTTGTCTTACGAAAAGAATGGTGTAATAAGTCAAACTTGTAGGCATAAGCATGCGTCTGAATCTGCACACATGGCATCATCAAATTGCAGAACAGGGTTCATAAGAACAGTGCAAGACTTCTGTTAGTAAGGCTTAAGGAGGAGGGCAGCTCCTTGTCTTCTGCTTTCTTTTTAAAAAGAGGGTTAGCTTCCACTGCTGCAATCCTGTGGCGTTTGGCAGTGCTTCAGCCTGATCTATGAACTTAAAACACATTTGATCTGTATGATGGTGCTTACTGCCAGGTCCTGCCACTCCACCTGAATAACTATAACATGCTCATAAATCAGGGGAGAGCATTCCTCTGTGACACCATCCCGAATGCCCTACTGAGCCAGAGCCTGTGTTAACCATCAAAGCCTCTTACATAAACATGTCATACTTTAAAGTAGGGTCTTACAAAAAGCACAAACAATATAGTGACATAGAGGGGCCACACAAAGTCAAGAGCTGTTAAGTAGGGGAAGACGAGGAGGAAAATCTCCTGATGATAAATATATCTCTGCCAGATACACGTGGAAAGAAAATAGCTAAGCCTAGTTTGGATTCCTTTCCAAGTGAAATAGTCAAATGTGGAAATGGCTGTGTTATTCCTTCTAAAACTCTGAAGTTAGGAGTCACCAGCAAAATAATGGTGCAGGAGACTTTGACTTCTGTTGCATTCCCTTCAGCTTGGTCAGTGACTTTACCCTGTGCCTTGTACAGTGCTGTTTCCTGCTTAACAAGACCTGCATGGGGGATCTTTGTACAAGATTAACTGTTCTTCGAATCTTAAAATGGTGTAGTTAAGAAGTATGAAGGATTTCTTTACAGGGCCACTTGAAGCCCTCCATTGCATGCCATGAGGTTATGTATCTACATCTTGAAGTAGTCTGTGTATCTGATCAGGTAGTGAAAAAAGCTGGCTTGCATTTGGTCCACTGTAGAAAGCTGAGTAACAACTATGACTTGGTTCTGTATGTGCATTCGAAACTACTTGCTGAGTGTCGCTTAGTCACCTTGTCCTCTGATGCCAGCATTGTGGCTGGTAGTTCCTGCCTACCTGATCTTAATCCTTGCACAAGCTGATGCCAATTTTAGGCACGGTGAGAGGAATATTGCGGAGCGTCTCGGGCACACCTTTGTTATAGCACACAGCTGACTGACTTGTAAAACTCATGTGTTTGTGTTGGTGCAGCCTTTGATCTGAATTGGTGAGGAAAGTGCTCCCCACAGCAGCAGCTGGAACACACACAGCCAAAAGTGACACTGGGCTGTAAACAGTGGCTCCAGCCGACCTTGTCAGATGGGTCACAAATCACAGGGGCTGACAGGTGCCTGTGCTGGTGTCCTGTGTGCAGGGTGTGCTGTGGTGTGGAGCAGCAGGTAGGAAACCTGCCTGGTGGGTGGCCAACTTGTGACTTTGGTACAAGTAACTCAGATCCTCTGCTCAGGAGCAGCCTGTTGCACAGCTTGGTGCAGAAATAGAAGCACTTGCTTTTCTCTGAAGTGAGCTGACTACTGCTTGTGCTCTGACTTTCAGGGTGGGTTGGTAGCACCAAGTAGCTGCACTGCGAAGAGGGATTTATTCTGCATGTCAAAGCAGAGCTGCTCAGGCAGGTTCAGCAGCCTTGGTCAGACTAGAATTTCTGTATAAACCGTAAACTGCTGTCTTGCTGTTTCCACTAGCACTTCCCTCAAATGTGTCTTAAACTTCTGCCACTAACAAGCTGGTATAGTAGCTTGTAATTAGTAACAAACCGTTACTTAAAAATGGTTCTACACTCTGAAAGTCATGATAACTGTAAGGTTAAGTTGTAGTGTTAAGGTAAGTGCTTTTTGTGGAACACAACTGAGCCTGCAGTTGCCCGGTTGCTGATACTGGGATCCTGCCTTCAGCACCCAGGTTTCTTCCCCAAGGATAGAGATCCAGCAGGCAAGAAGGGAGGCTTAAGTAGGCTGCATCACAGAAGGGCTTCAGAGTGTTTGGGCATGGACTTTTCTAAGGGATATCTAATTTATCCCTGGGAGAAATTTCTCTTTTCTAAATGTAGCTGGAGGAATTGATGAGTATTACTCTGCTGCGGGAGCCTGAACCATAGTTAATATTTGTGATGACCTTCCAAAAATGCACACGTGAGATGTAACACAATCTCTTTCTACTGCCTGCTTAGAACGGGTTTTTACTGCCTTACACTGTTACCCTTGATTTCTGTGCTGCGCTTATCCCCTCACCAACTCCTTCTGTATGTAATTTAAGGTCTTTAGAACCTGATCCAAAGCAACCAACCTGGAGCAGACTGCTGTTTTTGTCCTAACACCTTGTTCATGTTAAGTGCAAGCGACTCTCACCTTGTGTAGGCAGTGTAGTGCCTTGTGGCAGGTCTGTGCTTTTACATCCCAGCCTTCAGTGAAGCAGGCAAGCTTTTGGTCAGAGCGAATAGCTTCCACATAACCTTTTTCAGAACCACGAGGCAAAGGCTGAAACAGCAGCTCTAAACATGCGCTGCCCTCGGGAGAGGCTCCTTGCTGCTGTGCAGCTGTTATGAGAGCCGGGGAGGACGTGGGGCTCCATGGGGGAGTGCCACATGTGCTTAGGCAGCTCTTGGCAATCAGCAAGCCTGCCTCAAGTCAGCTTCTGTTTAGGTTTGGGTTGTTTTTTTTTTTTTTTTTCTGGAGAGTCACTTGATAGGGTGTAATCCTGTAAGATGCTCAGCAAAGAAGCTGATACAGTAAAGTATTTCTGCAGATGCTTAATTTTCGGTGAATAAGTGGTCCTTTTATGTGGGTGGGAGCACTCATGTGCTTAAATTTAAGCATGTGCTTAAGTGCTTTCCTGGGTCAGGGCCAAAATGCTAATGTGCTGGAGGTTCCCTTGCTTTCTCAAGTAACAGGCAGTGTTCAGGACCTTCAGGTGGACCGCTGGGCCTGCAGGATTACTGAAATACACCAGTGACTGGCTAGTATTAGACACTTATGTTCTTAAACTTTTCATTTTTAGGAAAAAATTCATGAGTTTGTGCTGTATTGTGACTTTTACACTTTGCGTACAAAAACAGTTCTTGACTAGGCCTGTGGCGGCAGACTTGAAGAAAAATCTGTTTGCTGACTTCAAATCAGTTTTATTTAATAGGTTACTGTATTTTTCTGTTTGAGAACAAAAAAAGCTTCCTGCAGCATCTTTCGATCTGACCCTGCTACCTTATCTTTAAACTCTTCCTGCCGCACTTTTGGAAGAAGGTAAGCCTTTGGCAGACGCCACTAAGATGTTAAATTCCAACTACTGAGAATCTCTGGTGTGATGTTGCACTTACTGGTATTAAGTCTGCTTTGATGACAGTGCTGGTAACGAGCCCAGAGGACACGGTTTGGGATGTGGCAGTGGTGTGCACCTGTCTTGGACAGGGGCCACTAGGTCTTCCCCTCCAGCAGCCTTCTCGGTGGCTGTGCTAATCACCAAGAGTGACACTCGCCATGCCCGACAGACTGAGGAACGTAGCGGGGTGTTGTGAGCCTGAATACACAGCTGCTTCTCAAATTATAATGCAAAGGTTCAGAGGTCAGTGCAGTAAAAGCAGATAAAATTATGCTTTCTACCACCACGATGCAACATCAAAATGGTAAATTGTTTGTTTTATGGTGGGTCTGTCAAGGTATTTGCCTGTACTATAGCAAACACATGAACTTTTCAGATCAGTTGTAGTGCTTTAAAAATAAAGGGGTTTGTTTTCTAAATATCATGTTAAGAGATTTGTTTTTATCCACTGTTGTTCTTTGACTGCTGCTGGAAAATAGAACTTCTTAGACTTTTAAAGTGTTTTCTCAGCGGCGAAGCCTCAACGGTTGACAGCAGGGTGAGGGTGTGGGGCCAGCAGTGCTGCAGGACTTCTGTGCTCCAGCTATGCTCTGTGTGGGCACAGCAGCCCACAGACTCTCCCTCAGATACCTGGGACTCGGAGCTGAGCTGTGGGCAGATGGCTGTACACATGAGGAGCCATCTAGGTTAATAACTTGGGCAATGATGTCAGCCATTCTGTGCATAGCTACTGCTTCTGTTTCTATTTAGCAAATAGGGCAGATCTTTATCTGTGTGCAGCGTCCATTCACTTTTCTCAAAGTTGAATGCTTCTGTTTCCAGTCACACCTTCTGTTAATCTTTTGCCATCAGCAATGGTTTTCAAGGGAGCTGTGTAAATTGTTGCTGTCCTCTCTTCCAAACTGTAGACTCTAAGTCTCAGCTGCTTTCCTCCAGAGTGGATCATCCCAAGGAAACTGGGTGATGCTCCTTGTTGATTTGAGGTGGTGCTCAGTGTCAGGGCTCAGAATGCTTCTGAATCTCCTGATCTTAAGGGTTTGTCCAAGGTGGACCTGTTGAAGCATTTGAATTTTGGGATAGTCCTCTGCCAAGCTGGTGCTGGACCCTGTGTTGTTTTTCATGTAAGGACCCAGCACTCATGAGCTCAGACTGTCTGCAAATCCACATGGCCCTCAGAGGAGTTTGTGGGGGAAATACTTCTCAAGCTGTCATCCCCCATCACCATAGGGCAGATGCAAATAGCTGGAGGCCACACGAAGTGCTGAGGGATGCTTTAAGCCCTGGGAGCACTGGGACTCCCCACAGGCAGTGGTGCCTGCCATAAAGCTGGTCATGAGCATGTTCCAGTATGAGATAGTGAGGATGGCTGTTTTTTCCTGTCTAGTTCATGGGGCAGTGTAGATGCAGCCAGAAAACCAGTTTGAAATGAGCTTGGTAAACACCTCTAGAACTGCTTGTGTAGTCACTCTGTATTCACTGGGACACTGAAGGGAAGAGCCTCTCTGGTGCCCTTTCTGCTCTGGAATTTGTGTTGAACAGGGAATGGGGCTTATAAGAAACTTGCTGAACTAAGAGCGAGAACCAGGCTGGAAAGAACAAAAGAATTCAAACACGTAGGGTATGTCATGCTTTCTCCAGCTTTGACTTTTTTGAGTTCCTTTTTATTGTGAATTGCTTGTTAATTTTTTTGTTAAATTCTTTGACCATAACTGTGACCAAAGAGAGGAATGCATTTGACAAGTGCAATAAAGCAAATGTTCCACGTTTATGGCAAGTGCTATACTTGCATGCTATTAATTCAAATTGCCTGGATTCTTATAAAACTGGGACAGTGTAGGATTACTTACCTTGCTGGAACGCAGTTGAAATGGATCATACTACAAAGTAGTACACATCTCCCTATCAAGTTTTAGAGGAAATAATCTTGGAGTCATAGGGTAGGCATATGTCTCTGGAGCACAACTGGTTTAGGTACATTTTTGTATCCAGCAACAGTTGGAAGCCTCTACAGAGAATAATCGAAAAATGGAATTAAGTAAAATAGTTCAGTGTAAAAAAAAAAAAATAAATAACAGTTGCACTGTATGTGAGGTAATGACACATTTTTTAAGTTATCTGTACACCAGCAATTTGCTGCAGTACTGTAAATAAGCAGAGAAGGCACTACTAGGTGACTGCAGTAGTCGGTCCTCTTCTGGAGGAAGAGCATTGAGAAGTGTGTGGGGAAGCTGTTGTAGTGTTGAGAAAACACTAGCCCTGAAGACTACGTGGTGAAGCTTCCTTTGAACGGACCTCTGCTGAAAACCAGAAGTGTGTGAATAATTGGTTATTTTTCTTCAGTTTGGTGGCTGGACAGGCAAGGAGAAATTATTTGGGGCCAGACAAACTTTTTAGAGAATGAAGAAGGCATTAATGTGTTCCAAGAACGCGACACTGCTTCAATTTCAGGGATTTTTAACCTTTTTTTCTTAAATAAAAGCGAGAAATCTGGTTTTTACAGGGTAGAATTCGGAAGTCACACATAGCCCCAAGATACCTGTGGGAGGGACCGTGGGGGACTCTGCCTCTTTACGTGTGGCGTGTAGGGTGAGCACGTATGTTACAAAGCTGCTGACGCTGTCCTCTGAGCCTGGCAGAGCAGAAAAGTGGTCTGAATTCAAGTTTCTGTATCCAAAAGTAGTTCTGACCACTGAAAGAAGGATTTGAAGTCGAAATGCTAACGAGAGTGACCCTGGTGAACAGTACCCGAGTTCCCAAGCAGATGTAACTCCAAAAATACAGTGTTTTCTGTAACAGTGTGGGGGAGGAATGGGGACGAGGCAGGACGGACACCCCCACATAAGCTGGGAAGGCTCTTCTGGTTAAACCTTTGCCAGCACTACTTGAGTTTAGGATCAGTTCAGATAAGTAATTAAATACTAACTGTTGAATTGAAATGCACTTAAGTACACTTGCATTTTCTTTGAAGCCTGGTCCTAAAGATTTTTTATAATGAAACAAAGATAAGCTGCTGTGCTGTCAGTGCCGCCTTCCAGGGAATGACTCTGTGCTGTGCTTTATCTGATCTTGGTGTCCGTGGTGCTCTCAGTCACTTCTGGTCAATGACTGCAACCCGGTAGCCAGGGCTAAATCTTCAGCGTCTGGTTGAATTACTCTAGTGAAAAGCACAGGGCTAGTCACCGTGACAAGAACAGCTCGTACTTGTATTGGGATCTGAGTGGGACCAAGGCACTTGGATTTCAGCGGTGGCTGCTTGTGTGGTGAAATGGCTAATCCCTCTTTCTGTCAGCTACTCATCTTTAAGGGAAACTTCTCTCCTTTGCTGCCTTAGTTTCCTTGTGGTGGGTGATCTGCGTACCTGCAGTATCTAGTGTGTTATTCTGAGCTCTGAGTACCTACTAAGGAGTTACTACACAAATGCAGGGGTGGCTTCTTGAACTACAGTATTTGAGACTTAAGTGTCATTTGGCCTTGAGGTCAGTGGACCTCACTGTTCATCTAGGACAGATTCTTTTTTGTACTGTCGGACTTCTGTTCTGGAGATGCACATATGCTCCTTGCTGTCACCCTCGCCAGTGACAAATATAAGGCAACCAAAAGGGACTTATCACTAATCCTGCAAAATTGATTTCCTAAGAGTTGATCACTGAACAAGCAAATGTAACTGGGAAGACAGTGTAAGATATCCTCACGTGGTTTGAGACAACTTTCTCCTATTAACAAATGCCAAATATTTTGACTTGCAATACTGTGCTTGAACTGTTGCATCTTATACCACTACCTTAATCACTTCAGTGCCACGGTGTTTGCTCAGGTCTTTAAGGTGACTTTTAACACTGGTGCCAGAAAGAACAATCCATTGATGCTTTGTAAGTATAAACTTGAGGTCTGTGGTACATGTTGGCATCAACCAGGTGTGTCATCCCCTGCCTGTCATGTTGATTTTTTTCCTTGTGCAAGAGAAGCAGGCTTGTGTTTGAGGTTTCTACCTGACACCTGTGTCCTCTTCTGAAAACAGTGTCCTTACTAATATATAGCAATTCTGTTCATCTAAATGGTTCCTAAAGAAACTTTTCTTCAAAAATTTGGGAGAGTAGAACTGGAATAGTGAAACTGCCTGCTGATTGGGCAGGCTTCCTTCCTTGCAGATGTGCCTTTCTTAGAGTCCACTGTTAGATGCACTGTGCAGCCTGGGACGAGTAGGTCATCACATGCTATATGTTATTCTATAGCTAATGCCAACTGTAATTTCAAGTGCTCTGCACTAATCTGTTCCCTTCATGTATTACTTCCTTGTGCAGCATTAGCAAATCACATACTGATCCACTGTTGCTTCATGGATTTAGAAAATAATCTACAGGCCCACAATGATGTAAAACATTAAATATTGTTTTAAGTATTGGAGGCGCCATCCTGCCTACACGGTATTTAGGGTGGGCAGCGTGCCAGCATGTTTGCTGGCATGTGGCTGAGAATCGGAGCATGCCCGCTCACAGCGAACAAAGCAAAGCCCAGGACAAGAAGGCAAGAATGATGACAGACAGGAAAGGGCTGGTTTGGGTGGTGCTATTTGACCGTTATATCAGCTTTGGAGACTATACTGTCTGGAGGGCTAAGAGTTTCTTTCTACACTCCTGCCTTACTGCCCGCACCTGCCCATCTCGGGGCAGGCAAGAATGAAAGGACACTTCCTAGGTCTTCCAGGAGCTTGTCCGTTGGTTATTGTACACTGGGTTTGCACTAGCTGCTTA
>Ga0181612_143930_pt1 | contig 11981 bp, 13 predicted proteins | sample HoacroProtozoa21_FD_119630 | JGI IMG/M metagenome (GOLD analysis project Ga0181612, IMG submission 119630) | Hoatzin crop microbial communities from Cojedes, Venezuel. Combined Assembly of Gp0051906, Gp0051904, Gp0051908
CTTAGCAGCAAAGCTATGAGCTGGCTGTGTTCTCAGTGCAGTCATGCTCATCTGCAAAAATAAAAGTACAAGAGCAGCCCCAGGCCCCCATGGGTAGGTGCTGGAGGCAGAAACCAGGAGGGGTGGGAACAGGACTTTGGGAGAAGGGCAGAGCCCAGGGGACACCTCCAGCCATCTCCAACAGTGACTTCGCCAGCTGCGGAGATGGAAAGATCTTCCCCAGCGGGGATCCCACCGCTATCCACTGCCAGCCCTGAGGGGGAGAGAAGCTGCTACAAGGACTGGAAGGACTGAGAGGAAAGCATCCTTGTAAACTATGTGTTTGTTTGCCGAGTGCAGGATCCAACCTTTCAATTATGTATGACAAAATAAGGCATAATGGTTGTATTTACAAGCAGCAGTTTGTCATATGGGTCACAGATGAAATATTTAGAAGCAAAATAAGCACCTTTTTGCCTGGATAGCATTCCTGGCCTTCCCTCTCACATGCAGGTTTACAAACGCTCTGCCAGTACCTGGGAAAAACATTAAAAACCCAGAATGGGCTCCCAGTTTGTAGCTAAACTGTACATAAAATACCTTTTCCCATTTGTTTTGATGGCTTGTGGTAGAGCGCTCCCACGTGGGACTGCAAAATGGTTATAAGGGCAGTGCTTGGGAGGGGGAAGTGTTTGCAGGGACCCAGAGGGGAAGGAGAGAAGGACCAGGCACCGTGGAAGGTGGCCCAGAGCCCACCACCAGTTCTGCCAAACAGATCCCCAAAGGCTGGAGAGGCAGAGTGCCGCAAAAGACAGAGATTAGGAAGAGGGAAGGGATCCTTTCCCCAGCACTACCAATACCCTCCTGGGGTCTGATGCATCCGAAACCGAGCGGTGCAGTCGGCGCAGTCATCTGCGGGCGAGAGCATCCCAGGCTCCTCATCCTTCCCAGCAGGAAGGTGCTTTGCACATGGAGCTTTAAAATGCATAAATAGGAACAAGCAGCACATTAGAGGAGATGAATATTGTCCAGGCTGATACAATCCATCTCCCAGAGCGTGCTCCATGTGAAATTTCATTAGCTTCCAGAGGGGAGTTGCTCTGCATATAATAATTGATAATTATCCCAAGTGATGCATGGCTGAGCAGTGTTGAATGATTGTTTCCGTCCATGCCAGTGACTTCATCATTTCGCCTGGTTTAAGACTCACTTTTACACTCATGTCCTTTTAAAGGGAGACTCTGGGGAGAATAATTCAGACTTTCAGGGCCTCCATTCAGCACAGATTGCAGCAGTGCTCCACCCCAGCCTCCATCACCACTGAGATCTGCTCAGCAGGGTTTCCCTAACAATCCTACAAAAAGCTGAGGAGTCCATGGAGGAGTCAGTCATCAATCTACTGCAAAACTCCTTTGTCACCTTTTGTTTGCCCCAGAAGCCCTCCTCGCTGTCCACAAGGCAGAGGAACACTGCAACGGCTCATAAGGCTGTGATTCCCACTGTGCATTGAATTCCCAATGAAACAGTAGACCCAGTCCTTGTGTCCTATCCTGACCCATCTAGAGGGACAGGCTACAATGCAGAGCTGATGAAAGCAAGACCACACAGCTGGGAAATCAGGTCCATGAAGAAGAGAAGACCAGATTTCCAGATGTGAAAATCTGCTGCAGGAGCCCCTGAGCCCTCTGCGAGGTGGCCCAGCCCTGGTTCTACCACCTCATCCCAGGGCCACACAATGCATACCTGCCCCAAATGGCAACTTGGGATCAGCGACTCGAGATCATTTGATAGAACCAGGGAAATCATTTATATTGCTGGGATCACCGGAGGGAGCTTCTCAGCTTTGATTTGTCTGCTGTTGTCACAGTCCTGCCATGGCAAAGTTAAATGCATAAATTAAATCCAACTCAGTCCCTCTTCTCCCAAGCCCCAGTACAAATGGAATAAATCAGTTTCATTTAGAAGATCAAACCAGGCATCACTCACAGACGGGTTTAAAAATAAACTCCTTCACTGTATGCATTAAAAAAAAAACAAGCAGCAATTTATCTTCCCCGTCACTCTTCAATCTGTTTATTGTGAGCTGGGCTAGCAGTTATGAAGGGCACCACGGTTCTCCCAGCACCTTGGCCATGCAGAACACCTTCTACCATGGTGGCCCAGGTTTGGGAACAGGCAGCCACACCTCCCTGGCAGGCAGACCTCCTCCTAGCATGCTCTGCCTGAGCTACAGGATTTATTTTGGTGGGGTGTGTGTTTGTACAGCCTGAGTGCTGTAAAGCCAAAGGCTGAGACGAAGCTCCCCCAGATGGTGCTCAGCAGCAGCTGAGAAATGGTCTGCTCTGCTCCGCCATGGGGTTGGACCCAGGGAGAGGGCTGGGAGCAGGGTGGTGACAGCAGGATGAGGAGCACATGGCACAGGGTGGACCAGCTGTATGGGAAGGAGCCTGGGGGTGAAAAGATGGTGTTTTCCAAACTCGCAACACTTCACACTCACCATCAGCCCCTTTAGTCCTGAAATCACCACAAAGCCCCCTAAAACACCAATGAGTGACATCCCACCACCTCCCAAGGTGAGCCCTGCTATTGCTCATTGTGGAAAGGGAGGAATGAGCCCTGAGGTGAGAGCCCAGATCCTCAAACTGCGGGGAGCTCAGCCCCTCTGCAAGGAGAGGGACAGGGCCAAAAGCCTCCAAAGACCCGGGTGACCTCCCCAAATCAGGAGCCACCTCCTGACCCCACAGCACCCCACATCCAGAGTGGAGGACTCGCCCCTGCAGCAGCGAGGATGGGAGTCAGAGACACGAATCTGGGCAAAAACCTGTGAATCCACAGGGGAGTAATTGTAGGACAACACCTGGATGTGCATGGCCGTGAACCCATCCCCATGCCCTGGCCACCGCATCAGTGACAGGCGGGGACCTGAGCGCAGGGTGCTCTGCGGAGGTCGGCTCCGTGCAAAGCAGGGACTTCTGATTTGTTTTTAATGACATTGTTTACTGCTAGCAAAATCTCCCGGAGCCAAAACTTGTCTTTCCTAATAATAAACAAGCAAATAACAATGAGAAGGAAGCACATTTTTAAGCCATCAGGGTTTGATTTGATTGATCCTGGTAATAAACCCCAGCAAAATGGAGTTGTTAAGCTGGAACGGAGGTTGTAGATCTCCGTCAATAATTTAAGTAGGGTAACAGGAATGAGAGCACTGCATTTGTGCACGCAAAAGCCCCACCAGACTCAATGCCGAGACAAGGCTGAAAAATGCAGAAAGGCCAAAGTGAAGGTGCTGGGGAGCTTACAAGCTGGGAAGAAGACTGGGGGTCGCAGGACTGGATGCCATGGCATCCCAGCCCCTGTTAAGAGGATGGTGCAGGAGCAGAGGCCAAAGGCTTTTTCTGCACAAGAGGCTTCAGGTGCTGAAACCATCCTGGCAGCATCTGGTCATCCGGCTCTGTCAGGTTTCCTATTTTTCTCTCCCTGCTTTCCTCCAGAGCCAGGGATCAGAGCTCTTCCTCCCACCAGCCCCATCCCTTGCCTGTGCATCACCCAGCCCACGCACAACCAAGACGACAGAGGAGGGACTGAAGAGCAAACCCTGATGCAAGATCTCCAGGCATGGCACCAAGGCTGCACCATCCTCAGAGCCTTCCTCACGCACACAAGAGGGGACAGGGGGAGGGAGGAAGCCTGGCCTTGCTCTCCCCACTCACCTTTCTGCAGGGGGTCCTTCATGCAAACAGCGCTTTGTAAACAGGGGACACGGGAGGCAGAGCTGCTCTTTACAAACTGCAGAGAAAGAGGCAAGATGAAAGCTTAATCCTTTAAAGGCTGGCTGGGTAATGGGGAAGCCGATAGACTGGGCTGGGAACACTCCATCAGGCTGATTCTTATTTAAAATACCAAATAGAAGACGCTTCTGCTACTATAGGGTTTAAAGGCAATAAGGCGTGACTAATACCCCCTTGCTGAGCTCAAGCAACAGCACTTCACCAGCCATGCAGGCTGGAGATGCTGTAAGTGGCTCTCTAATATTTTCCCCCCAAAGACAGCAATGTATCATGCATTTGGAGAAGAGACGCTCCTAGCCTTGCGTTGCTGGCGAGGAGAACTCACAGTCTGAGCCATGGGCCAAGACAGACCCACACCTTCCTGTTCCCCCACAGCCATTCAAGCAACTCACCACCTCCATAGCTTTCCAGCTCCTGTTGGCCCACCTCTGCTTCCCCCTGAAAGCACGACACTGCTCAAGGGCTGGTTGTTGCAGAGCACATGTGAACTTGCAGGACATCCTCCACAGAGTCCTTAGGAGGAGCCCCTGGGGCTGGCATCCCCCATTTGGATGCAGCCACCTTTGGGCACATCATAGCGTGTTTGAAGCAGATTTCGGTATGACAGAACCATGGAATCATGGACAACAGGGTCTACCAGCCCACCCTCTGCTCAAGCAAGCGGTTTGTAAAAGCAGAGGGTCCCACATGGCCTGCAGGTCCATCAGGGCACAGCCCAGGCTGTGCACACTCACACAGGTCCCTGCACTGCCAAGGACATGCGGGACACAATGGGCAGAGCATGGGCTGCCCAAGCCCACTCTCTTGTCTTAGTGTCCCTCTGCAAGACTTCAGCCATGGGTATCTGGCTCCTTCAGCTGCTGCAGGGCTAACCCCACTGGGAAAAAGTTGTTCTATACACTGTTTTAAAACACCCAACATCCTCTGAGGTCCAGCAAGAGCCCCTCCTTGCTGAGAGAGCCGACAGCAAGCAATGCTTGCACCAGTGAGAAAGGGAGATAAGAGGAGAAGGAGAAATGTCCTGCATTAACTGCCACCTCCAATAAAGCACCACGGGCCTCCAGCAAGCATCCTTGCTCATGGGAGTATGCAATTCATGTGTATGCACAGAGCAGTGGGGAAATACAGGCTGCAAGGCTCAGACAGCCCCGTGTCTGCCTTACCTGCTCCCGCAGGCGCCGAGCCGGAGGGATGGTTTGAAAATCAGCGTCATTCCAAAACACATTGATGTCTTCAAGCCATCGAGCAAATCGAATGTACAACGTGGCAGCCGTCACTTGATGGATTTCCACTGCCTTCACTTCTTGCAAATTGCCTGGAAAAAAAAGGCGATATTTACCCAACTGATTCTTTATTTGGAATCAGTCAGTGCTGACGCGCAGGTGGTCACAAGCACTTCGCTGCAGACATCCAACATGCCGAGATCCCCGGGAGAGGTTTCCAAAAGCCAGGCTGACACCCAGGGCTGAGTTCACGGGTGCAGAGAGGAGAGGATACTTTCACTGAAAGATACCTTGAGGCTTTAGGAATTTGCTGATTATTCAGAGGGTGTATTGCCACTTCGTGGTGTACGCAAGTTCACACGCTCTCTCCTGCTGCCCACCCTTGCACACCTCCATCGCCCGTTTGTCTCGGTGCTCCAGACCGGTGAGGAATGAGCTCCCACATCGAGGTGCATTGCTCTCTAGGGCCCAGACTGGAGCTCAAATTTTTGCAAGCACCTTGGAGGAGGGGTCAAATGAGTGCAGGAAAAAAACCCCCAGATCCTCCCTGGTCTGCACCTACCTTAAGCGACCTCCTTAGGTCCCACCTGGGAGACAAGAACCAGGAATCTCCTCTCCTTCTGCCGGGGCAGGAAGCTGGGAGCACTCTGGCCACAGAAATGGAGATCAGCTTGGACCAATCCACCAGACCACAGCTTACATGCCTGCCCCATCGCACGCAGCCACCTTGCATGGTTCCCCTTCCCTAGTAATGAAAGTTCACCCATTAGTTGTAAGAGCCCCAGACCCCAGGCACTGTCCCCAGCATGGGAGGCTTCAGACTCTCCTTTTCCTCTACAAGCACCCTGAGAACTGGCAAGTGGCCCAGGGCTTTCTCCATCCCCACAACTGATTAGCTGCTCTTCATCTGCGAGAAATATAGATTGTGGAAACTTCCCCTCCCCACTCCTATCACATTAGGGACCAGGGTGAACATGGGATAGACATTAAAGGAGAAAAAGGTTGTATTTGCTGCAACCACACTGCCAGGATTTGGGCACTGCCAGCAGAAGCAGCATGGGCTACTGGAGAAGTAGGAGACGTCCTCAACCACAGCTTTTTGGCCCCATGTGGCTGCAGGCTGGATGCATCCAGGAATGTTCTGTTCCCTACCAGCTCAGCAGGAACTACTCAGTTTAATTGCATTACCAATCCCTGGACCTGGGAGAAGCACACAGTGTCCATCCTCACCCTCCTCCCAGCACAAACAGAGCTTGAACATCGTGCAAAGCCCTGGGACAGCAATCATCAGGGCAAGGGATGGTGTGACATCTGCATCGCTGCTCCGGAGCTGCAGCGGGAGCCTGGCCCGCGGAAATCTGAAATTCAAAGCCACTCTGCTTTCCAGGAACAGCTGTGTCTCTGTCACCAGCACGAATTATGGCTAATGATAAGTTATGCTTATTAAGTATGTCAATAATTTACCCATTTACAGACAGGAAGGACGTGTTTTATCTCTGGCTCAGAGGCTGCTGCAAGTCCAATAAAACAGAGCGTACGTCAGCCAAAAGCAGCGCAATCCCTGAGCTGGGCTGTGGAGCAGAACCTCCCTGTGGTGCAAAGCAAGGTCCCTTGGAGAGACGCAGAACCTCCCCTCTGCCTCTGACCCAGCCCGGCCCCCATACCCCCATCAACCCACCAGTCCCCTGTGCGATACCGTTCCCCAAGAGCACACAAGGTGACAGGGACAGGTTGGGCATGCAGACATCCACATCCCCATCCCCAGCACTAGAAAGATGCAGCATGCACCTTCAAAAAGTACATTTTCTGGGTAGTTATGGGTCACACACTAACTCCCCGTGTCCCAAGGACGTGTTGCATGAGCCTTACCGTGGACAGCATGGCCTTGTGTAGCTGCTGGAGGAACAGGCAGCACACCATCACCAAGGTCTCAAGGGACCACGACCACAAATATGAGGTGCCCAGAGGAGGGGATGTGCCCGGTGTGCAAATGCACCCCAAGGCCCAGCCTGGGAAGGTTAATGAGCCTGATGCAAGTTGGGGTGGGGAGACATGGCCAGGTCTCTCCCAGGCTCTCTTTTATCCCCTTCCCTTATTGACAAGCTTTTTTTCTTCTTTGATTGCAGGGTGTTGGCTGGAAATTTGCCACTGCAAATTTTTCCAATCAAAAAACAGAGGGTTTGATTACATGCAAATGTCTGCCCAAAACATCTGCTTTTCTCTAACACTGTTGATCACTCAGCTCTGAGAAAAAAACATTCCCATTTCCCCTGCTACTGCTCTGGGTAGAAAATGTCCTTCCCTTCCATTTTGTTGAAGGATTCAGCCTAAAATGGCAGCTCTGCTCTCGTCCTCATCTCCCTCTGTCTCTTCAGGGTCCACTTTCACACCAGTTTCCTTTTCCTCCCCATTGAGGGGCATGAAGGGTTTTTCTTCCAACACACACATCCACAAAGATTTCTCACATCTTTCTGGACACTAAAATACATTTTCTACTAACTCAAGACCAAAGGGATGGACTTGGAGGGAAATAAAAGGAACTGTTTCTTCTCCACTTTCTTGTCTTTTAAAGCACATTCCTCCCAGAAAGGCGTCATGACTATTTGCAGAGATGTTTGGTGACAGCAGCTATCTCCTTCTCCAGCCCTTCTCCATTCCGTAGCTGCAAGTTTTTGAACTATTTAGCTTTGTTTTTCTTGCATCAAACTTTTGATTTAAAAATGAAACAAACTTCCCTGTCCTAAAGCTTTGTTTTTGTGCTTTCCTGCACTCAGCTGGTTTTTCCAAAGCTAGAGCAGTCCTTTCTCACATGCAGCCTCCAGTTTTCCAAGTTCTCCACACCCAGATACACCACTATGGCCCCATTGCTGGGGGGAAGCCAGCTGGCCACTTGCTGACAGCCCCACACCTCTTGTGGCCTCCAAAACCAGCTGTTTTCAATTGCTACCTGGATTTTAATCAGGAGCTGTCTGGATGTAGTTAAAAGCCAGCAGCTCCCATTTCTCCTTGGCACTGGGATAGCCCCGGCAAGGCTGATTTAGAGACCTCAGGTTGCACAGTTGTTCCTTGCTCCTTGTAAGTCAATAAGAACAAGCTACTCACAGCACCATTGCAGGTCATTAACACTGGATTGATCCTCCCAGGCTTTATGCTTTTTTAATTAAATACTTTTAAAGGTTTATTGAAGTCTCAGAGGACCTGACTTAATTTCAGAAAGAATCACGTCCTGCTGCAGTGAAAAATCTGTAGTCAATACAGCTCATGTGCAAACAGGGTTTGCCAGTCCTCTGGGTCACAGAGGTGTGCAGAAATCGGAGCTGTGGAGCATCCCTTACTCCAGGGATTGCTCCAGCCAAGCAACACAGGGTAGGGAGTGAGCCTTGCAAGATCCTGGAGCTCCCAGCCCAAGCCTGGCCCCAGGACCCACCTCCTGGCTGGGCTGCCTTCAAGCATCACTGCCGCAGTTCACACCCGAGCTGTTGTGGAGGTTTTCTTGGCAAGTAGGGACAGCAGGAGACCTGGCAGATAACAACGGGTGGAATGTAATTGATTTTACAATGAAAACAGAGTTTCCAGAACATCCACTCAACAACAAAGAGATGCAAGGGTAGTAATTGGGAAGAAGGTACAGTCATGACTCACAGTATTATTAAATCACAAGCAAACACATTCCCAGCACTCAAACACAGCCCATATGCTCAGCTCCGAAACCAGCTAGATCTGAACTCCTTTCCAAACACCAAAAACACAGGGTTTTATTTACTAGGGTCAGCTGGGTGAAGCTACTAAGAAAAGCTCTGTAACTGGGAAATTTCAATGCTTTGAATGCACAGACCTGCTGGATATGAGTGTAAATACTTGTCCTGGCCTCCAAGGGGAAAAATGGTCGGGAAACAACTCTGTTACTGCTACTATTAGTATTATTACTGGACTGGCTGGATGCTCCAGGTGCTGGAAAACACATCAGAAACGAAAGCTGGTGAGCCAGCTAGTCTTCCTTTTAGGTGCTAAGAAGAGAGAGGGAGACATCACGGTTTGCAAGGAGCGAGAGCATCCTCTGTGAGACCTGCTGATGGAGCTCAAGAAAACAAGCAGCTCGGAGTCCATTCACGATGCCCTTCCTGGCCACAGCAGGATCGCACTGAGAAATGAGAGAACTTGTGTCTGCAGGAATAAAATCTGTCTCCAAAATAGCTCCAATCACTGTATAAATCCACGTGCTTATTTTGGATGCTGAGTGTGGCTTAGGTCCCCCATCTTGGAGTACAGCAGGACTGGAAAAGGTTCAGCACATGGTAATGGGGGATGAAGGAGCGATCGAGTAGACAAAGCCAGTCCAAAATGAAAAGATTACCAAAAAGAAGGTACCGTACATCAAACCACAAATGGCATAGAAAAAGGGAACAGAAAATAGTTGTTCAGTCTGTTCTAAGGCAAAAATGTGGGAAACAAGGGAACCCAAAATTTGTTTCAGCTTCTTTCCAACCTGAATAAGAGTGGGGCCGATGTCCTCCCTCCACCCAAGGGTACAAGATGAAGCACACAGAGCAGGGGAGTAGAGGCTGTGGAATTAGTAAGGGGTATGCTTTGGGATGTGAATGTGCAAAATGGTGATTTAGCTCTAAACTCATTAAGTTTTCTCACTGAACAGAGGCGACAATTGTTATTACCTGCATAAGATCATAGCAGAAGAGCAATTGTGAAGCTTGAAATAGATAAAATCCCAGGTTGTTATATTAGCAAATTATCTGTTTGGGTCTGTTTCCTACTGACAGTATTAAGCCTATTCTCATTAATATTTCACTCTTCAGGGAAATTAAACTTTAATGAAAGTAGGGCGCTTATAACGCCAGCCTGACAATTCAAAAGGGAAAAAAACAGCAAGGCCATGACTGTCTGAATTATCCCTTGCAAATAAGTCATCTAGGAAGTGGAGTCCTTATTTACCTGAAAATTACTCACGAGACCAAACCCAGCTTCCGGGAAGGGGCAGGTTATCTCTGAGGAATTACTGCACCAGGCTTCGTATGCCATGACGCGATGACATCAGACAGGGCGACACGGGGCAATAGATGGTGGCCGTGGTCCCCCTCAGGGTGATCTCCCACTAAGTTATGCTTTCTGGATCTATCCGGGCACAATTTCCTTCAGCTCTGTGCTTCGCATCCTTCACCTGCTGAGTTTCCTACCCAAAAGAGAGCAAGGGTGTGCAGCAGACAGCCGTGACACCCCACCACTGCGCACGGCAGCGCACGCTGCGATGACGCAGGTCCAGGAGCAAACAAGTGAGCTCCAAGCTGGATCTACTGCTGGGTGCATGACAGTGATGTATGGTGCAGCACATCATGTATGAAGCCTCATTTGGAGTCCAAATTAATCTTGTGTGGTCCCAGCTGCCTCAGTCCCAGCTTTCCCCATTACCTCTAGAGCCCAGCACTTTGGAAACCCAGTTACTGCTCAGCATTAAAAGAATATTTTTCTCTATCACCACTTGACGTTTCATTTTTGCTAAGACAAAGTAACTATCACTAACTTAGGGGGGAGCTGCTGCTGCAAAATGGCAATGCTCTCCTCCAGACTGTATTTGCTAGTGCTGTGGCTGCTGATGAGAGAAAATTAATTAACTTCTTGGAATGCTGCCTGGGCACCCAACAGCACCAGCAAGAGAAACCTTCTTGCAAAGACAGCTCTTGCAGAGCCCAGCTCTGCCCTTTACCTCTCCTCCCAGCACCCCTCTCCCAGCAGCAGGGACTTCCAAGCAGGCTGACCGACTGCCCAGATCTCCTCGGTAGCTAGAGGAACTTTTTTCCCCTTTACTCTCACACTTTGCAGTTCCAGGTCCCTGGTGACTGCCAGAGTGAGCCCAGCAGTCAGCCTTTGCTGTGCTGAAATGAAGGGAGCATCAGGACTGCTTGAACACAGCTTCGTGCTGGGCCATGCAAGCACCAAGAGGTCTCCACTTCCAGCACCATGTTGCCCCAAGCTGCACCTCTGAAAATACTCACAGCCATCAGACAACCCCCATGCTCCTTCACTTCTCGGCCAGCATTTGCTCCAGCCGTTGGCGAGTGCAGCACGGCCCCTGCAAGCACCCATCTTGCCCTTGGGAAGTGCCTGCATCTCTCCATCCAAGGGGACCTGGGGCAGGTTGGCTCCTCAGTTAACCATCATTATGTGCCTTCATTTAGTCCAGAGTTTAATCTGCACATATCTCTGCTCCCCTGGAGTTGAAGACAAATATATTAATCCATTTCCACCACGCCAAGCCTGGCTATAGTCTCCCTGACGCGCAGGGACCTGCTCCCAGCGCCAAGAACAGACCACTCTGTCTGGGAGCCACCGAGGTGCCAGCAGCCTGGCATTACTCACCCTCACCCTGGGCTGATGTCCTTCTTGTGGACCCCGGCGGCTGCACTGAGGTCCCTGTGCACAGCAGAGGTACCCAGAGCCCCTGCATCAGGTAGGTGTCCCACAGAGCTGGATGGAGGAGATGGAGACAGCATGGTGGGCAATGCATGGCCCTGCAGTCCCCTGGCTTCAGGTCCCCAGTGGTTCTGCCAGCAATGTCTGCTGAAGTCCAGGGGCTTCAAGGGAAAAGCTTTTTTGTCCAAAAATTTTACAGAAAAAGTCACTTCCTTGAAATCAAGCTCTTCACAAGGGCACAAAAATCTCAGTTCAGGAAAGAGACCTGGGAGCTGATGAGCTGCAAGTCAGAGCCAGAGAGGAAGCTCCCCAAAAGCTGCCAGCCCTGTGGTTACAGTCCACAGCTGGAGAAGGGTCCAAAATCCTCTTCCAGCAGTTTTTCATTTCTATAAGGATAAAGCATGAAGAGACAGTGCCAACTGAGTAAGCATGGACTGGTCACCAATGCCCAGGGGTGAGATTTCACCCCACGGATGCCAACCAGCTCCACATCCCCACATTATTCCTCTCCGTTATGAGAAAAGTCTAAAACAAATAAAACCTTGAAGAAAAAAAAAATTATAAAAAA
>Ga0181612_168678_pt1 | contig 11981 bp, 7 predicted proteins | sample HoacroProtozoa21_FD_119630 | JGI IMG/M metagenome (GOLD analysis project Ga0181612, IMG submission 119630) | Hoatzin crop microbial communities from Cojedes, Venezuel. Combined Assembly of Gp0051906, Gp0051904, Gp0051908
CTTTTGCTCCTACTTTACTCCACCTGCCACTAAAGCAGCACCTCACTCCCATTTAGTAAAATTATTATTGCTTCCCCATGGCTGCACATGGCATATAATGCCCAAAGATAGGAAAAAGCAGCCTGTATTGTTGTGTTCAGTGCCATGCTTACCAGCGATGTTGTTCTGGAGCCTGTGTCTACACCTCATAAATCAAGCTCCAGCTTTCCTTGGAAACCACAGCAAAGCAGGGTGTGTGCTCAGGTCTTGAATCAAGGCTCAGGATGTGCACCTGGTCTAGAGAACTTAGAAGTGCTTCTCAGTTTCACTGTCCATATGTAGTCACAGGAACCTCAGTGACTAAATATTGCCTGGGAAACAGCCTCCTATAATTTAATGTGGTTCAATCTTCCTGAAGGCAACCATTACATGACCTTGTATGTAAAAAGAAATGACATGATCCAGATGCATTGTGTACCAATTACTTGTACTTGCTAACTACTACTGCGTTTTCATGGCTGTCAGGTGAGTTGAGAAGTGTAGAGCAATCTTCATTCCAAACACATGAAATCCTTTCATAGTTCAGCCGGCATATGGCCTTTGGCTATCCCACCACTGTATATGACAAACTAACCAAGCTGTTCTCGAGATTTAGTTGGGAAACTCTGTCAAGGTCTGTCTGCTAAAAGAAAGGGCCTGGCTGATAGTGATATTCTCCGTAAAGGTGTGAAGGCATACATACACTGATGCCAAAAAAAGAAGGTTTTAGCAGATGTGAATGATAGGTCCTAGGTACCTGATTGTATCCTTGCACTTACAGATGGTTATGTTTTTCTTCCCTTCCTGTCTTGCACTGATACACCATGCTGTGCGTAGTGAAGAAAAAAGCTGTTGTGTTCCACTGGGGCTCTATAGAGAGAGATACTTTTTGCATTCTTACAGACCCTTCAAGTTACATACTGATTATGAATATTTATTAATTTATTTCAAAACAAATGAAGTCTGTATTTGATTTTGATCACGTGTGATTCTTTCTTAAAGGCAGTGTTTGAATAACAGGTGAGACAGAATTATTTCATAAAAAGGAAAAAAAAATATGCTTTTGTCTCTTCTATCCAAAATGATCAGTGTCTTGCTACCTACAGAACTGTAAATATGCTTACATTTATGCTTAACTACTGTTCAGTGTGATACAGGTAGTGAAATCCATCCTTGAAATAACTTCTGGAACTGGTAAGTAATTCTAATATTAATGAAAATGTTCTCAAAATCATGTTTTACATTACAGTAATTTATATATGCATTGTGTGAACACTTCTGGTTTGAGTTGATTCATGTGTTATATGAACCAGCTGAAGTTCATGATGTAACCATGTTAACACTTTTTAATAGCTTTTTGAGAACACAACACAATTGTGTTAATGATAATCAGTTAAAGACTCTATTTGTTCCAGATGTTACTTTCCTAGGCAAGAAAAAAAAAGATTAAAAAAGAAAGAATTTTTTTCTATGTCCCTGTTTAGTATCAATTACTCAGAAAAGTCCTAATGTAAACCTAATCTCTTTCTTTAGATAGCAGACTAGCAAGCCATAGCTTGAATTGGATATGTGAATACAATTGTGAAAGAGACAGAGATGCCTAGAAAAGCCTTTTCTTTTTCCTGGCATGGGTCTTTAGTTCCCAGTGGCCTAAAGTCCCACACCACAAAATCACTATAATTGGCATGGCTGGCAACTACTTCTTTCATTGTCAAACAGATCCTTTACAGTAAATTTGTAGGAACTCTGAAATTGAGCTAATACCAAAAGTAGCAAAAGGAAAAAAGAAAGCAAACCACACACAGATTCAAGCATACCATTAAATGACTGACTTTTGATAATCCTTAAGATTAAGTGACCTATATGAACAAAAAAACCCATTTATTTATTAGTTGCTTATATTTCAAAGGTTCCTCCAGGAGAAACTTGGCATTCAGTGTCTCATTGGCAACATGGGTACATTTTACTGGACTTCTGTTAGATAGACATGTCCAGGCTTGTTCATAACTTTAAATAAGCGTTGATCTTAAGGGTTATAACTTCAGGAAAGAAAGGAATCAAGGTCTTTGGAGGAGGTGAGACATTATGCATATATCTACATTGCATAGCAGCTGGAAAATATATTTAGTCATTAAAAAAGGCTGAAAGAAATACCTTTTTCTGCTACTTTTCCTCCTTGCATAGATTAGGAAAAGGTATGATGGCCCAGAACATCTCCTGCACTAGGGGAAGCTCAGGAAAGAAGCAAGTTATTTATGGGTCCTACATTCTTGCAGTTCTGTAGCTCCAGAGGATGTCCCCGATAAGGATATCTCAGGCAGATAATATGTACAAGACCAGAGGGAATATCCCGTGATTTCCAACCACACCACTCACGTTCACAGGATGTCCTAGGGATACAGTCTCTTGTAGCACCTCTTTTTTAAGGATACTTTCTCTCTGCTCTGCTCTATACCACAGACACTCTGTGGCCCATCATGCTCCTTTTCATATAGGAGCCTTCTCACTGTTTCCCTTCAACACCGCCGTTCATTTTCCTGTGACTGCATGTTCTGATTAGTCATGACTAACAAGGTTAGAGAGGAGTGAGGAAGGAAGCAGGAGGCTCCAAGGAAGGAGGTGGACCTACTGCCCAGAAGTAAAGCAACATTCTTCTGCCCTCTGTGCATATGGTCACTGTACCTAGAGGAATGTGTCCTTCTGGACAATGCTTGTTCTAATCAAATCCCAGTTTCTCTTTGCTGCACCAAGAACACAAGAGCTCTGACCAACTGTGTCTTGGTCGTTCTGGGCATGCATTGTGGGCATCCTTGTTACTATCATATGATGAGACTACGAGGAATTTAGCTACATGGAACAGCCGCCACATATCTGCTGAGTTTTCCTCTGGTTCACTCAAATCAAAAAGGCACTGCATATGAAGAAGATGGACTGCCAGTGTGGAGAATGCTATAAGCATCACTCAGGACTACAGAGCTCTTCATAATGACTGTAGGGAGAGCGTGGACTGTTACTCTTTATTCCAACGTGGTGAAGACCTTGACCTTGGTAGGTTCTGCTCTTGCAAGGTAAGGAAAATATACCATATATATCAGCGTATATTGGTCATTAGGCCAAATTAATAGAATCTTTTTGTAAACATCAAAACCAGTTTTTTTGGTTAAGTGTAAAAGCTACTTCTGTTTTCCAATTTAAGCAGATTTTATTAGCCTTATATGGAGAAAGAGAGTCTTCAAAATTAGCGAAACCTGAAAGATAGACCTTTTGTTCTCTATTGTTAACTGCAAACATTCTGCTGCCCCAAAAATAGAAAATGTTTTTTTCTAATACAATCAGAATCTGCATAAAAAGGCTACCCATACTTATCAGAGTCAAATTAAGCATTGACATTGACTTTTTACAGAAGCACTGTTAAACGTGCATGCGCTTGATAGGCTGCCTTATCTGGATATTTTCATAGTGTTAATGAATTTTTGCAGTTTGACCAGGGAAAAGCAGAAAACTTTAATACGAGTCATGTAGTGACAAGTTTTTTCAAAGTATTTATGAAAAAAAGCACCCCCTAACAGAAACATGTGTTTGTGCAAGAACAATGGCCAAAGAGTGAGTACCACTAGCCTTCTCTGTTATACATGCTGTTGAATTCTCCACTGAGTATTCATCAAAAAATATCTGTTGTCGTAGTTCCTGTATATGACTGCAAACAGGACACCCTGCCTTACAAAAAACAAAATCAAGGGTCAAGAAGAGCCCCTTCTCCATGTCTGTCAATAATCTTTTGGGAAACCTATACCTGGCTGTCACTTTACTGCCCAGTGTTAAGGATATTCTGGATGCCCCCTATGTACTCTTTTCTTGGTCATGTGGGTGAAAGCACTTGCTTGGATTCCCTGGTGCTGTGTATGCATAGAACTGCAGTAAACAGACAGGTGAGCTGAACTGGATTAGTGCTGCGCTGTGTTTAATCCTACTAACAGTAGCCAGTTTGGTCTGTGCTACTTCCTTTTGCTGAATGGTGATCCTGCCTACCAAGGCTGTCCTTGTGCCTTTAGTGAGAAGGGGACTGTGGCCATGTAGACAGGAGAGCTGTTCCACTGCCTTTATCTGCATCCTCATGACTGCAGACCTGAGTATCTGCTTCATTACATCTCCCCTCCCAGGGAATGATGTAGTCCCCTTCCTCTTTCTTGTCCTGGAGGTGATGATCACACCCTTCTCCCAGTCGTGAACACCTTGTCTCCAAAGGAAAAAATGCCTGCCTTTGGAGTTTGGTCTGTTCAAAAGGGTTTTTGAAGCGAAGTAGCTTGTGTTGTGGTACAGAGGTTAAGCAGTCTGATATGAGATTGGGACGGGATGGGCTATGCTGTGTTAGGTGTTAAATTTTGGAATACCGGGGTGTGCTGGCAGGAGTGCGGATCATCTAAGCTGTGTAAAGAATTTGGAGCATTCTGGAGGAGAGCTCACTTAAGGTTTATTTGTTGACATTAAAACTTCAATGCTCTCAGCTAGACATAAAGGAAATTCAAAGTGCTAGACAATGTGGGCAGTCGGAGAATCTGGTCTTGAGTGTGCTGCTGAAACTGAAACAAGACCAACTGTAACTGGAACACAGCAGTTGACTTGACTTGTTCTGGCCATAGCCCTGGCATGGCTGTTTTAACATGTGCCAAGCTGATTATAGTCTGCAGGAGACTATGTGCCAACGGAGAATTGCTGGAAGGCAGGCCAACATCAAAACAGTTAGAGGGTAAACTGCTTGTTGACTTTGTGAGTGACTTCTGGGAAGAGGGGCAGCCTCTGGCAGCCTCCAAAATTGCTGAGAATGGAAGGAAGTAGTGTCCTCTCAGAAATGCAGTTTGGGGTGGTTATGAGAAAAAATAACCCTTGTGCCTCTTTGAGACAAGAGCTCTGGGAAAGATAGAGTGAGTTCATGGACTTAGTGTGGAGGAAACGAATGAAGAAACTTGCTGGCTTTGTTAGGAAATAGGTTAGTTTTTCCTTGCTTACTCCAGTTCAGTCCAGAGGATTGGGTCCTATATGAGCCAATGAAGTCTGGATGGTTTGGAATATGTTCTCCTTATTGGCCACAAAAGGAAGGTTTCGAAGTCCACCCTCTTCGTAAAACTGGGCACTTATCATGCAGATACCCCTGGAATTTATTATTTCTGCTGGTGATAGGTTGACCAACACCCCCCAGTTGATCATAGCCAGTCTTCTTAATAGGGGCTGAAATTCATAAGCCATAGCTGTATTTCTTGGCTTTGGTCTGTGCTTAAAAGCATTACAGATGCAGCAGGAGTTGATAGGTAAACTTGTGGCACTTAAATCCAGGCACTTACTCATGATAAAAAGCATTTAAGTTCATTAAATCTATCTCTCCCTGAGCATTTTTTCTGCTGCCCTCAATTCCCTATGTCACTACAACGAAAAGGAGTTGTAGTATCTGCCTGTTTTTAAAATAAACAGAAAAATCCTTGATGGTGCTGGACTAGATGTTCCTGATAACATGTTGCCAACAGAAAAGTTCTCATCCTTGAAGAAAGTTTTTCAAGTGGTCATGACACTCTCAATCACGTAAGCCTCTCTTCAGAACAGACATTCGGTGCCCTCAAATGACTCTTCAGACTTGGCTCAGAAACAAGCTGACACAAAAGGGGCTAATTAACACACACATTTTCATGTGGAGGAATCTGGTTTCCAAACAGATTTTTACCAGCAATATAGCTGACTAGCTGAATCTGCTAGGGCTGTTGCTTCCGTCCAATTTGAATGAAAATGGAAACAAGGGATAGGAGAAAGAGACATTTTGTTCCAATGACGATACAGACATGATGAATTCCTTTGAGCTCAACTTCTGTCATGTTGTATTTCTTCTTAGAGGAAGCAAGGCACAAAATATCAGAGAAAACAAATTAAAATATAGATAAAAGTTACATGTGCCATGTACACATCCACAGGAAATGTGGTTATGTGTGTTTCTGAAGTGTGTATATATTTATGGAGAAGAGGCAGAAAGGGGCCTGGAATCATTAATACTCCACTTTACAATTCTGCTATAGACTTCATATCCTCCAATTCCCTTGTAACGATAGCAGTAGTGTAGCCCTACTTTGCAGAAGGCTTTAAGGCTGCATGTGCATCTGTCCAGACAATCGTGAAAGAATAGTGAGAAAAAAGCAGTGAATTCGGTAGAACCTAGAAAACAAACACCACCACCTCTACCTCCTCACACTCCCTGTCCCCCAACACCCGTTAGGAGAAGATAGCCTTAATGTGCAGGGCCTCAGGTTCTTCTACTTACTTTCTTATGCTCCCTGTTCTACCTGGATTGATTCTGAACCAATTATTGTTTTACTGTCATCATTATGGGAAATTATATATGTCTCTCTCCCCACCATAGCAACAACTACTAAGTGTTGATAGCTAATTGCTCCAGACCAATCCATTGCATGTACCATTGTATCTGGCAGGGTATTGTAGTGGCTGCTAGAGAAGGGCTCTGAAAATAAGAACAGATTTTCACATGTTTTTATGTATCACAAGGAGTCCATTGTAACATTGTGTCCTTTGGATTAAAATTAAAGAAATGATTTTTTTTTTGTCAGCTTGTCAAAGGAAAATTAAAGTTTCTTAGCCATCAGTTACATTGAATCTGAGCCTTTAATCATACTGACAAGAAAAGATAGAGAATTTGATCTAAACAATGTATTCATAGCCTTAACGTTGGATCGCTGCTATTTAACTCTGTGTAAACTACTGATTTTTACAGGGAAGAGTTATATCCCAATGTAAAATATTCTACCCCATATACCTCTATATATTTGCCCCCTATGGTAGATTGAATTTTTTCATTTAAAGACTTTTAGATAAATTTCTAGAAATGGTTCATTCAGAAATCAGTTTGTTTTGCATGCAGCAACACAAGGAACTCAGAGGTTTAGGGAAAAAAAAGGTCCTGATTTTCTGTGACACTGCCTCAGTAGTCCTTATTCCACACGATCCTCTCTTTGCAGTATTACCAAATATTAATGTACTGAAAACTACTATAAATGGGTACTGGACCAACTCCTAGAAAAACCTGTAGGAAATGCTTAATGAAAAAAAAAAAGCGGAACTTGAAGCTTCTCTTTAAAAAAGTAAGACAATGCTAAGTGAAAATCACATGGAAAGAGAAGGTGGTCTGGTTAGTAAATGAATTAATGTATGGTTATTTGGGATTACAGGCTTTTTCACATCTGACCAATAGAAAAATGAACAAATAAGTTAAAGTTCTAGAAAGAAAGCCTGCTGGTTAAACAGCTGGGGGTAATTACAAGACTATGACCAGGCTATCAACAGTGTAGGTGTTACTTTCAGTTTGGAGCCAAAGGGAAAAGGAGGCAGTTAAAAACATGCCCTAGGGAGAAGGAGTAGGAAAAAGCTGTAAATTTAACATAAAGGCCCACCTTAAAAAAAGTAGTAGGAGTAATTAGAGAGCATACAAGGAATAGAAAATGTACACCGTCAAAAGAAAAGCATGTTTTTAGAAGCAGAAAATTGTAGAAATAGCTTGAGTTGTCCAAAGCGAAACTGAATCAGATGTTACAAAAAAAAAAAAAAAAAAATCCAAATCTAAATAAAATACTTATCAAATTTTCTCTTCTACTCTTCCGATAGTGGGCTTATGGCACCTTTTTTCTCTCTTGGCATCTAGTTTTCTGTTTTCTCTTTCAATGTATTTTGCAGTGGAGCAAGTATTTTTTAGTGCTCCTGTGTTATGTACTCTCTCTTCACTTTTATTAGTTTGTACTTCCATGGGTTGTTTGCCTCCTTCAGCATAAATTCTCCTTTTCACGGCTGTATATTGACTAACTGCAACCACGTTGAGCATTAGGGACAGTGAACTTCAGGTGGAAGGTGACATACAAGAGATTTTTCCTGGAAAAGCTTTGCTCCTAATTAAACAATATTTTTTTGCTGTAAGGGATGTCCAGTCATTGAATGCCATGGGTGATAACTTCTGCTAGCAAAAGTATTCAGTTAATCTTATGACTCTGAAGCCCAAAGCCTAATGGGCGACTGATTTTTGTGGTATGATCACTGAAGAAATGATAGCTCCTATCTTGTGAGATAAATGTTAAATATTGAGATAGGGGATCAGCGATATAATTAGCCTAGGAGGAATGACAGCAACAATTGTATTTCTGTGTAGCTTTAAAATAGTATAGTGTCTTCAATATCTTGCTGAAATATTAATCAAAACTGACATGAAAGAAAAATACCCAGCAAACAAATCAATAGTAGTACTTCATGTAACAGCATAGGTATTCACTGGAAGTCTAACACCTACATTTTGGACAGAGACAGTCATCCATTTTAGATTTCTCATGGTCTTTACTCAACAGAATACTGTTACAGTCAGTACACAGATATCATTAAGTAGCTGAGAGGACTGAAATTGATCCTCTCTAAGTTTCCATTTATATATTAGTCTTCAGTACGGCAGTGATGTAATATGCAGAAAGAGATTTATCAGTTTTATTGATTCAGAAAGAGTAATTTTTCTGTATGAACTCTTAAAAACGTAAGCAAGACTGACCAGTTACAGGCCCTGGAGGAACTATGAGATGAAATTTTGTCTCTCATTCAAATCCAAAGAAAATAATGGTGGAAGAAGGTCAATATGCATCCATACAAGAAAATGAGTGATGAGAGTAAAAGAGGCTAAGACCTGTCACCAAGAAGTCTCATCTGAAACACTTGGTGCAAGCAGACCTGTAGCTCCATAGTTTTGTTACGGCTTGACAAAAGTACAGCTGAATTTTAGTTGGTTTTGGATTTACAGACTTTTGATATGTTCTCAACTGCCAAACTAGTTCATTATTTTCCCATTTCATAAATTGATTGCCTGTTCAGATTGTGCAACATGCTTTTTACCTTTGGAACTACTGGTTAATGCTCTGGAATTCTGATTTATGATTTGAATGACACTAGGAGGCATCAGATATAGGTTTGAGCATGTTTAGCATAAGTTCTTGTGGAAAGCATAATACAAACACTACAAAAGCTTTTGAGAATAAATCTTGAAGGCTGTTGAAAGAAAATGTTGAGCCACAGGGAACAAAAAAAGAGAATGTGTGGACAGAGTTTGTATTCCTCTGTTTCGGAGGTGTCAATTGGAGCATGCTATCTAACCACAGACCTTTATAGTGGCTGAGGTCTAAACTTGACCCAAGTGCATGTTTAGGCAGATGTCATTTGTGATTACAGGAGTTTGGACTGACTTTCAGCTAAACCACAAACCTGGATGAATGAATGTTGTTCCAGACGCATTATCTCATAATCCTAAAGAAAATAAGATCTCAGATGAAAAGACTATAGAACTTTCCTTTGTATGAGCTTTGAAAACTGAGGCTAATCCTGAGATCATTGAAACAGTTTAACCTACCACTGTGTGAAATTTTAGCCAAACAGAACTTCAGAGCCTTAATACTTTTAGAATCCCCTCAAATTAGTAAAGGAATATTCAAAATTAATTGAACTGGTTCAATGATCCTAAAATGTATAACAATTTCTCACTTTAAAACACTTCCAGAGGTTAGTATGTGTTTGTTAGCTTAAATGGTGCTAGTAACATCCCAATCTTGTATTGAATATTCTTCATTGTGGGGAACCCTTTACACATAGTGTTATCCAGAAAGATCACAGAGACACTGTATTTCAATAATACCTCAACATAAAGACTTGTACTGAATATTTGGAGAAAAAGGTACTAGGAGAAACAGAATGAATGTTTTTAGGAGCTGTATTTTATCTCCAGTCAATAAATAGCCACTGTACATTGCTAAAATGAGTGTGTGTGTGTGTGTATATATATATATATATCAGGAGTATTGGCACTCTCTGTCTTACTCTTCTGTGCTATAGAAGGCAATCCAGGCTACTAGTTTAGTTACTAACTTTTGCTAATTAAAGATCTTGGGTGACACTTCCTCTGTCACAAAATGTTCTGGAAGACAGAAAAATAAGCAGGGCTTTCAAACAGCAGTGAAAGCCCTGTATCTTTTGCACAGCTGAAGGTCCGATGTTCTTAGTGCTACTCTATCACCCTTGATTTCAGACTAGGTTATGGTATGCTAACACATCTGTCAGCTGAACTGGGACAGATGTAAGTGGGTCGTCTTAGCCTGTGTCATGAGCAAAAACGAGTTTGAGTTTTTCTTTGTGGACTAAGCCAAGTCACAGTACTCTCCTTGTATTTATAGCTAAGAGTTGTTCCCTTTGTTGACAAACAAAGATCATGTATTGTATGGTAATTTGTCAAGGAACTTGATGGTGTATCTGAGTCTCTGTTGAGAGATATCCTAAATATTCTAAAAAACTTTATGCCTGATAAAACTTACAAAGAAAGCTGACTTATATGAATATGCAATAGTTAACGAAACCAGGCCCATGTTCTTAGCGGTAGGACATTTTATTGGATTACTGAAATCACAGAATTTAAACAGAAAAAGGAATACATGTATGTCCGTAAAAGACTGCGAGTATCATTGCTGGTTTCCTTGGTGTCACCAGAGTGATTAATGATTTTTTAACTCGAATTGTGGAAGGAGCCAGAAAACAAACAGATACAGAGGTATGGGAAACAATGACATGGGATAAATATGCAGGAACTGGAAATCAATTATGCCGAAGATATTACTGTTAATACCTTAGAAAAAATATTTGGCTCTGCTCACAGTACATATATCTTTGAGCTGTCTGTATTAGCCTAATGATGAAGGATTAGCAAGCCTCTTCTAGGTAGCTAATTCATACAGGTTTATGTCAAAAAAGAATGGTATTCTTTTGGTTTGGGAATTTGACACCTTGTTGTAGGTAATTTAGAGTGTATGAGAGAACTGTCTTTTTGATGCCAAATGGCAATCTCCAGTAATGGCCAGCACTGTCGTAATGAGGATCACAGATTTGAGTAGTTACTCCTTCCAACTATACTCTTTCTGGATGAGAAGTGAAAGTCTGCTAACATAATTTTCAGTTATTTGCTCACCTTCTTAACATTTAACCTATAGCAGCCAAGATCACCTTATCTCTTGTTGACTGTTTACATAGCTAGTCCTTTCCTACTATAGGCACTTAAAAAAAATGACACTGATTTGGTGAAATTAACTTTCTTCTGCTTTTGTTTCATGATTTATTTCAACCCAGGTGACACTCTTATCATCTTGGGAAGAATAGGAAGAATAAGTGATTACTGGCTTTGCTGAGAATGGTTAGCAAAAGAATCACCTGAAGTAAATTTAAATTCTTTACCTGGACAACCTAAATCAGAAAACACACCTGTCACACAATTCAAGATTTGTTTTCCATGTATACGTATCAATTAGCTACAGGAATGTTTTGATAGTGTTTTCTAAATATGTTGTAACACTGCTCAGGAAATTATCATTTAAGAGTGCTGAGGTAGCTAGCCAATGTCATTTCAAACCTGCTCTAAAAAAAAATATCTTTGAAAAGTCATGGCAGTTAGGTGAGATTCCTAAGGACTGGCAGACAACAAATAAGCTCCTGTTTTCAAGGACAAAAGAAAAAACATCTGATTTTGTTTATTTTGTTTATTTTGACTTTAGCAAGGCTTTCAACACTGACTCCCACAATATCTGTATAGACAAACTGATGAAGTTTGGACAACACAAACCGACAGTGGGGTGGATTGAAGACTGGCTTAACTGCTGGGTTCAAAGGGTAGCAGCATGAAGTCCTGATGGAGTGTAGTCATTGTTTGTGTACTCCAGGACTGAATACTGGAGCCGATACTGCTTAACATCTTCACTTATGATCTCCGTAAAGGGGCAGAGTGCACACAGAGCAAGTTTGTGGATGATGCAAAGTTAGGATGGTTGATACACTGAATGCTCGTGCTGCCTTTCAGAGGGACCTTGACAGGCTGGAGAAGTGGGTCAACAGGAATCTCGTGATTTCTA
>Ga0181612_101929_pt1 | contig 11980 bp, 6 predicted proteins | sample HoacroProtozoa21_FD_119630 | JGI IMG/M metagenome (GOLD analysis project Ga0181612, IMG submission 119630) | Hoatzin crop microbial communities from Cojedes, Venezuel. Combined Assembly of Gp0051906, Gp0051904, Gp0051908
CTGGAGGAAGGGGTCTCCGCCCATGGCAGGGGGGTTGGAACCAGATGGTCTATAAGGTCTCTTCCAGCCAAAACCATTCTATGATTCTGTGTATCTGAGCTTTACTAAAAGTTTTGTCAGGCAGTATTTCTAGTCATTTCACATCAGATAATTTGACATCAGGACAAGATCAATATCAACAAAATGTTACATATCTACCCATCCATGTATCTCCAACCCACAAAGGGTAAACAGAAATATTTTTATTTTTTCTTCTCTCATCTGCATGTAAAATAGTGTTACTTCAAATGCTGTTTTAGTAAAGTGTTAACACAGTGCATTTTCCCAGCATGGACAATTCAGGAGTGACATGGATGTGCACTCATATTTTGGAGACCAAAATGATAGCTAGTGGAGGTTATGATTCCTCTACGTATTCCTCTTCAGTCCTGCATCAAAAAAGAAAGATGGTCTGTAGATATGTATTTTTGTAGTTGTCTGTACCAGTGCTCTACAAAGGGAGTGTTGTTCAGTGCCATATGACAGCATTATGCCCATTGACCAGCCTCCTTAGACCTGATACCCATCTAAGAGTCTTCTACTTCATACTGAAACTCCTACTAAGTATGTATTCCATTCAGTTGCTGTATAGGCTGTAAGAGAGCCACGGCATGCTTTTGGGCATTTAAAGGGAACGGGCTGGACAGGTAATGGGAGAAATCTGTTCCTTAAATGATTAAAAACTCTGCTGAGCAATTGCTGGTTTATGGCTCCTTGGTAGAACAACACCAGGGAGGAAGCATGTGGCTAACTACCTCATTCTCAACTCTCTTTAATAATCTCTGTGGATTTTTAACAGTCTCCAGGGCAACTAGAAACAGAAATATCTTTTCTGTAAACCAGAGCTTCCCAGAACTCTCCGTTTCTGGGTGGTACACATAGTAATTACAGATTTCTCTTCATCACTGAGTTTTCACCAGATTTTTGGAAGATCTGCAACTAAATTTGTCTCATCAGTGGTTTTGAGATTTTCTTCCTTAGAAACCTAAAATAATGGTGGCAAACATAAAATATTTTGACTTCTTGAGGAGGCTTGGAAGGATACCATAAGCCTTCCCTTCTGAAATGCTAATTATGAACAGCCTGTCTGCCAGAGCTCAGTTTCCATAAAGTGTGCAGGAGGGATCCACAATGAAATAGTTACGGTGATACAGAGAAACCTAGTTCACAGCTCTCCTATGAGCAAGGTCTACCATGAGACATGTCTCCAGTCTGAAGTGAGATTGTCTTTCAGCCAGAGCATGACGCCAGGTGAGACAAGAGCATGGAACAGAGTGAATTTTTTTCCCCTCTCTCCTTTAGACATAAGACCACATTTTTATAGAGCATTCAGAAAGGAAATGTCTATATTCTGTATTAATCTGCCCAAAGAAAAGCCAGCTGCAGCCATTTTAGCAGAAGACAGTTACACCCCATGAGTTATACCCACTGAGGGAATACTTTTGCCAGAACTGTAAGTGAATAAGGTCATTCGTGCCCTGAAGCTTGGATACCGCAAATTTATCCTGAAGAATGTCTTGTTGTGAAGGTCTAGTTTACAGGAAAACCAGTGTAAATGCATGCAAAAATTAAGCAAACAAAAAAGTTTTACAAAATGTGTGTAGTCTGTTAAGTCTGCAAGGTCATCTTTTCAAGACTGGTGTTCGCTGTACTATTTATTACACTAGAGGTGCAAAATGTTTTAAGGTTGTTTCATAGTACCGACCACGTTTTTGTCCTTGAAGGAACTGGAACCTCACGCTTAAATGAAAACTGTTTCAAGTATGTTACTTGTATGTTCTTTACTACTTTCGACTTTCCGTGTGTGACGTTGGCCAAGTCAGCTTCTCTGTGCCTCAAGTTTAGAGGTGAAACTATTGAAGTTATTCTTACAGCATTATTTTTCTGTGAATAGGGAATTTAAAAAGGAGTAAGAAAATAAACCTCCTAAAGCATGATGAAAGAAAATAATGCAGAGTTTATATATATATATAATGTATACATGTGGCATAATATATACATATAATATGTATAATACATATATACATATACATACATATATTTGCTTTAATTAATAGCCTCAGATTCTTCAGAGATTATATTTAATGGCCAGATGATTGATTTTCTAAAGTAAAAAGAGTATCTGTAGTATGACATTCTCATCTCTCTTTCACTACCATTGGCAAGAACTCTCCAACACATGCCTATAAATGGGCAAGCAGAAGTGACAGTAATAAAACTGTGCTATCAGAGTTATTATTCAAAATGTTTTTTTTCAGAAGTTGAACAGATAAGATGACGGCCAGAGACACCCGTGGCAAGCTGCAAATATAGTAAAGGGAAATGTGGTCAGTCTGGAAAGCTGTTCTAGCTGTCTTCTTTGGGGTGAAATAAGTGTCTCTCAGCTCCACTGATGTTTTGATGATGACCATGGCTCAGTTGCCTAAACAAACACATCTGGTGTGATTTTAGGTGTTGTGGAGTATCCTGCGTGGCTGTGAGTTGGGGTCCAGAATGACACATAAGCTGCATGTAAGGATGTCTCAGATTCCTAAGATGTCGGAGTGGCACTTATCAAAGGAATTCCACCAAAGGTCTCTGATAACTATGATGGCAGCTTAGATTGTATCTCCTTTGTAGACTTCTGCATTTAAATATCTTCGTTTGGTTAATAGGAAATGTTGTCTTTCTGATAGAATTGAAACCTGATACATAAGTTCACTGTAAGCAAAACCTGTGGAGCGGTACAGTAGAAGTTCAGCCATTATGCAGCTGTGAAAGAGCAGTGGTTTTGGAAGCATAGGAGTTGTACGTAAGTCTTGTAAGTTCTATAAGGCTACTGTAGGATCTCGGTGTACAGCTTCTGAAATGCCGTAACTATGTTGATGTGGATGATATCACACTGATTGTGCTCTGCTTTTTTATTCAGGTATGCTAAATATGTGTCCACCTGATTCTGCTTACCACATGATAGCCAACTTCTAGAACGCTGACAGTAATTTTGTACTTTGTTAAAATGTTGTTTTATTATTAAAATAACGCTATTCTAAGGTCCACTGATCAAACTGGCTCTATGAAAAAGCAGAAAAAAGGGTCCTCTTTAATGTTATTCTGTGACAACTTTCCTAGCTGTTTGGAGCATTCAGTTCTAATGAGATTCACCACATTTACAAAAAAAAAAAGTGTTCTTCCTTCCTGTCTTTTTTAATTTAGCACTAGACTGACTGTGCCTCTAGAAAGTGCTTATAAACAGCAAGTCCTATTTTTTTTGGTCGCTTTCCGTATATTTAGCTCCCAGCTTAATGAGAATTAGAGTGCTGTTCCTCATTAGACACCTTATTATCTGTGAATGAGGAATGGTTTTGAAAGAAAATAAGCTTTGCATTTCTTAAATTATGTTTTGAATATTTAGATGAGGAGGCAAACAGCTGTCGGTGGATAGAAAGCTGGAGGTAAGTATGCCTAGAGATGAGACTAGAAGTATAGGTAATTTCTGAGACTGGATTATGAAATTGAAAAGGTGAGGGTTGGAAGAGCTTTTTTTCGTATCAGTTTGACTTTGGGACTGATTTTCATGTGCATATGTCATGACTCTTTACTGCGTAATTAGGAGAAGTTCCTTCTTCAGGACGCAAATCCTAACTACTTCTATTGCCCACACTATACGGAACAGGGGTATTTTTGTTGTTAACTGCTTGACCAGTATCTCCATATCAGCAGAACCAGAGATACTTACATATGCTTATAAAGTGGGCTGAACATTTTCAGTAGTTCAAAGTCGGACTAAACTCTTCTTTCACATTTAGCTGTCTTTACACATTTTGCTGTGTTTTGTAAATGCATGTTACGTAGCACATACATGCCCTACTAATCTCAAACTTCTCCTAGTACAAAAAGGCTAGGTTGAATCCCTTCCCTAGGCCATAACTATGCTAAACATTCGTGAAGACTGTCTTAATTTTGAAGGAATCAAAAATTCTGACTCTCTCACAGATGTCTAAGTAATTCCATGTCAATCTGATACTCATCTGGAAGACTGACTGTCAGTATTTTATCCAGTGGAGGGATTTTATGTTTTTTACAGACAAAATCCTGTGCATGTCTTACCTCTAAACACTTCTGTATTAAATATTGCAGTGTACCCATAGTGATACCATTCATGTCTGCAGATAAACTATGCCCATGATAAATGACACAACTTCTAAAGGAGTTTAGATGAAAACATTTTCAGTTTTTATTGTTTGTTGTGTCTCACATATACTGATAACGTAAGAAGCAGCTTTTTCTCAGCTCCTGGAAAGGCAGAAGAATTATTAGCTCTTGCTTTCCATCGTAGATGCTGGAATCTATTATAGAAGGGTCAAGTTTGTAAAGAGTTTGTCATGTTTAGCTTCATAATCAATCTTCCTATAAAAACAAAACTAAAAAAATGATCAAAATCATTCCAAAAAAAAAGATCACACCCATCACACCCTTCTGAAACCTGCTGTCATTTTCCTCCTACCTATTAACCTGTTGGAAATGTCAGGAGACAGGATGCTTACAGTGGTCGCGCTTGTTCTCAGCATGACCTCCCACTGGGAAGCAGGGCTCCGAGGACAAGACAGCGGGATCGCCACTTTAGGCACTGCTGCTGGGAAGCTGCACAGTAGTGTGCCTGGGCACGTGACCAGGTGGTGATTTGGTGGGCTCTACCCTGAACAGTATTGTGTGTGTCGGCACTGCTGTTCAGTCTGCTGGCTTTGTAAGGAGAAGTGATCTTAGGGAAATATTTTGCATTTAGTTTTCTTTTGTGAAGAGTTGAAAGCAGATTGCCTTTTTCACTGTTTGCAGTGAAATTCACAGTTACAGAGCCCGACTGGAAAGCTGACTAGGGAGAAGCCTCAGTTATGGAAATACTTACAGAGGATATCTGTTAGGAGAAGGTCTTTTGCCCAGTTCTGTGAGCTGAAGCATTGGTTTGTTGCAAAATGCTGGTTGTCTGGATCACCATTGTGCTGTGCTACAAAAGGGACTTTCTGCCAATGGCACCAGCTGATTTCTGCTTTCATTTCACTCGTAACATTTCTAGAGCTGGAATATGTAGCTGGCAATACAACGTACTACCAGGGTGTCTTCAGTTCCCTCAGGTGCTCTCCGTAGCGTCAGCACATGGTTAATGCGTAGCCTAAACTCCAGGCTGGGTCCATTTTTGCTGCTGGCCCATTTTACAGGGGTTCTCAGGACATGGCATGTGCTGCACAGATACTAGACGCTGAAAGGGAAGCTGGGGCAGAAGCATCCAGCTCAGGTTCTTTCTACCCTGAAATGTGGAAACATGTAAGATTGGTCTGTGGATCAAGGGAGTTCAGACTGAGTTGTACTTTTTTAAGGTGAAAAGATCTGTCAAGGGATTAACCTTTGCTTTTCAACATGGGCAGAATTATTCTGGTGAAAAAATTTCCCCATCTTTAAAAAGTGAAGTCATGCAGCTGCAAAGCATTTAAACTTAGCATAGCAGAATGAAAGACTTCAGTAGTGCTAACATGAGCTAACTGAACTGTTCCCTCAGATAAATTCATGTGGAGAACTCCCACTAACTCTGCTGCATATGCTGGGATGCACTGTGAGGCTTTTCGTCCTGAGTTTAAAAATTTGGTCTTGGAATCTGCAAAGGGCACCATACAAGCCTGTGGACAATAGGGCAGAAGGGAACAATGAAAGTGGTACAAGCTGTATGTCCGTGGTGTCCTTGTGATTCTTAATTCCAGGTGTGCAGTTCTGCTTAAAGTGGTGGGAAGCTTTTAAGTAAGATCCAGAAATACTTTGCTACACAGTTAACTCACCCAGAAGAGTATAGGCCAGGAAACAACCTGTTCAGCTTTTGCATACCTCTGGCATTCTTGGCTAAGCAGCCTTGTGTTCCAGCCTCTAGAAACGTTCGCTAATGGTCTCCTCCTGCCTAGCAAGGTACCTTCTGGTGAGCATGAAGACAGTCATTATGGAGACAACACGCAAAAAGTCAAAAAAGTAAGAGGGATTAAGGATAAGCTTGACAAAAGACAGGAGACAGCATTTGGACCCGAGTATATGAAGGTGTTCAGAATAAGATCCATTCCTCTAACACGCTTTCAAAAGAGCATGCAGATTGATTGCACCAGTTGCCATCATGACCTAGGCTGCAGTGGAACAGAAATGTGGTGGTGTTCATGTTTCTTTAACATAAAATACTGCTTCAATAACTATTTTTCAATCAGTCATAGAAGAAAAGCATCAGAACGCAAACATGTAGTAAGTAGTACATCTGGGCACGCTGATGCAATAATAAGGGTTTGCTTGATTTGACATCAGAAGTCCATCTTGGACTTGGTTTAGGCCATTATATTTCTGCAATGGGAGGGAGAATGTTTCTGTTTAAAATACTGTATTTTATTCTGTTATAAATACATCAGTGGCATAGTAATGGCAATCTGGTTGGAGTAATAAGGTTATAATTGGTTCTTTTTTCTACAAATTTTTACAAAAATAGCATTTGCACTTTAAAAAATTTAATTCATAATATCTCTGGCTATTTTATTTTGCTATATTGAAGTTTTATCCTAGGCTGAAACCAACTTAAATTCAAATTATAGTGTCTGTATTCAATCAGGTGAATCAGAACATTGTATCTCTTACTGTTTTATTAATATTCTTGGGAAATGGATTTTAATGATTTTTTTCAGTGTTGGAATTACTCCTGCTTGTTCTAATTATACATATTTCAAACATTTATAATTTTGTTTCCAAAACTAAGTTTGTTTTCGTTGTTTTTCCATTAAGGAGACACATGTTAGCAAACCATAAAAGTCAGCTACACTCCTAGTGTTCACTGGAGGTCTGGTTTTTTTAAATCTTTTAAAATGAGCAAACCTCGAACGAGGGCTCTTGTCTTTGTCCTTACTCTATCTACTCCTTGGAACATTTTCTTTTGAGTTTTCTTGTTCTTAGTCAAATTCTGACATATAATTAACTGGTGTAGGATGAGGACCATGATATCATTGTGCAGCATTGCGTTTCAAAATTATGTTTTTGCCATTTTGTCAAAGGAACAAAACTTGTTTGGAGATGAAGAGACAGATGAGGAGGAGGAGGAAGAAGAAGAAACAGAAGATGAAGAAGAAGCAGAAGAAAAAGAAGCAGAAGAAAAAGAAGCAGCAGAAGGAGAAGAAGAAGAAGGAAGAGGTGGAGAAGGAACAGAGAAGGAAGAGGAAATAGAGGAAAAATATGAAAAAGAGAAACCTAGTAAAACACCTGAGGAAGGGAAAAGCAGTCATAACACAGTGGAAACTGTAGAGGTAAAAGCATTTACTCCTGTTAAGTTACTGGTCACTGAAAGAATTTGGTTCTATAACTAACATTAGTTTGACTGTATGTGTAGCAAAGTTGTTGTTCGGGGCGGTCTGGTAGAGGGAGGAATACATATGGAGGTGTTAATAGTTAAACATTTTATTTTTTTTAACGAGTTGGAAAGTAGAGATTTCATTGTTTTGTTTATCTGTAGACAGAAGAGACTGCTCAGAAGGAGACCACCATTCAGCAGGGTAAGAATACAGTTCCTAAGAACTGGACCATTACGGACATTCTAAAAACAATAAAACATTTCAAAAGATAAAACTTTTCTAAACAATCTCTGTTATTATACATTTATTGTCAGTAGTTGGTAAAGCAGTTCTTGAGAGGTGATGAAATTTGAGAGGCAAAAAACCATTACTAATTGTTAATGATTTGAAAGAAAAAAATACTTTTCCCACTGCTATATTTGAGGAAGTCCACGAGAAGGACTTTCTCTTAGCAGGACTGTATCTTGCTTGCTAAGAGCAGTTCTAGTTGTGTGGTGACAAAGTAATGGTAATTGTATTATCTCTCAAGCAGCTTCTTTAGGTGCCATCTTTCTTCAGCAGAGAAGCTGCTCAGAAATGTTTCTCACCTCTGTCAACTGACATTTCCTCATTACATTCAAAACCAGATTCTTTTAGGTGAGATGTGGTAATTACTGAACACTGTTCAGAGATGCTGAAGATGTAAGTCTAGATGTTGCTTGTAGTTTTGATGACAGTTTGAGTGGCCTGTATATTCCTTTAGAAAAGCTGGGGAGTGTGAAGTTGGGTGCCCTATATGCAAGACAAGTCAAAAATATTTCCTTTATTTTAGAAATTCTGGAAGAATCTGTAATTGTTCTTTTGAAAGAAGATAAGAAAACGTGGTGTAAAAAAGACTACTGCCTTAATAATGAAGAAGCTGTGCCATTTATTTTCAATATTATAATGGAAATAGCTTGCCCAGAATGGATGCTTAAATATTTTTTCCATCATCCAGTGATCTGGAAGTTTTCATATTAAGTTCTAAATTTATAGCATTCATACAGGCAGTATAGGAAAATTTAAACACGAGAACATCAACTTAGATGGAAAGGTTTTCCTTTCCCAGAATTGTTTCTATGGAATAAAATTCATGCTGAACCATAACTCCTGCCCTGAAAGTCAGCTTTTCCAAATTAGAATATACTTTCAAAATCAGTGTGCAAGACATTGTCTTCTGTTAGCAAGAGGAAACTATGAGTCTCGAGTCAAAACATTTTATATAATGCCACTGCCGTAAGTGTTCTGTTCTTGAAAATCGAGCGTCTGGAGAATAATATAAGGGCATTACATAGAGAGATTAAAAACTTAAAAATAGTCGTGTCAGGCTGGGCATCAAGTTGAACTGAATATTCTGACTGCTTTTTTTTAAGATCCACTTGTTATTTAGTGACTTTCACTTCAAGAAGAATTTTAAGAACAGTTTTTTCTGCTGTTAATTTGCACGAATCAGAAGGAAGTTAATATAAGCGTTTATATTATTGTAGAGAAAGAAAGCACTGACAATGACACTGTAAACAATTCTTCAGAGACCACTGATGACCAATTAACTGGAGGAGTTGTTGGGAGAAAAAAGGTATGTGGCTTGATTTTTGCTTCTGGTTTTACCAGTGACCAGGAAGGCAGCGGGCCATTACCAGGCTGAAGCAAATAACCCCAATTTACCTGATCTACATAAACAAATTGCTGAGCAACCTGTTCCTTCTGTTTAAGATTTGATTTTATTTTGTGATAAAATAACTTGAAATTGTCCAATGAATTACTCTGTTGAAATAAACAGTAGTACTTCTGTCAATAGAAATGAGATGAAGACCATTATCACCTGATCATGTATAGCATGCCCCTAAAAGACAGGTTGTTAATCACATCAGATTTTGGTGAGGTGAAAACTTAGGACTTGATTCCTATGGGACATTATCTCAAATAATCTATTCCACCGTATTTCTCTCTGAAAGCAGCAGCTGAGTTAGTTGACCTTGTATCTATCTACAGCATGCACTGATTCAAAGAGTGTGATTTTTTTATATATGTATGTGTGTATGTGTGTATGTGTGTGTATATATATATATATATGTTGAGGAGTACCTATGGAATTTCTTACAGGTTTAGGATCCAAAGGCTTCTGCAGAGACTGGCTGCAGTGTTTCCTGTTGAACAAAGACCTTAAGCACCAGTTAACTTCAAGCACGTGTGTAGTGTCACTGACATAAAAACACATTCTCATTAACTTTAATGGGACTACACACACGTTTATAATGAAGCATATTGAGCATTTACTGCTCTAGGGCTTTGCAGATCTAAGCCTGTATTTTTGGACCTTGCCTCAGACTCTTGTTTGAAAGAAACACAAATAATTTTGCAGCACTTGCAGTATTTTGTGTGAACTGTACAGTGTGTAATCTGGCAAAATGCAATCAGTTTAACTTCTCTGATTCATCTGTGCTGTTTTGACACATTTCAGATATTGCAGCAGAATGTTTCTTATTAACATTTTTTAAGTAGTCATTTTGTTTCAAAAAAAAGATTTATTTTAGCAAGGAGAAATTTGTGACCTAAATTGACCCTGGTATACACAAAAGGCTTTGTGTTTTGTTTAAACCTTGAATTTCACAGCTAACCGTTTTGGGCATATTATTTACCTGTTTTTTACTTCAGTTTTCCCTGTTTAAGCGAAAGCCACTGACAGGCCAGAAGAATGTGTGCAGCGGAAAGGAAGATAGATCTGGAAATCCATTACAGAGTGAACAAGAAAAAGAAAAGGAAGCTGTATCTGGTGAAGACAGTAAAGATGAAAATCAGAATCATACAGTGGAGGATTCCAGGGAAACTGTGACTAACCAGGACAGAAGGATGAAATCTTCCACTTGTCTATTACTCTAACACTGTTATAGTACGTAAGAATGTGACAGTCTTAAAGCACATAGTGCAGTTTTTACTTGAAAACAGTTATGACTCACTAGAGATGTTGATGGTTGCTTTTTTGATTAATTTGATTGTTGTGATTTTAAACATGCAGACCATTTGCTTGATATTTATTGGTAATTTTAATAGTTGCAGTTGATCTGCTTGTCCGCATCTTGCTGGGGTTCTGTGGCCTTAACTGTTAGTGTTGTAAAACAAAATATATTTTTTTATGTGAAAACTCGAATACAGTCATTTCATGTGTTTTGCTAAATAATTTCATTCTTTTTCAATCTACAGAGTACCACTTTCAGTATGATACTCTTGCAAAATTGTAATATTTGATGTAAGATATTATTTGGTTTAAGAACCTAGGTAAGAATATTGACGTTCACATTTTGAAGAGGGTACTCAGTCACTTAGAAATACATATACCTCTTTCTGTTTTGACTTAATAAAATAGCAATAAAATTTTCAACTTAACATGTGGGCCATTATTGAGGAAGTTAAGTATGTGCCTAATTTCATATATGGCAGTGGTTCCATTTGAAACAGTACCTAAGAGTAGTCTAAGCATTTACAGAGAATTTAGTCCAGGTGAATAAGAAATAGAACCCTTACCATGATGAATCTCATTCAGGGTCTGTGTTTGCCCCTAATCTGAAAACTAAGCATGTTAAGATGTGCTTAGTTTTTATGAGTATGCACAAGTTCTGGCATAGATATAGAATAAAGAAATATTTCTAAACTGAGTACTTTTCAGAATACTTTACAAGGAATAGATGTTCTTTGTAGAAAACCTAGGAAGATGTTATTAATTTCACTGACATATGAACATGTTTTAATATGCATTTGGCCATACCTTGCCTTTGCATTATCAGTTTTCCTACTTTCAGAGTTGCCTAAATTTTATATAACATAGTTAGAAGTGTCTAGAGTGGTGTTGGACCTAGAAGTTGACTGAGCTGGATGCTTTGTCCCTATAAATACGGCATGTGCCCAGATTCTTTCACGGGGGCTCTTCAGTGCTACAGTAAGTGTCACATTAAAAACTGGATGCTTTTGCCAGAGTTGATTAAGATCCTTTGGTTTCTGTTATTTTTCTTTGGAGTGCTTGAGTTCTGCAATGAACCTTCCATGAGCTTTTTTATCTTTCCTGCCAATGTGCTTTATATTTACATGTTTTCTTGTTTTCCTGAGTGCACATGTCATTTCTGTTCTACTTGGATACTGTTGTGAAGAGCAAAGAAGTGGAAAAGGAGAAATAAAGTAAATAGCATCCTCATTAATTTGAATAAGCTTTAATTATTTTTTAAGGGAGATCACAGAAATTGTTACTGTAAGGACAATTTATTTTTTTAAACTGTGAAGTAATTTAGTGAAAAATACTACTTTAATGAAAAATATTAAAGTGGGAATTACCCTTAAATCTAATGCTACAGAAGTTTATGCATGCATTCTCAACTGTTGTACATCAAAGCAGTTTCAGGGACTTGTACATTTATCTTGTCCATACACTTCATTTAAGAAGAAGCAGGAACAAATTAATCCATTCAGTTGTCTTTTTTACATGTCTTCCTCGGTAATAAAAAAGATTAAACAAATAAAACAAGTTACATGTACATGTGTATCAATTTAGAGGGTCTTTTTTAACAAGTTCACAATCCTTGTGATAAAGAAGTAAG
>Ga0181612_103327_pt1 | contig 11980 bp, 7 predicted proteins | sample HoacroProtozoa21_FD_119630 | JGI IMG/M metagenome (GOLD analysis project Ga0181612, IMG submission 119630) | Hoatzin crop microbial communities from Cojedes, Venezuel. Combined Assembly of Gp0051906, Gp0051904, Gp0051908
TCACAGAATGGTAGGGGTTGGAAGGGACCTCTGTGGGTCATCTAGTCCAACCCTCCTGCCGAAGCAGGGTTACCTACAGTAGGCTGTAGGGGACCTTGTCCAGGCGGGTCTTGAATATCTCCAGAGAAGGAGACTCCACAGCCTCCCTGGGCAGCCTGTGCCAGGGCTCAGCCTAGTTCTGGGAAAATCCTTTGGCTCGCACCTCGCTAAGCGCTGGCCTGGAGCCTTTCTTTGCAGGATGCTGAATGCATCTGGCTCTGCGTGCGTGGGTTTTGATTAGGATGGTGATAGTTTATCATCAGGCTGCTTCACCCTGCCTTAGACTGGCGTGTTGCACTGCCCCGGGTTACTCCGTTCGCTGGGGTTGCTGCAGGCCATAACACCTTGTGCACGCAGACACCATTAGGGACAAGCTCCTGTGCGCGGCAGCGTGCAAGAGCTGGGTTGCACTAGCAGGTCCTCGTGCCTATCATTAACATCACAGTGGTGCTGGAGGCTCCGGCTGGGAGTTGCGTGCTTGGTGCCGTGCAGGTGCTTGGGAAAGAATTTTTGACACGATGTTAAGTAGCTGGTAGTTTGCAATGGGGTTTTGTGAGGAGTTTGTGGCGTGGGTGTCTGTGAGGGGAGCACTGCCCTACAGAGGTTTGGCTTGAGGTTTTTTTGTGCCAAGAAGGAGGTTACTCAAATGATGATGAACGCTGGAGCTGGCAACAGGACAGAGTCTCCGTCTGCTCCCGTTGCAGGGGTCCTGACTCTCCTCGATGGGCCGGGAAGGAGGGAGAAAGCAGAGATGGAAAGGGGACTTGCTCTGCTGGGAAGAGATCTCTTTGATGGTGGGGCAGTCTGGTGAATTCTCGGGCAGAGCAGCTCAGTCAGTGCCTCTCGGGCTTCACCCCTTGGAGGCTGGGCTGCAGGTTCGAAAGGAAAGCAGATAGAAGGAGGCAGCAAGGAGCCCTCCCAGCAGTGGAGCAGAAGAGGTGGGGACAAGAGTAGGAGCAGTGAGGAGAAAAGAGGGAAGCAGTGAAAATGAAAAAGGAGAAGCCAAGATTTTCCTGTGGATAGTTTTGGGACACTTGTCTGCGTGAGGATCCAACCAGATCTGCCTCGGCAGACGCTTTGCACGGTGCGCTCTGGGCTCTCTGCTGGCTGCAGCCATCTCAGCAACATCTCCGGCAAGCTGCAGAGAACAGACTCTGTTTCATCCCAAGCAAACAGGTGATTCATCTCTCAGCCAGGCTCCTTGAGTGTCTCCCAGACACCTCACCGGGAGCGTGGACTCAGCAAGACCTGGGGTCAGCCCAGCCTCCTCCAAAGCCAAGTCAACCCTTGGGTCTCCGTATCCAGCAGGGAACACGAGAAGTGTTGCAACAGTCTGAGAGTGATTAGGGGTGAGGATGCCAAGGAATGTGCTCGACACTGGATTACTCTGTGCTGGGGCAGGGGAGGCGTTTATAAAAAACCCCAGCTTGGGTGAGAGCCCTTTGCTTGCAACAGGAGGGGAGAGAAGCCTTGGAATATCAAAGAATATAATAGATTTTCCATTTGCCTCGCAAAACAAAAAAATAACCCTCTCCCATTGTGTTTCCCCAGCTACTCAGATATAAACATACAGATTCCAAGGTTATTTCTGATGGATTTCTTTAGTGCTCAGAACAGGCTCTTTCCAGAGTCAAAGCTTTGCTAGGGAAGGCTTGTTTCAGCAGGAGTGCCCTTAACAGTGCTATTTATTGCGGCAAGGCCTTTATTTTGCGATGAGCTGTACTGAGCTGGAAAACTCGGAGGCTTGTGCTTTCAGGGACTAATCCACTTGTTCAAACTGTGGCAGGGAAAGCAGATATTCAGGGCAATTTTAATGGCTGGAGCAGCTGGGTCGTAAATAACTCATGTAGAACTGAGTCTAATTTTTCCCTGAACAGGATGCTCCCGCAGATGTGACAATTAATCACAGTGATCAACGTTTCTGTACAAGCATTTCCAGATAAATTGAAATGATGGGTTCTTGCTCTTTCAAAGGGTTGAATCAGAAATTCAGTCTGGAGGCTTAACGCTTAGTCAATACTTCCCCAGAAATGGAGGATACTGAAAGGGAGAAATTACGATGTGGGAAATGTCTCCTGGACTTGCAGTCTGAAGGCTGCAGCTGGGATTTCTTGGAAATATCTTTGCAGTTGCCATGGCATTTATCATGTCTGTAAAAGGTCTTCCAGGTGATGCTCTTTGACGTTAGAAATACTAGGTACAAAGGGAAGCAGGTTAATTGGATTTCTTTGAAAGACGAAGCACAAGAGGACCCAGACTCCTAAGGAGTTGCAGTATTACCACAAAGAGGTTGCCAGCAGAGCATCTCAAAACTCACTTACACCGCGGATGCCCTTGTGCACTGCTGCCTGGGCACTGAGTTCCCAATTTGCTGTTGGCAGGTAGACAGAGGAGAAGAAAATGCTATAGAAGTGGCCATTTTTCTCTGCACATCTCCATGAAAACTATCTCAGAAGGGGGCGGCGGGCCCTCCCAAAGACAACTGCCTAGCAGGCCTGGGGCTGAGCATGAGTAGGCAGGGATGCCACGCACTGGTTGTAAACCATTGACTATAGGGACAGATTCATACTTTTGTGTGTTTACCATTGTAATGAGCTGGTCAGTGCTGCTGGACTGTGTGCTGCTTGGCAGACAGCAATCCAGGTCAGTCCCACCTGGATTAATACTGTCCGCCTGGTGTTTTCACCTCCTGGACCACCAGACCTGGCTGCTCAAGCTGTGCTGCTCCAATCCTCGACCTTGCACAGAGGCATGCGTTGGGCTCTGCACTGAGCCCCTGGATCTTCTGAGCCACCTCCAGCGTTGGGTTTGCATGGGCCTGTTGGGATTCAGGGTGGTTTGGAGTGGAACAGGCTGTGGGGTGTCTTGTTCTGCTGTCTGTTTTTGGGGTGCTCCTTCTCCTGAGTGCCTTGAGGCTGCATGACTTTCAGCTGTGAGCTGCCTTGGCATAGTGGTCTGGCTATCAACAGGGACTGGTGATACTGGGAAGGAAAGCGGTGCAGAGACATCACTGCTGCAAGAGCTGTCTCAGGATTTATGAGACATTTTGCTACGTTTATCTGTGCTTCTCTTCTCTGACCCATCCCGGGTGATCATGGCAGCAAGTTCCCCACGCAAGTTGGGGAGTGGATGGATCCTGGAGTCCAGAGGTTGCTGATCGGGGATGCTGCAGGTCTAGGCTATGAGGGAGCAAAGATACCACCCTTGGTCTTGGGATCAATCCTGAAGTCTGCTCCCAGCTGGAGCAGAGGCTGCTTTGCTTTGAGTGAGTTGGTTGCAGTCTTTGCTTCAGCCTCCTCCTCCGTCAAACACTGGCTTGCTCGGGGAGCACCACTGCGCACGGAGGGGCTGAAGGAGGGCTTGGACCATTACTTGGGAGTTTCCCCATCCTGCCCACCCACTGCGACCTGTCAGTTTAATCTTGACAGGCGCTGATTGCCTCCCTCTGGAACTGATCGTATCACGCAACCATGCGTCACCCAGGCAGGTTAGGATTTATTAGTGTTCTGGTTTCTCCAAGAGGCCGTATTTTACAAGCCTGAGTCAGGGGAAGGGGAGGAGTGATTTCTCTTCTCCCTTTGTGAGCCCACCCACAGGAGCCCCCAGCAAGGCAGGGGTAGGGGACCTGGATCCCGTGTTGAAGGCACCTCCTCAGCTGGGTGCCCAGCCCCAGAGCTGGCACGGGAATCTGAGAAAAGGAAATTTATACCCCGGGCTTCTTGCACTGTCCTGAACCTCTGGGCCACATCTGCACCCTCACCTGCTGTCAAGCCTTGCTCCTGAAGGTAATAGGTGTGCAGTCCTTGTGAGCACCTGTTGGGGTTGCAGATGAGAGATTTTGGCCTGGCTGTCAACTTCTGAGAAGCAGAAGAGCTGTGGTTAATGGCACAAGAAGCAGGGTGCTCCCGTTACTCTTTGTGCTGTGCTGGGTCCCTCCCGCTGCTCTGGGATGCAGCAGATGAAGTAACGCGTGCCTGAATAACCCTGGGTATAAAATAGACCAATGTGGCTGAATTTATGTGTGGAGTGAAAAGATCAGTAAACAACCGCTATACAAAAATGTATTTGTTTTTTTCTTTTTTTTTTTTCTCTTTACATGACGATGTTTTTCTTTAGAAGCCCAATAATCGTGTCCACACTTGGAATTTTCCATCCTCCTGAGAGCCATCAGTTTTGATTAGCATATTAAGTGCCTGCCCAAATTAAAATTACTGACAGTTAAAAAATGACCTGAATGATGAGATAAGATACAAACCTTCTAAGCAAAAACATTTCTGTGAATGAAATGAGATGGAAAAAGCTCTTATTTTTCTCCCAGGAGCACGTGCAGGACTCTGCTCACATTTTTTGTTTCTTCCTTTTGCTGTTGCTTGTGTTCCTGTGGTGACCCTCACGTTGCTTGGCTGCCACCAGACTCCTGATGGACATTTTCACAGCCATTAATTGAATATTGACGTGTGACAAATGCTTCATGGTGAAGCCATCCTGCCTTGACCCTCCACCTGACTTAAAGGAGAGAAGCGCAAGCCATGAAATATCTCATTACCAGAGTGAAGGTAAACTTTCACATTAGCTGAGAGGAGCCTTGTGAGCAGCCTGCCAGGCTCCACATGAGGGCCAGGTCCTCCACTGCTGTCGGAGATGTGCGAGGCCCTTTTGTGGCTTCTCTGGAGGTAAAAACGTTAAGAAGGGGCAATTATGCCCAACTGCTTCAGCCTGCGTTGGCTGGGTTGGGCCCTGAGGGTGATGTTTCTGAGCCGGCAGTGAGCAGTGTGTCGTGTCACCACTTGCTTTTTGCTGGCCACAGTTTTAACTTGTTCAATCCCTGTGGCCATGAGCGAGATGAGAGGGTTTTGTGGGCATGGCGTGTGCCAGAGCTGCACCTCCTCTGCCCAGCCCTGGCTGAGCGGGAGCATATGAGCTTCCCGCAAGCGTGCCGCAATGCTGGGGAGACCCTTTCGCTTCTTCACGATTGCCACCATTCGATTTCTGTACCTCCAGGTTTCCAGTTTGAGTGTATTCAGCTGCCCAAACCTGCAGCTGTGTGATGTCATTCTGCTTCTGCCAGCCGGCAAAGGCTCCGACCCTGGAAATTGTCTCTTCTTGCTATACTTATGGGCCTCAACTTTCTGTTGCATTAGCGGAGCAGATTGACTTTCTACTGTCTCACTCAAGACCAGCTTTCCCCCTCTATTAGAGCTCTTCTTTGAACCATTTACAGCTTTTCAACTTTCTTTTTGAAGTGAGAAGCCCAGGCATGGATATGTTTTTCAAACAGCAAATGGTGAATAGGCTGTTCTCGCTTTTGCCACCCGACACATATCCACGTCCCAGGACCCTATTTGCTCTCCAGACTTCAGCAAGATGAGCTCAGGGGACACCACCAGTCACCAGCCAGGCCTATGTCTAGTGGTTCAGTGGAAATTAAATACTATTGTATTAGGTCTGGCTGGGATGGAGTTAAGTCAACCCACCACATTAATTGAATTTTGATGGGTCTGGGGCTATGCGTTTTTCTGGTGGCGATCTTCAAAGAAACAGTTCTCCAGTCTGTAGATATTACCTCTATTCATCAGTCATTGACTCTGACTTTAAATTGAGCCATTTTAAAATAAAAACCTCCTACTGACTTCAGTGGAAGAAGAGTCCAGCTGACACTTTTGTGTCTGACAATGCCATGGTAAGTTCGGCGATGCTGCGTTACATTACTCACCCTAAAGTGTCTCTCTTGGCTTATGGGCAATGATACAGACTGAGTTGAGTCTGAAACTTGATTAATGAGAACATACACTACAGGAAAATGGCTTCAGCATTTGTAAGAAGACAGACAGCCTCAGGCATTTTGCGGCTTTTGACAGCTGGGAGCCATGAATGTCTGTTGTCTTTTTTTTTTTTTTTAAAAAAACACCCTTTGTAGAATGAACACATTCAGCAAATGGGGAAAAAAAAAAGAAAAGGAAAGAAAACATTACTCCCGGCTGGGGTGAGAAAAATCAAGTCTATCAGTGAGATTCTCTTCGTGGCTAAATGGCAGCTTCCTGGGTTTTGATGTTGGTGGATTCATTCTCTGCATTCCTCCTTTCTTTCTTCAGAAATCTGGTTAAACTCTTTTTTTGGGGAGGGTCTTCTTTCAGGAAAGAAATTAAAGCTGCACTTCTGATGGAACATTTGCAGCCAAATCCCCCTGTGAACACAGTGCATGGACTGGGGTGCTCGCAGTGAACAGGACACTCCCTGGCAAGCCCAGAGAGGTTGGTAGGTGTGAGATCCCTCTTTGAGATCCAGAGGAACCATGGGGCGACAAAGCAGGAATTTGGGAGTACTGACCCAGATTCACTGTGTGAGATGGGAGGATGACTTCTGACTTCCATCTGACAGAAGGGGGTCTGTGGTATTTGTCCCTCAGCATCGTCGCTGCTGGTTCCCCGCACAGCCAAACAGATGCTGCTGCAGCAGGTTGCTGGTCTTTGCAGTCAGGAATGCAAGAAAAATAATGTGAGGAATGAAAATATAGGTCTAGAGAAGATGACACAGAGTGCATGGTGAATGTATTGTGCAGGTTGGAGCTGGCCAACAGATCATGTATTTGGCATGCCTGCTTTAAGATGAATCATGTGTTTGAGTGATATCCTGATTGGGGATGCTTTCCTGAGTTTGGGGCATAAAGTCCAACTTTAGGGAAGGCTTCCTTAATCCAACAAATCTGTTGCAGATGCGTGAGTGTTTTCTGTTGTTTTTCATGAAGCTCTTTATAGCTTTCAGATGGGACACTACCAGCTCCCTCCAGAAATTTCACTCGCAGTGGGTTGAACTTTTGGTCAGCACTGAAAATCCATGAAGAATATCAAGATGTTCAGGGCCTCAGATACAAAAGCCAAGAAGCACTAGCGATACTTAGTAGTGATTACTTTTATTTCCTTTCCATAGGAAAGGATTGATTTCTGTGTTAAAAGGAGTGCATTTCTTACAGAGCAGGCAGCATGACGAATGACCGTATTAATAATATAGGATTTATTCTCTAAAATGTGGGAATGGGCTAGAGACTCTCCTCTTCCTCCTCTTCCCTTAAAAAAGGGGAAATAGAGGCTAATTTATAAAGATAGACTGCAGTGCACGATAGCTGACAGAACACACGACAGATTACTCCATGCATGGATATTATATTATTAGGTCTCAGTAATGGGTCTCTGAGGTCTCTTATGTCCCAGCCTGGGGACAGATCCCTCGGCTGCTGTGATTTGATGTGCCTCATGCAGCCACTGGTTCTGCCGTCAGCTGGACCCCCCTCCTGAAGATCTTTTTAGTGCCTGCCATTGATTTTCAAGCCCAGATGCCAGTTTTCTCTGAAGTCTGTGGGAAGTACTTGTGTGTTTGAGGGGAGCCATCCCTTGACCCGGACGGCACTTGTGCCAGTGAAGCCTTTGCTGACTGCTCAGGTGTAGTGCAAGAGAAATGGGGCCAGCACAATGAGCGGGAGGCAGAGGAGAGCTGGCAGGGCTGAGAGCGGGAGGCTGCGACCATAATTTTCTTCCTCTGATCTGCCCTGCTTGCAAATAGGCATTTTCGGCATGCGAGAGTGGTCTGCACATCAGATATAACAGCTGTATGCCGGTTCCCCCAAGAGTGGGTTCAAAGTAAAGGCAATGCTTCATCAGAAAGCTAATTGAGGAACGGAGTCTGAAGTCTGGTTGCAGAAAAACCTGTTTTCTCCATCCTATTTGATTTCATTTCAGCTTTCCCGGAAAACTCAGGTCTGTGCATCCGCATGCCAGCTATGTTCACTTCCCTATGGCACCACACAGCTTGCAGCAAATTATTGAGGTGATGCTCATGGCTGCACTTTCTTGTTATCCTTTGGTTGCTCGTATTTAATATTTGTAATAACCTGCGCTGTGTTTCCTGCAGTTGTAGCCGTGCATTTTGCTGGCAAAAGCCAACGTTATTTAAAGGTGAATTCTTTTTTTCCACTCTGGGAGGGAGATTTTGCTGCTTATATATCAATATGATGGCTTGCAGCGTTCTGGCAAGCTGGAGAAAGGAGATAAGAATGAAAGAAATGCTACATTTCATGACCCAGTGGCTTATGCTCTGTGTGCTTCACTGTGGACATTTAACAATCATGAGTGAAGGTCTTCTATGCCCCTTAAAATATCCACATCTTTAATGTAAATGAATCAGAACCATTTTTTCATGGCTGGGTCATGCGACTGGAGTCAGAGGGGATAACAGTGGGTGTATTGTATGGAAGGATGAAAAGAGAGAGCCCTGACGCTGGAGCAGACGCTTAGTACAGAGAGATATAGTGAGGAGACGGCTAACTAGCCTCACGTGTTTTACTTCTGTGTTACATTTGGTTTCTTTTCTGAATGCCCCTGAAATGAGAGGTGACGTGTGCAGATCAGCAGGGTGCTGAGCCCAGGGTCGGGAGCTGGATCTGTTCTCAGTGCTGCTGCTACCTTGCTGGGTGATTTTAGGTACATCTTTTCCCTCTTTGTTTCCATCCTAGCTTTTCTCTCTCGCCCAGCCATACCATAAATACTTTGGGGCAGGGATCATCTGTCCCTCTGTGGTTGCTCACTGCCTGGGAGCATGAGGTTTTGGTCTCCTCTCCATTATTTTTGTAATAGAATCATTATGAAAGTCCTGAGTCATATGAGCAGATGAATCAGGGTGGTGGATGGGGTTAAGACTGGTGCAGCTCCCTAACGAGAAACAGGACGGGACTCACAGGTGTCCTTCCTTACAGACCCGAGGCTGCCTCTCTGCCCCAAGCCAGGCTCCGTGCCTAGTGGTGAAGAATGGGCAGGTTGGCTTAGATTTTGATAGCTTCTCCATGTTGTCAGGATCTACCCCTCTGACAGGATCTGGCAGACATCAGCTTGCCATTTGAATCAGAGGTGCTGTGTCAGTACTCGGTGCTGTGGAGCAAACCCAGAAACACAGTAGGTGGAAGGAGTCCACCAGCCCCATTGCTCTTGGATGGAGGATGCACTTGCAGGGCTTCTGCCCCAACCATAGCATGGACCTTCTGCCTGGCCAGGGAGATGCCACAAGGACTGGACATACAGCAATAAAAATATGAAATTCAAATAAATGCCATTCTTGAGGAGCAAGTGGTGGACCCCACCGGGGTTCAGATAAGGTGCTTCCTGCCTTGCTTTGTATCTGTCCCACATCCCACAGGGCTGCTGATCTCCTGCAGTTCCCTGTGTGGCTTTCTGTGCTTTCAGGAGCTTGCTAGGTCCCTTAAGAAGAGCAAAGCATTTTTGCTCAAGGTCATGCTTTCAGCGTGACAGCAGGAGAAGCTGTATAAATGAAAGGTTTGCATAAAAAATAGCAAAGGTAGAGCCAGCCTGGAAAGAGCTTTATTTTTTGTCCTGGGCAGCTCACTTGTACTTCATAAAGGAGTGTGTCTGTCTGCGGTGATGAGCATGGCAAGGCCAAATCCATGGGACATCTGGGGCCAGCTCTTTATGCCAGTGATAGGTAAGAGGCTCTGAAGTGTGCTGATGGTATTACGGAGCCGCGTGTGAATTTTCATTATGCCCTCCATGGATTTCATGCTACCAGTGTGCGTGGCTGAGATGCACATGCAGCCCTCCAGCATACTGATGAGCCCGTGACATTAGTATTCAGCGCCGAAAACCAGAGCTGTTAGACGAGGAATAATGGTGTGAAGGGGAGAACTGATAAATGATTAGGTTGTATTATAATATTGGCAGTGCTGACCCAGCTCCCTCGCAAAGGAGATTTACCAGTTCAGAGCCTTAGCACTGTAAAGAAGTGACTGTGGAGGATATGTGTGGTTTGGGTGCTGGGTTTGTCACTGGGGAATTTGCAGAGAGGGAAACACATGATTGACAAGGTTCTAGAAAAACCATCAAGTCACAGCCTCCTCTGCCTGCCTGCACACATGTGGTTTCTATTAGCAGGTCATGCCAGCACCCACCCCTACTTAGCACAATACTTGGCACAAAGTTAACTTAAAATTAGGCTCAGGTTTAGGTGCTTTTGTTGAACTGGGCCTTAACTAGAGGACCACATGTAGCACTTAGTGTGAAGAGAGCAAGGGGACTGCTGGCAGCTTGATGCATTCCAGATGTTTCAACTGAAGGGGAAATTGCCCCTTTGCCCTCTGAATTTGGGTTAAATTGCTGGGGCCGGGGTTGCCCAAGGTGTGTGTTACAGGGGCAGGTGCAGTGTACAGACTGAAGGTTACTGTGCAGGAGTGCCCTGCAGCTGTGGGAGCCACAAACAGAATTCATGGGTAAATTCATTTAAACAGGTGAACGACTTTGCTCTGGTTTGTTGTGTTTAACCTTCGTTGCAGTCGGTGGTTTATCTAGACTTGTGGATAAACAAAAGAAAAGCCCAGAGGCTAAACCAATGTGATGCTTTTTGTCTGGTTTTCAAACAGAGCTGATTTATAGTGGGCACAAAAATATGAGTGAGTGGTTATGCTTTTTAAAAATAAATTAAAGACAACATTTGCAATGAATGTAGCACATGACTTAGCCAACATTTTCTGAGCACTTTTTATCAGAACAATAGTGAGGAACACCCTCTGTTTTTATGATTAGCTGAAAATGGTTGCGAATGTTTCCTTGACACCAGAGGCAAATGTGAAGCATCGTGAATTAATATTTGCAAGGTGGCATTTTGAGGTCTCTGAGCTCAGCAGACCCGTAATAACACAAGGAGCAGTGATCATTACTTTTGTTTGCAAAGCTCAGAGTAGGTAGTGGCTGGGGAGCAATCTCTAAAATTATGTAGTTGCGGTAGATGTAATTGAGGAGCAGGTGGGGGGGTTTCCAATAGAGCAGACTCACTCCCTGTTGGTGAAGCAGGAGAGGGAGAGAGACGCACCAATGATATCTATCACATGCAGCCGACATCTTTGACAGAGATCTGCACTGCGGCAATTTCCTCTTGGCTGGGCGATTATTACTTGTCAGTGCCAGCTGTTACCTGGAGGACCCCAGTTATCAATTACCCGAGGGTGTTCTCCCCAGCATCGATTATTTTATTAGCTCCCTGACAAATAATTTGTGTTGGCCATCTGAACCTTGGAGACCAGCTTCTGGTGGGTGTCGTTGAGCTCTGGTTGACACCAAGTCATCTACTGCGGCTTCCCAAGAGGCAGGAGGTTCCTGTGGATCACCTCCCTCCTTGCATGGGGGTCTGGAAGGACCCCTTGCCTCCCTGCACACTGATCGCGGCCAGCTTGCCTGGTTCCGTTTTTGGAGCCACCATGCAAGTTCCAGGAAGGAGGAGAAGAGCGTGGCTGTCCCACCGCCCTGAACAGATGGCACGGCAGAGCTGCGCCCCGGCCTCCGACAGCAAACACCAGGGCCCATTGTTTCCAGGGCTCCGAGAAAATAGATGAGTGACACGCAGGCAGCTGCAGAAAGTGTTCTCCAGACTGTGCTTGTGCAATGGATTAAAAAAGAAAGAAAGAAAAAAAAAAAAGAAAGAAAGAAAAAAAAAGAGAGCTAGTTATTAATTTCTGCTTAATGATGAGCAGTTCCTGCAGGGAGCACTGAGCCAGCAGAGGAGATGGTCTGGAAGCAGTAGATGCACATTGCAGTGCGATCTCTCGGTTTGCCTTATTTTTAACCCAGGGTCTGCAGGAGCTCAGTGCCTCCCTGTTCAGTGCTGCCTGCTCCTAATCAGTGTCCTTAGGTATAAAGGCAGAAAGAAGGGGGCCCAGTCTTGTTCAACTTCTTCATCAACGACCTAGATGAAGAGTTAGAATGTACCCTCAGCAAGTTTGCTGATGACACCAAACTGGGAGGTGTCGTAGACACACCGGAAGGCTGTGCTGCCATTCAGCGTGACCTGGATAGGCTGGAAAGCTGGGCAGAGAGGAACCTGATGAGGTTCAACAAGGGCAAATGCAGGGTCCTGCACCTGGGGAGGAACAACCTCATGCACCAGTACA
>Ga0181612_126366_pt1 | contig 11980 bp, 5 predicted proteins | sample HoacroProtozoa21_FD_119630 | JGI IMG/M metagenome (GOLD analysis project Ga0181612, IMG submission 119630) | Hoatzin crop microbial communities from Cojedes, Venezuel. Combined Assembly of Gp0051906, Gp0051904, Gp0051908
CTGTTTTGCTTTGTTTTGCTTTGTTTCTTTTATTTCCTTATTATGTTGGACTTCAGTGGTCTATGAGGGAGACAGAACAAGTCAATTCAGAAAAAAGAAAAATGTCACCTACTCCAGCAGGCTAAAATATCTACGTAATATAACTTTTCTCATATGGTAGTATAGGTTTATTTTTACTGTTAACATACGCTTAATAAAAAATGGTGTTACAGAACTGGTTATTTAGAGAAGGTTTTGTGCGTCTGTTAGAATGTAAAGAAAGGGTTTCAACATTGCTCTTTTTCTGGGCAGTTCTACACTGTGTATGCAACAGTGCATCACATTCAGTCAATCTGCCTGCCTAAGTAGGAAGTCTGAGCATAGGCCAATAACCTCCACTCTCCTGCAATGCATCTCATCAAGAGAGGATTTTTTTTTCCAAATGTGTTTGACCAAGTGTGCATGTTGCCTCTTAACAAGTGTAGAAATGATCAGAAAATATCCTCCTGCAAAATATAATGATTGTATAAGGCATCTTTTTACTATGATTCTTCTAAAAGAAAAAGCTGTATTGAAATAAGAATGTATTTTAATGCTTGTTTGTGCCCATCTGAGTGTAATGAATTATCACACAATTTTTCATATTATAGGTTTTTCATACAATAGAATGGATTTTTAGTAGAAGACATTCTTATGCTAATGACATAAATTATTTATTACAAAACTAAGCATTCACAAGGAAGTATACATGAAAAGCCCTAAGTAGTAGTAACACGTTTGGTCATAATGGATGGTTATGGTTAATGACATAATTTCCAGTATTTTTTCTTGTGACTTTTGTCTTTATTTCAGGCATTCTTACTGATAACTCTTGAGACCAGAAGAAAACATTAAATTGCATATACTTTTTTTTATTAAAGTGCATATACTTTTCAAATATAAATAACAGTAGTGATATGACAGATCAGTGAAGGAGCTTTTTGTCTCTTTACTACATACGGTACTTGAAAATATTTGAAATACAATTATTCAGAACTAGTATTAGATAGCTAAATGACTACTTGAAGCTAGTAAGGCAAGGAATTTTCTTGAAACAGTTAAGAGAGCTTTGAAGCAATACCAAATTGCCTTTGCATCTGACATTTCCTGGTATAAATTATGAAGGTCTTTGCAGTCTTGTGCACGTATCTTTTCTTGATGAAATCCTGCTCTGTGCTTATATATGAAAGCTGTTGTGGAAGGTTCAGATAAAGAATATAAAGTAGGTGGCTATTCTATTTATATATACATGTAGACGTAAATGTAGATGTAGACATAATTCTCAGTTTAAGCGCAGTGATGTTTGGTGTACCTCACTGACATAGCTATATTTTTCTTTCAGTATTTTTAACAAATGAGAAAAGGTTTACTATAAACAAACATAAAATCAAAGAGAAAGCAATGCGTAACTGTAGGTAACCAATTTTTTCAAGAGTGAACATACTTTTGAGCTTCACCCGGGATCTTTGCCGTGATATTACAAAGATCTGAGCATCAATGTCGTGCTTTGACTGACTCAAGAGGAAGTTATGTAACACCTTAGGTAATCCACCATGATTGCCCTCTATCAGGTATAATTATCAGAAAACTTCAATTTTAACGCTGTACTTCCAAGTACTCTTTTTTTTTTTATTTCTCTATCCTATGGAAAGTTTTCTTTTCTCTTGGATTTGATCCAGTCTATTCAGTGAATCTAATGTGAATAATTTAAAAACACAAAATTAATGTCATTTACAGTAATGTCTTTTATTCAAGGATATTTCAAAAGAAAGAATTTGCTGTTCTTATGACACATTTTTATGACTGATTTTGTACTTGTATATGAAAAGTTTGCAAATAAGAAAATCCCTGTAACTTCAGCTTGTAACACTATTATAGGAAGGTTAATAAAATGATATTGCGAAGGCTGCTCTTTTATTAATATGGTAAATTTATTTCTCTTCTTTTATTTTTTCTCCAGAACAGAAGAAGTAAGTTTAAAGGAATGAGACTCTGCAAGTCTGAATTATGTTTTTGTTTTTTTTTACATTAGAAATGAAAAAACAAAAGCGTTAAATTTCAGAAATTTTCATGAAACTGTAAGGGATCCTAAAGCCCTTTACTGGATGACGAACAACATGAGTTTGATTTGCAGTCATAATTTGGACTGATTTTTTTCTCTTTGATAGCAATATCTGCTACTCGTCTTGTGCTGTGTTTCAGAAGAGGCAGAAACATTTGTTTGGGGTTTTTCCCCAGTTTGTTTCTTCTGCTGTGAGTGTATTTTTGCTCTGAGAAACATCTAAATGGCAATAGCCCTAGAATACGACAAAATCGAATTAAAAATAGAATAAAATTTAAAAAAAATGAGAAAACCATGAGCAGAATACTGGCATAGGTGCATATGTGACCAGGTATCTTTGAACAGGGTCTAAACTTTTGGTTGGGAACAGCTTAAATAATAGCTTATAGAATTTTAGAGATGTATCTGATCTATTCACAGCTTTCTAGGGAGACATAAGCATAACATGTTCTTAAGAACACATTTCTGTGTTACAAAAGCCTCCTCAGTTACAGTCCAATAAAGTTTTTGTTCTTTTCCATTATCTGGCTTGCAGTGGGCAGCAGAGTGCACATTACAGTTTGATGAGGTCATCTTTCGAACAAAGTGCAGCTACATTCTCCTCCTAGAAAGGTATTTGAATAAACGTTTATCTTCTGAAAAGGATTCATAGAAAGGGTTCATTTCTAAATAGCACACAAACATATCTACTATCTAGATTGGTACATGATTCATGCATATTCTAGTATAGTGTTTCCTGTTTCTTTCATTACATTCGAATGAGTTGAATAGAGTTATCTGTTATCAAACAACTTAATCAAATTTTAGAACATCATTTCTCTGTGAGGGAGTGTGGGGAAAGCAAGGACAGCAAGGAATAAAATCATGCTTTTTGAATATTGTAACAAGTAGTCTAAACATTCCTGCTTCCGTTTTACACACCTGACACTCACGTATTATGAGTCATAGAGGTTACATTGCTTACAGCAGACCTGTACTGGAATATGCCAACTGATACGGGTCACTGACATTTTATTTTTTGTTGCTGTCGTGCATCACATTACGTTAGAATGCTAAATGTCTTGAGGCTAACTAAAGCGCCCTAAGCAAAATAAATATCTACATTTTTTCTGTCAGTTCTGTTTTGTGCTTATTATTGTTTATTTCTGCCTCTTTTAACATTGTTGGTCACATCTTTCCTGGAGATCCATTTCTCTGAGAGTTTCTGAGTTTTTTGCTAATTCTGACCTTTCCTTCACTGATATCTTCCAGTACTTCACAATTTCTCTTGGTAAAATTGTGCTGCTGCTTCTGTGTTTCAGATGCTTTCTCTTGGTTGAACTTGTGTTACACCAATAATTGGCTTTCTGCCAGGGACACACCGATTCCTGATCCCACTTCATCTCTCTCTGTTTCTCTCTCTCTCCTCAAAGTGCCTGTCTATAACTACATTCTAGTATCTCATCTTTATGATTTTTCTGACTATTCACATTGGAAAAAAATATCCTGCATTGTCTCATTCAAAAACAACTTTATAAAAAACATATTATAATACTCTTGTACTTCTCAGTAATAAAATATAACATGTATTTTGTGATATTTTGACCAATAAAATCTGAGATCTCACTGTAATTTTATCCTGGTGAAGCATCCTTGATTCCCGTTGGATTAAGGTTCTGAAAATAAAATAGCATGATAGCAGAGCAGCCTGTAATACTATTACTGTGGAAGGCCAAAGCAACATCCACCAAGGATCAATGGAAGCCCTCCGAAGAGATAGTAAAATTTAGGAACACGTGTTTGCAGCATTCAAGAAATTCTTATTCCTATGCTCTGATCTGTCAAAAAGACTCTTACTCTGGAAACCTCATGGAAGAGATGGCTCAGCCACATTTACAGTCTTTTTTGTCTGTTTAGACTTTGACCTTCAAAATTTCATATATACTGTATGATACAGAAAAGACTTAGCAACACGTAACTTACACTTCTTAAAACATGGTTTTGTATAATCAGTAAGTCCACTTTTAATTTGTTTAAAATTTAGACTACATTTTAAAGGCAGGTTTTTACATTGCCTAAGACCTAGTAATATAGGTCTATAGTTATATATAAGACCTAGTGTTATATATATATCTCAGTGTCTGGAGAAAACAAGAATCAGTCTTGGGTGGAGTGAAATACAAAAATGTGATTTTGTTGTGAGATCTGCCTAACAAAGCTTTAACCCAGAAGCGGCTCATATAAAGCTACTTCATGTATCAGAGAAAGCAATTAAATGTTAGAGGGAGGCAGAACTCAGTAGTTTCCTAGTGAAAGTTTTGTGATTATTGCCACCATCCTTTCAACATTCAGGACTTCAATCCACTTTCATCCATTTTTTGCCAGAGTTAATGCCTTGCACTTCTCACTGCTGTGTGTCTTTTTTATGTATCTTACCACAACATTTGAAGTTTTTAACTTTCACTGAGAATTGCTTGACTCATTTGTGTTTCTGCCATTCCCATCAATCCATGATGTGAATTTTTTTTTCCCTTAAGCTATTACACCTGTTAGTATTTATATTGCTGCTGTATATTTTATTATTTATTATTCTAAAGGGAAAGAGTAGCGTAGCATCTAGAATGAATACTACGACTTTACCTCCAATCCTGAGAGGATGCATTTTTGACCAAGCTAGTTTTATTCACAGCCACTCTATTCTTCCTGAAGCTTGGTGATGATTATTACTTTTGACCTGACTCAAAGCACATTGAACTGCTCTTGTCCTTAAATTTCCCTTGATTTTCTAGGATTCTTTTCAGTTTTTGAGGTAGTGTCTCTTCAGTTTGTATGGTTTAGGATATTTACAATCTTATTATATAATGCCTGTATTATGCATAAATTATTATAATAAACTTTATTGCATTATTTTTATATGGCCTTATATTCCTTGATTCTCCGTGGTGCATCTATTCACACAACCAAGGTCTAATTCCTCTTCCTCTTTGGGTGTAATTAGCTAGGGTTTGGATCTCTTTGTAGCCATGGTATTTTTCTGTATTGTACGTGACCATAACGGCAATGCTAACAGAGTTACCCCTTTCTAGAATATTTGCAAGCTAGGACTTCATTCTGCCTGTAGTACATTTGAGAAATTGATTTTCCAAGAAGTATTTTGCTTGTCTCAAATTAAAGCAGACTCAAATTAAGACATAGGTTCTTGCTGATTCTTAGTTGGGTTTTGTTTGATATTTTCTCTATAATATCTTATTTCTAAATACTTTCAGCAACAACTCTCTCAGACCCTGGCATATCTATCATCATGAGCAACTTATCCATTAGTTCTCCTATGCAATAGTCCTACAATGGAAACAGAGCCCGTACAAGCTCTAATTGCCTTATTTCCTTATTATGGTCCTTATCCCATCATTAGACTGGAGGGTTGTTTAAACTTGCCACGAGTATGCTGCTCTTGTGCTTAGAAGGAGGAAATAGATATTCTAAAGGGCAATACTTATTTAGTGTAAAAGAAATGATGAGCTACAAGGCACTTGGAAACTCATAGAGTGAACTTCACCTGCCTGTCACAGATAGCTCAAGGCGATTCCTGGCTTTCAATAGCTGTGACAGTAACACAACTAATGTTTGTAGCTTTCTCTTTATTGCGGCTTGTTATTAGTAGTACTTGTAGTCAAAGTATTTTCTTTCCTGGCTCCTGATGGAAACATAGTTACATAAATATTTTGCCTGGGTGTTCTTTATTTGATGCAAACATCCTTAATCTCCTACAAAAAAGCTAATCCTTCCTCTCTGATATCTTCTGATGTAGCTTGAACACCTGTTCAGTGGCTTGGGTACTACATTACTTCAACAATATAGAAATTTTTAGCATTGCTGCATTAGTATAAAGTTCCATATCACAGACCAAGGATAAAACTGTATTTTCTACTTCACACATTGCTTCTATTATGTACTTTCTACGTATTTTTTCCTTTACTTAATAAATTATTCCATTTTCTTTCTGTAATATTGAGGACTAAACTAAAACAAATTGAACATCAAAAATTCAGATTTTGTTTCATACTTTTAAAATTCTTTCCCCTTCAGTATAAAAAAAATCATGATCTCTATGAAAAATTCTTGATTTTAATTTTTGTCTGCTATTTTCTCGTTTGTGTTGGCTAGGTGAAATCATTTTAAAAATAAATCAACAGAGCCAGCTTCTATATAAACTGAATAAAAAGGATAAAAGTTAGGATTTTTTTCAAGATTGCTGACATACAGATTCCTTACATCCATCTCTGATTTTTCTCGGTTGCAGTTTCCTATTGACAAGAAATCACTGCATTTCTCCTTCCCCAGTGTCTTACTCTAGCTTTCTCTCTTCTGAGCAGCCATTGCTCCTTTTGGACAACAATTAATCTCCAAAACTGAGCATGCTGGAGCCTCAGCAGTTCCATGTTTTCCTCTTATTATATGTACAGGTCCAAATACAGAGCTATAGCCTCTCACCCATCTGTTACTCCACAAGGTCACTGCAGTTACCTTAACGACCGGACTCTCCTGAAGAGATTGTTCTCATGTCACTTATTATGTATTCATTTCCTGTATAACTGGCTTTTCTCTTACCTCTGTATTTCAAGCTACAGATCTTTTGTGTGATGTCAGCAAATAGATCACAATTTGCCCCTTTCTGGGGACACATTCTATTCCCATTCAGTAATTCAACCTTCATGGGCAGTTGCCTGCAAGTATCACACGTTTCAGATTGCTGTTCCTGCAATTTTAAAATAATTTGAAATATTAGACCTACTTAATACACTGCCAAGTACAATGTTCAACAACAATAACCCCCTCCTACATTTTCAAGCACTGCTTGCATTTTGCAAGAGAGGATTCATGTATTTTGGCTGAGTAGCTGCTCAGATGATTGAGGCTGTACCTCAGTTTTGTAATGGAGGATCACTGCAATGCTTTACCTGATCGTGAATATCAGCACTACATGAGCTACTCTGTCTTGGCTGCAATGTGTTCATATACACACATCTGCAAATGATTTCCTGCTGCTGTTTGAAATGTTGATTTGGATTCGGGGCTGTTTATGCTTTAGTTCACCGGAGACTAGCAAACCTGCTTACCTAAGACTCCTCATTTAAAACACTTTGTGCTAGTGAAGGTAAAGAAGGAATACTTCTGGAGTAGCTGTTGCACAAGTGAAAAAAACAAATGTGGCAAGGGGGTATTGGGATTATTTTTTAAACCGGTAACAACTTTGTGATTCAGTGGAAAGACTCAGTGCAGTTGATGGCCATATGTCAGTCTTCTGAAATTAAACATCTGCAAGCAGAGTGATGTATCTCAAGTGATGCAGCTCAAGTGATGCCAAAAGGTACCTTGTAAGAAATACCTGGAGTGACGCAGTGTTTAAGATTACTTACAGGGAAAAAAGTCACTCAAAGAGAAAGAAACCTCTGGGTTCCGACTGAAATGTCTCATCCATCTTTATCTAAGATATTCCTTAAATGATGAGGGACAGCAGAACTCTGTGTGTGGACAAGCACTAGACATAGATCAATAACTGTCCTGGAATAAACAACTCTCCTTTAGATTGTCTGATACAAAGAGTTACAACCTAATGTTCAAGACCATCACCTTAGAATAAATGTAATTCTTTGGATTGTGTCAGAATAATTTTCAAAAATCTATGTGTATATGTTTTCTCCTGGATGCAACAATGTTAACAGGTTCTTTCATGGGGTCTGTCAAGACTTCTGTTAGCAAAAGTTCTACTTATCTTTTTTTATATAAGACAAATTGTATTCCTCTTCATCATTTGTATATGTGTAAACCTACATTCTTAATTATCTCAGCAGAGCTCTGGGAACAATTTTTGTGAATTAACTTCTTTTCACTCTGCTGACTGTCTGCTACTGCAAAGTACAGATTACTGAAGAAAATAACCCTAACTTTTTTTTTGTTCATGTGCTGATCTGTCTTTCAAAGTTTTTGAATAAGTGTTTTGGATTTTAGAGAAAGTAAAACTAAAAGCTATATCTACACTGCTTGATATAATTTGATATTCTATTCCACATCTTGAAACTATCCAAGAGGTGAACTGAGGACTTTCTTCTCTGATTTTCTTAAAATAGTAAGGTGTAGATTAACACCTTGCTTTATATTCTATATATCATATAAAACATAACTTGAAAATATATTTTTAAATAAAGGGTTATATTGCTTTCGCTATAAATGATTCAGCAACATTTCTTCAATTGGGAAAGCTTTTTAATGACATTTCAGTCTAAGAGGATTCCTTTTCCGCAAAGTACTTGCAAGGTGGTCCACTTCAGCCCAAAAGAATGGCTTTTCAGAAGAAAAAGGAGGTGAGGTCATCACTACAAACTTGTTGGGTGATTTTACTTCATACGGTATTATACTTGCTCTACTGGACTGAATGAAAGGTTGGAGATCACTAGCTGTGCACTTAGAATATGTCATCTGATTCCGTATTATCAAAAAAAAACGAAACAAGTCCGGTTTTTATGTCCTTGTCTGGCATTTGAAAGAAAATGCAGTAAATGGGCATGACCACTTCAAAATCACACTCCTGGTATAAACTAAAACACTAGTGTAGACTCACTCCACACAGCAGGGAAACAAATTGGTTGAGAAGATTCTTTGTCCATCTTTCTTTCATAGTATTTAGGAAGGGAGACAGAGTATGAAGATTTCAAATTCAAAGCTTTTCAAAAGGTTTTAATATTTGGAAAGATCTTACTTGAATGAATAGATCACAAACACATCATTAAAAAAAATCATGTCTTAAAAATGCACACAGTCCTTCTTAGTCTAGCGAAAAGTAGAGGGAGTCAGAAAGGTAAGATGAAGAATGATATGAGAGAGAAAACTGGCTCAGAAATTCCTGTGATACAAGGAGCACTGCACTTCTGCTGTAGGTCTAAGGATCATTTAATATCTCTCTGTGATTCTTGTCAAAAATAATTTGGCTGGTTTTATATCATCTTTATTTTGTAATCAGTTTTAGATTAAAGAGAGAATTTTCCCTACAGCTTATGAAAGCTCTCAATGGAATTCCGGAGAGGCAATGTCACAGTGCTGCCAACAAGGCAGGCAATGCAGGTCTAGAGGGAGTCATGTGGTGATGGATCTACATGCTCTGATTTATAAATCTAGATCTCTGGATAGTTCTGAATACTGAAAGCTAGCATTACGAATTCCAGAGTTTATAAAACATGGAATTAGCTAGTATACAAAAAAAAAAAGAAATTTATAAGACAGGATGTTGCATGTCTCATTTTTCATTCATTGAAGAGAATGGTTGAATAATACAACCTGAACACTTCTAAGTTTGGAAAACTATACTGGTGTGTGCTTTCTATTGTAAACAAGCTGCAAGCAATTTTTTAATATCTGCTTTAATAATTTTTGCAGTTGTATGTTCCCTGCATTTGTTTAGACATGAATGAGAGAAAAAGTGCAGTCACTGATACATTTAAATCTCAAGCATTGACATTCTTTGTAATTATGTGGTTTGGAAGACAGATTACCTTTGCTTCTGTTGCTGTTTTCATTGTCATTTTCATAGAAGATTCAGTTAATGTTACGTATAAATTAACAAGGAATTTTTTGATTAAGCAGTCATAGAGTGGATTTTATAAGTTTTAGTCATAGTGAGAACTGCAAATTTCACATCTTTGCTGGACAGATTTTTCTTTGAAGTTCAGAGTACCTAATTGCCTGCAAATAGTCTTACGCTTAATAATCTAAAGACAAGTCATTTTAAATTGTGTATTCTCAGGCTGCTAATCTGTTCCATTTTCAAATAAACATTGAAAGAGCACTGGTAATATAAGATTACTCTACATGTCTACAACTGAATTCTCTAATGGTCTGGTTTATAAAAATGGATGTCACTGGGTTGTTCATGGAATGTGATAAGTAATTTTACACTTTGGTTTGCTGAGAATCCAGTTCTGGTGCAGGTTAAATAACAGTGATAAATTTCTTATTCAGTAATTAATCTAGCACACCAAATATTTTTGATTTTGTTGCTGTTGAAAAAGACATCTTTATATTCTTCTTTTACAGTAGAACCTATCCTGTCCTTTGGTTGCATATTGGTCTTTCCACTAAAAGTCATTAGTACCTTTCCTTCCTATATTTCTTCATCTTCGATGTGCAAATATAGCTGTCCCAGCTGACATTCTCTAAATGTCACCCGTAATGTTGTACAAAGCAGGTTGAACAGTGTCTAATTAGTATGTCTTAAAATAACTAGAAAGAAGATTTACTTTTGCCACAAAAACAGAAATCTTGTGAATAATTTTTAATTAGAAGAGTCATTATAAAATAAATTTTAAAAAATGAAAAATACATTGGAAAGATCCTGAAAACTTCATAATGTAGAAATAAGTTGGTATAGAACAGTCTGCATGGGGTAATTCACTTCTCAGTCAAAATCAGTGTCTTGATAGAAAAGTTACTGAATTTCTATTACACTTTTTGTAGAGAAAGGTACCACTTCACAAAATTACATCGGTACTTGCAGCATCCTTCATTAAAGAGTCATCAATGGATCAACACTCTATTGAATCATGAAAATCAAGTAAAATTCTCATTGAAACCAGAAGTTCTGTATTTGTTGTGTTAGCAGTAAAAATACCTAATAAGATATTGCAAAATACATGGAAGACAATGATTTGTACTCTTTTTTTAATTGCAATCACTCTTCAACACTTAATGAAATTGAATGCAAAGTAAACATTTAGAATAAAACTTTTAGAAGACAACTAAAATATCAGAGAAGGAAAAGCATTTGTATTGGGTAGGCAGAAGGAAAGGGTGAAAGAGGGGCTGGTGAGTTTACAGTGTAACAGAGATATTCCCATCTTTTCATAGACTCAGATGGGAACTGAGAATGTTAAGTAAGACCAAATTTTACTATGGTAATTTAATATAATATTCAAATCTGCCTTATTTACTCTTTTAGCTAGATAGTTATCTAGCTAGTTTTTAATGATTAAAAATATCATTTTCTGAATACAATGGTTTTTAATGATTAAAAATCTATTATTTTTTCTTTGTAACAAAACCTTTCCCTTCTTTTTTCTACTTGCATTTTGGACATGTTGAATATTTTTGCAAGTTGCCAACTTACGCTATTGCATAAAGTTTTGATTGATCTCTGATTCCATTTTAGTTCAGTACTTTTCTTCCTTTCTCCATTTCTCTGGAGACAGGCTGTTCAAAAATTGTGTTTGATGTGTTATGTTCTATTTATCTTTCCATATGTATACTGACTACATTCTTTTAGTAAGGATACAGTAGCAGAAATTGTTGTTTTACAAAACATATGGACTGCAATTATAAATTCAGTCATACTTTAGTAAACTGGAATGTGGCCTACATCTTCCGAAAGCAGTAGTCTCTTAGTTTTTGTGACAGTGTTGGCAAATGTTGGCTGTCTGGTCTTCCTGTCACTGTATTGGAAAAGTAACCCCTTAACAGTAACATATCTGCAAAGAAAGTATAAAATTATCTTCTTTACTTTGATGCTGTGATGCATTTAAATTACAGCCTAGGTATCCTATATTCTTTCATCAGGCTGTTTCAGGAGTTTTTTGCTACAACTTGTGCAGCTTACCTGGACCAGCAAAGCATATTATATACAAAAAGCAAAGGATTTAGCATTAATCTAACTGAAATCTAAACAAAGAAGAACTATTATTATTACAGGTCATTTATTAGAGACAAAGAAAGGAAAGAAATTATTACAGAAAGTCTTCAATAATAGTAGGCTTAAAAGCTCTGTATCAGCCTACCTTTTTTTCCTGGTGTTACACTCACACTTTCACTGCCCTGCTTATTCCCAATGTCAGTAGCTTACTTGTGAAGCTGTACAACAGTTCATTTAGGAGGAGA
>Ga0181612_152385_pt1 | contig 11980 bp, 4 predicted proteins | sample HoacroProtozoa21_FD_119630 | JGI IMG/M metagenome (GOLD analysis project Ga0181612, IMG submission 119630) | Hoatzin crop microbial communities from Cojedes, Venezuel. Combined Assembly of Gp0051906, Gp0051904, Gp0051908
CAGAGCTCCTTTTGATTTTGTGCTTTTCCTCAATGTGTGAACAGTGCTACGTTTTTCATATAAACCTTAATTTTCAGATAAACCTTTTCATATAAACCTTAATTTTCAGATGTAAAATCTTAATTTTACTTATAATTCCACACCAGTCTTCCTCGGGAAAATTGTTCTACTCATGGAAGATCTTCAAGGACACTGAGCCTCCAGCTCACGTAAGTTGCATTGTAAAGATTTTGTTCTGCATAGCTTATGTGGAGGAAAATAAAAATTATAATATATAGACTGAAATTCAGTTTTTGGTATAGTTGTATTTGCTTTGTTGCTTGCTTTGGAACATAGAATCAAAGCCTTAAAATCCCAGCAGAGGTTGACCAGCAGCCAACACAGAGATTTGAGCATGGCCCAAATGTGCTTGTAACATGTTAGTCCAAGGGAAAAGACAGGAACAAAATCACCTTTTATTGCAGATTGAGTCTTTGTGTATTATTGTCTTCACAATCAATGGGCAAGACATGGTAATTCAGGCAGAAATGGTGGATAAGTGAATTCTAACAGTTGCTTGCTTCTCCGGAGTGAGGGATAATGTCAGCCTAAAAGCTGATGTTGAAAAATGTTCTCAGCAATGGAGATAACCAGACTGTCCTTTCACAGTGAGGGTCCTTAAATAGGATCTTCACACGTTATGCTACCAATAAAGGGTAGCTGCATGCCTTCCACAAAATGTGTTGGCCAGCTCTTTGAAATGTTCCAGCTTAAAACCAGCATCATTTTGTACGGCTCTCACCAGCCACTTTCCAAGCAGGACGTAATTTTTTGTAGGCAGCCTGACATCTTAATGGCAGCAATGATTGCGTCAGTGGAGAATAAAATACACAGTTGAATGTTATCAACCTGCTGTCAGAAGCTGCATTGACAGTCCATTATCTCTTTCAGTTGTCTCAGACAGACGTGGAGAAAGTGGCAGGAAAAGCACTGATCCTTGCAGAGACAGGGGAAGGAGGAAAGGCAGCAGCCAGTCCCTGGGCTCTTGGGAGCAATGGGAGCCATCCAAAATAGGACATCCATTGTGTCATGGAGATATAGTGATAAACCCAGCAGTCTTCTGTGTGAGAGTGGAGCGATCTGTGAATACAAGCATGGAAATCTAACTCATGTAGAACAAACAGGAAATGTCCTTTGGTATTTATAAAACCATACTGCTAATGACAAAGAGAACACAACAGCTTTGGGTCCCCCTATAGATTATTGCAGCTTTCCTGTAGTCACTTGGGTCACCTGGAGACAGGTTCGTATTTTAAGAGACTTTCAGGGTCCTACAGTATCTATGTGTGACTTTCACAGGTGAAATGCCGCAACAGATGTCAGAACAGACTATTTGCCAGCACAATATTGGTTAACCTACCTGTGAGCCTGCTGAGAGAACTATATTCGTGTTATTGCAGTGACTTCGATATTCTATACAGATCATAAGTTATATTTAGTTTGCATTTTGAATGTGCAATGTTCATACACAATGATACATGCATAAATACTAGCTTTAAGTCCTAATTTCCTCCTGGCACAATGATATGTAATCAATCAGAAATATTTAACAAGGAGTCATATTAGCCTCAGGCTTGAGAGTAAGGGTTGCTTGAAGTGGGAATGAGTAATTGCAGCTCTTAATTAATTCCAGTCTTTCCAATTACAGTTTGTCTTTAAACAACCCTGTTGCATAGAAGTCACTTATTTACAGGAGAGACTAAATGAAATTCCCTAATACAGATGAGAATTGTGTAATTTACGCTGATTAAGGGAGAGTTTTCTGTTAAGTGAAAAGACAATTTAAATGACCTGTTTGCCGTACACCCTGGAGGAGGGGGTTTTGCCGTTAAGAGTGAAAAGGCAAAAAATTTCTCTGAAAAAGTACGTTAAAAGAGCTCTTTGTATTATCAAAAGCAGTTACACCAACATTGTTCTCCATAATCATACACACACTACAACCACTTGTGTGACTTAATCTGGCCCGTGATTTTGAGCTGCAATTCTAAAACCTCATAAATATTTTGCTATACTGTAAACAATGAAGGAGAGCAGAAATACCAACGCTTCTCAACAACTTTCTGGGTATGGAAGGGCCATTTCGTTTATGCACCCTTAGCTGCTAGCCTAAGATCTGTTGTGCAAACTGTTCGATCTACACTGAACCTTACGTACTTCTTTCCTTTAACACCAGCATAGGTGCAAACTGGGTACAAAATCCTTCAAGCTTCACATTAATTTACACTGACACTACCTTACCATGTTCCAGCATGAAATTTATTTTACCTGTTACTCAACTCCCTCTGCATTACCAAAGCTGAGAGGCATTTTCTCAGTGGAGGAGAAATTAATGCCTCGCTATCTGGATGTGGTAGTATTTTACCCTTGTCCTGCTGGACAAAAAAAAAAAAGCAAATTTGTTAATATTAAAAATTGCAGTTAAATCTTTGGTTAGAGACCAAACAGAAAATGTTATTTTACGAAAGAATTTTGTCTGAAGTTTTTTAACCTGAGACCAAACTGTGCTGTGCTGAGAAGAGCAAGCAATATTGTCCTTGTGAGTTCAAAACTCTCTTGAACAATGAACAGACTGCCATCACAGAGGTCAAATCTGCAGAATGAAAACCTACTGTGCCATTAATTTGATGTAAACTAGACATAAGTGACACAGTTCTTCATCCTCAGCAAGGACTTGCCATCGCAAAGACATTATTAAAGTACAGAGCTCTTGTTTACAACTGTTGTTAAAATGTCAGTTAGAGAAATCAGTCAACCAACCTCCTTTATCCTTCTTTGCCTTTTGCTGTTGCTACTGAGCTGCTGATGAGAAAGGCAGAGAGAGTTGTTCAGGGTAAAAAAAAAAAAGGGACTTTCTGGTAGGTAGAAGCCTCCTCTTCTCTTTTATATTCCAATGACAATGATTTTTTTGTCTTGAATCTGTGTGTCAGCAGCTGCAGACTTGTTGAGAACTTCTGTTTGGCCATCACAGTTAGGACCTGAACAACACAGATTTTTACTGCTCCGGCTTTCAGTAGTGACATGACCTTCTGCAGGAATACAGAGCAAAATGGGGAAAGGATTTTCTGGAAAGTTATAATAAACTGATTATTTCATTACACTTCTATAGGTAAGAATATATAAAAGCTCATTAAGGATGTAGAACTGATGTAAAACTAATTAGAAATAAATATTTTATTGTAATAAACAGTGAGGATTGCAGATCACAGGAAAAGAGGTTTCTGGTAGGAGGAAACCTGGCTGTAAAGGTAGGACCAGTTCTTGAGGTTTAATTTGTTCCCTCTTTCAATCTACGAAGAAGATCTGGTGTTCCAGAGCTGAATCCTCTGCCACAAGTTTGAGAACAGGGTGTGATAAGAGCACCAGATAATTTTTTCTCTTTATAGGAGGCACTACTGCAGAGCTTTCCTTTGGCTTCAGTTAAAAGTAGAGGTCTTGTTTTGCTAATATTAAGTTTGTTCTTAAGTCAGTGTTTTGGAGGAAGAAAAATAAAACAAACCACCTGATCTCCAGATAAAGCGTATCACAAAAGACTGACAATTCACCGAGGCAAGAGACTTCCATATAATTTAAACTGTTATTTCCCTAATGAAATCCAGTATATGTTGGTTTAAACAAGCACCAGCAGAGTAAGTCAGATCCTCTTTCCTCGCTCTGGCCTTTCACATGTCATTCAGGAAAGGTTAGGCAGTTTTATTCCTAGCAATATTTTAAATTCTTCAGAGGTCAAAACTTAATTCAAGTCGGGTTTATGAACATTGTGCCTTCCAGACTTCTAAAATCTTGCATTTTTTTGTATTTGTTTGCAGTGCAGCTTGTTCCTTGACAAGAAGAAAAGACTAGATATGCAACTAATCTTTTCTTTGTCAGGAAACAGTATTTAACAGAAAAGGGAAAAAAAGGCCTTTGGACAATGTTTGACTTACAGAAATGCTGGCTGCTGCAGCAAACACTTATCAAGACAAAAAAATGTCATTTTCTATGTTACGAAGTGTGTATGAAGTAGTGTTATTAAGCCTGTGTTATCAAGACTATATGAAAACGCACACTACATTGTGAATCTCTGACTAAATATTGGTATTTAGCGTCCTTAACAGTGCAAGTTAAGCTGAGTTCTAAGAGCTCTGTTAAATTACTTTAATGCTTTGATCACTCCTGTGCACATGCAACATTCAAAAATCATTAACAATTGTACTCAGTGTCTGGCAGCTATTTGGTCTTGAAGTAAAACTTTATACTATGTTTTTCTATCTCTTTTAAAGCTCACTGTTGTTGGTTGGTACCAAGAGCTAGAAAGCTTAAGCACACAGCAAAGGGGACAAGAGTGTTCAAGTTAGTAAACATATATATTGTCAGAAAATGTCCTTCAGATAAAATAATAAAATCCAAGGATTCTACCCTCCATTTTAAAATTCTTTGCCAATTCTATCACTTTGGTTGATGTCAGATTGAAAATAGCCTCTCCTTTGTAGATTCAGTCATGCAAGACAAAAGCAATGAACCCCGTCCACTCCAAGAATTCCGTGAATGCTCTGTGTCCTTCAATCTTGTTTTTCTGGTATCTGAGAATATTAAATCCTTCACCACCTACCAGTTCTGCCAAGCAAATAAATATAACTTGTATTTAAAAGTGTAAGAAAGAGGCTTTTCCGTGGTTTCCTTCTGACTAGTGATACACAGACGATTCTTACCCTAACAGTCCATTTTTTTCTGCTTGCTTCTTGAATTTCTGGAATTAGCATACTGATTTCACAAACATTTAGACGGGGTCCCATTATTCTTATCCCTACAGCAACTCAAAAGCTTCCACATTTTTCTGCCCAGATATTAATCCAAAGCCAAAAGGCTTTTACTTTCCCTTTCCCTTTCTACTTCCCTTTCCCCTTCCCTTTTCACTTATATTGTCTTTTCTATTCACACACAGAGGCTTTCATCACCTGTCCCCTGCAAAAGTAATTTACAGCACCTTCATTAACTCTCTAAGATTATGTTTGAAGGTGTTCTTTCCTCTGAGAGGCATCTTTGCACCATCCTTCCCTCTCAGGATGCTATTGCTTGGTGACAGAGGCTGTCACAGCACTGCCAACACCATCTGTAAAGCCAGAGCTCCAGAATTTGTCAGTTCTGGCCTGAAACACTACCCTTAAAGTGGAAATATCTGTAGGAACACATGCTCTTTAACTCGTTGTTGTCATGAACCCCTTCTGCTGTTTTCAGGGTCAATGGGCAGTACTACCAGAGAAGGGACCAGATGTGGCAAACCCTCAGGGACACCTTGGTCTGGGACTCTGGGCAGCAACACCCTACACTTCATTAATGCTCAGTTCTGCAGACAGGTGTCTCCAGCCCCCTCATAAAGACTCTTTACTTTGGGAGGGAAATCTATGCACCTTTAGGCACCTGTAGGAGTCCTGCTTCCAGCTCTGGAGCCTTCAGCACAGGACCTGTTGGAGCAGGTCCAGAGGAGGCCACAATGATAAGAGGGCTGGAGCACCTCTCCTGGGAGGAAAGGCTGAGCGAGTGGGGCTGTTCAGCCTGGAGAAGAGAAGGCTGTGGGGAGACCTGAGAATAGCCTTCTAGTATCTGAAGGGGGCCTACAGGAAAGAGGGGGACAGACTTTTTAGCAAGGCCTGTTGCAACAGAAGCAGATGATGATTCCTCTGCCCATGGTAAAAAAAAAAAAAAAAAAAATTTAACCAAAGAACCTTCCAAGCACGTACTTTGCAAGAGAATTATTTTCCCACACATGCTGTGCTCTCCTGTTTTAGTACTAACAAAATCCCAGTGCCTGATGCATACAGCCTCAGGACATTTTGATGAATAACTGATAAAAAGCACAGTCAGCCTCCTGAGAGAAGCAAAGTGTGTTTTCTAATATAACCAAATAGCTTGACTTTTGAATGTCTTACGTTTGCAACTGAGGCCTTGTAAGCAATACTAATTGTTGTCAGTAGGTGAGGTACTTATGATCAAAGAACTAAAAATTTACATGGAATTTCCTTATGGATAAATGTCATAAAGAAGAAAGGATGTTTGGAGAGTATATTATTATATTTGGTTATGTTCAAGGTATGACACATTATACATATAGAGTACAACATGTCTCCTTTATGTTTTTTTTCTTTTTAAAATACATAGTTCTAAGAATGCATAAAAATATTTGGCAAAAAAAGAAAAAAGATTTATTAATACAGACCTGTCAAGCTTTCTGGACCTCCATTCTGGCCATTCAGGGCTACAGGGTACTGCTTCAAAAGCTGTTCTTCAGCCAATAGTTGCAGACATAGGCTCAAGGGCATCAGCTTGCACTCATTTCATGTCATCAGCGATAGAAAGGAGCAGCTTTTTCCTTCAGCTCCCAAAAGTGAAAAAATGTGTATTTTTGTATGCAAAATATGATGATGTTTGCTGATACTAGTAGTGTTTCAGAGGGCCAAAGATGATTTCGGATTTCTGCAGTTTTACAAAATAGCAATGTAAATGCCACAGACAGCATAATAAGCATGGAGGTCTGGTCACCCTCAAAAAAATACTCTTTTTTTGAAGTACTGAATGAATCACAGCTTGATCTAGAGTCCAGTGACATCACGTTACCCTGTCAATGACCCATCTTGCAAATGCAGAGCATATTAAACCCAAACCCTGTTCTACCTCACATTTTAATGCATACCTGTGTCCAAAAACTACAGCAGCACAAGCTGCAGCACACACTGCTGTTACTAACAGTTCTAGGTACTGTGTGTTTCTGCCAGAAAACTGAAGGGAGAAGCGCACCGTTTTAACAAGAAACAGAAATTTCACACATTCTGTGCCAGTCTGCCTTGAGAAGCAGTGCCAGCCTGGCTGCAGAGAAACCTCCTGGAGACCTCTCTTCTTCCACGGCTGCTCCAGGTTGGCAAAGAGACAGAGTACTACTGGATCTCCTTTCTCCTCTATGACCTCTATGCTGCTGGGCAGCCCCTGACACTGGCATCACAGCTGATGCCTTTAGAGAGCAGCTGGTCAGGCAGAAAAAATGTTCACCTGAGAAACAGTGTCAGCTTAATGGTAACTGTGTGAGCCATCAAGGGAAACATCCAAGAGAGTAATGGGGGCAGCAGCTTGTGATGTTTTAGTCTTGCATGGCCTGTATTTATGTTTTGTACCTTCTGTGTCCCAAGTATTGCCAGGGGCAGCGAAAAAGGGCAATCAAGACAATCCCCCTACAAGATCAGGACAAGGGAAATTGCAAAGCCAATTTTGAGAACAGTTTGGGAGATCCTTCCTTCCAATTCTGAATGTACAGGAATAACCTGTTACTTCACAGCAGCAGGATTAATGAATCCCACATTCCCTCAGTCTCACATTCCCCTCCTCCCATATCTTCTGTGTCCTGTGCCTGCAGCCTGGTAAATATGATACCTTGGCATTACTAGTAATATTAATTTTGTATTGGCCTAACACTGCAGGGATTCAAGACTTCTATAGGCTATATCTAGCCTAAGCTATTCTAGCATGCCTAGCCGTGACGGCAGCTATCTCACAAGCAGATAAGCATAGCCCCAGTTTGATGTAACTTCTCTTCAGCTTATGTCGACAGCAGGTAGTTGTTTTGTGTGGACTGAACCACCCACGACTGTACAGTAAAAGGTGATGTGGCAGAGTGCAGAGACAGGAAGGTGCCAGAGGTTCTTTAGGCACAGGTCACAGCAGTTGATGGGAGTTTGCTAAGGCATGCAGGCCTTGCATTACTTGGGTAAAAGCAGATTTACAGATAACAAAGAAAACAGAAAAACTGAACAACTGGGAACCAAAGGGAGAAAAAAAAAGGAGCATGTAGGTAGACTTTGCTGAGAAGACCTACACAGATACACTCAAGTGGACCTAAGGCCAAGAAGGAAAATGTTATCGACACCAGCGTCTTCCTCCACCCAACAAAGAGGAGCAAACCCCCATCATTACCATTACCCCCTTCCAGCAAGAAACCCAGGACAGTGATGACTCCCTGTACCAACGCCCCCCAACTGTAGCTGTGAACCGTGGGACTTGGGGAAGCACTTGAAGGGTGATCATATCAGCAGAGAGATCGGCAGGAACTGGGAAGGGCTTTCCATTCTAACTGAACTTTATTGAGGCTTTTCAGTATTAATTCACGCCCTAGGTAATTTGACTGGCACAACTGCGCTCCAAATATAACACTATCATTCTACCTTATTACAGATTCTGCATGCGCATTCAAAACTCATGACACTTTCACAGACACTTCCTTTTTCTTTTTGATATTAATGAAGGTGAGGGTTTTAACAGTGATTTGTTTGAATTAGTCACTTTCTAATAAGTATACCAAAGCAAGAAGTAGACAACAAACCTTGAATCAATACCATGATTATATAATAGGTTCCCAAATTGAGTCAATTAATGTGTTTTCTTCTACTTTTGTTGTTTGCACAGAAATTTTTCTTATCCTCCATTTATTCCAAAAAAGGAGATTTTCCAAAGCTCCTTAACATTTATCAACAGTGTTTAGCAATGTTTTCATTTTAAGCCAGACTATCTGTTCTTTAAGACAAAAATAGACACTCCTTCTGCACAAAAGTGAGTGACGTGTATTTTAGCTCTCATGAGACCTAAATTCTAGTTAAAGACATCTTATCTTCATTCATCATTTTCTGACTGCACTGTGACCTATTCAAAGACATCATGTGAATGTTATTTAGTAGACTGTTATGGATCATTCATGGACTTACAGACTGCGAAGAGGATTGTAAAGCATGTATACATCATTGCCAATGGTTAAGGACAATCTTAAGCTTAACATTTTCTTGTCCCATCAGCTGAGCAACAACATTAATTCAGTTCCCATTGATCCAGGAACTGTTGAAACCAACATAAATTGTATAATTAATATATAGGAACCCTCATCGTTGTTCTGGTGATGAAGAACAGAAAATCATGTCCTATAGGAACTAGAAATGGTGTAGACTGTGCAATGGAGCACACAGGACATCCAGATTACAGAGGCACTAGAAATCTGTGAAAAAGACTGGTTCCAGTCCTATGTATACCTATGGTCCCTCAAATCTATAGACAAGAAGCACTTCATTCCTATTTACAGCTGAGTGTGCATCCCTTTCATACTAAATGCAAAATAAAATTAATCTATCAAGGTAATATCTGAATGATCCCAAAATCTGAAGAATAATTTGGCCAGATTTTCTTTTAATCTTTTCATGTCAATTTTATTGCCCTTTTATAAGAATCTAGGCATTTTCTCTTCCTCATCAGTGCCCATTCCCTTTTGTTATCATCTGCATACCAGCTACATATCAATTTACTTGGAGCTCTTATTCTATATCATCAGGTTCCTGACATTGGTCAGTTTTTTGGGGGGTATGATGGCTATTTTTTTAATTTACCACTTGAACTTGTTTATTCTGATATTTTTCGTGAAGAGCTGAATATAGTACTGGATATGTTCTCAGAAAGTACCTTGGCATTCTGTGATGTACTGCTTTACAGAGCCAATACAAGGTTACCACGTGGTAACAAGCTTTTCATTAGACAGAAGATTAAAATTCTTGGAAAGTAATCCAAACACTATTCTGATACTGAAAAATGGTGAGGGCTGACCCTTTGTTCCACTCTCTAGATAAATATAAGCATAGGAACAGAATAACTGATGGCTCATCTCAAACTGTGGCTGACATCAATACCCTGAACCTGGAATGCTTATGTTAACTTCCCTTCCATGGGCATTCAGATAAAAAGATCAAGATCAGCTTCTCTTACTCTGTGTGATTTAGTTGTTGAGCCTGGAAGTGCAGACACCAAAGAAAACTAAAATAATGACATTTACATATATTTCATGGGTCAATACTGATTCAATAGCTCTGCTTTCATGCTATCTAAAAGGACACATGTCTGTATGGAAGAAAACTTGGGAAAGCTGGGCATAGTAGTGTAGATACATGTTAAGCTGGTGTCCACGGCTTTAATTAGTGTAAGGACTGTTAAGACATAATTTTAACTATGTTACTGAAAAGATAATCATATACAGTAAAAGACAAAGGAGATTTTACACCAGTCCAGCTATTTCATGCTGTATGCATAGTAGCAAGTTGAGACATTTTAATATGTCTTGCAATACAATATTTTACAATGACAGCTCAAATTTGACATAAAGTAATACCTAAAATATTTTCCAGAAATGGCCCCAGTGCAATTTTATTATCATATAATCATAGAAGTTGGGGAATACATCTTTTAAAAGTAGCTCATTACAGAGCACTTTGTTGGATTCTGGTGTTGTAAAGGATACCACTATTTATGGTAAATGCCTTCCATAAGCAAGTCCTGATTTTGCTGTAACAGGAAATAATCATAGAGACTGAGTTATATTTTTATAATTTGCTCCTACAATAAATTGAATGCCAGTTTAAGCCCCAGAAGCTTTTGTAATTATACCATCTTTATAAGAATACAGCAAATTTTGAGATCTACCTTGCTTTCACAGCGTTCTGAATTCTATTGAGCAGCTGAAGGAGAATGCTATGTTAGGAATAAAAATTGATGTCTGAGTCTGTGTACAGCATATCAACTGCTGACAAACATTAGGTTTCCATTCATCCTTTAAAAAGTAGCACTGATAACCACTATTCTACTTTCTGCATCCTCACAGCTTATTTGCTAGAAATCTGACCAAGTTTCCTTACTCATCAGACACATATACCAATGTCAAAGAAGAACTGCCACCAAAACTTCTAAACTATTAAATACTGGGAATTCCCAATGCTCGTATTTGGGGAATTGATAACAATTCTGACTGTAGCTACATCAATTCACACTGAATCCAGTGCAGCTTGACTAACAGACACCAAAAACTTGTGGAAGAGCAGGTAAGTTATAAAGCAGCACAAAGAGCCAAAGGGAAATTTCCCTGAAATCTCAAACCTGACAGACAGTAGGTTGAAGGACAGGTCATTTCTCAAAGATAAGCACTGCTGAGCATCCACTGGTTTACCAAAAGAGGAGGTCTTACATGCTTCTTCTAGATTCAGGTATTCCTCTCTCTTGCCAGCATTGCATGTGCACTAGTATTAACACAGCTGTGTGCTGAAGAAGGCAAGGAACTGATTTAACTGAAAAATAGTCTGGAAAAATTGAATGGTGAATGTGATTATCTTTAATCACAGAATTGTGGAACAGCACAGATTGGAAGGGACCTCAAAAGACCATCTGGTCAAACTTTTTGTGGGAAAGTGAACCTAGATGAGTTTATCTAGAACCCTGCCCAATGCCGTCTTGAAAACCTCCAGCAGTGGGGACTCTGCCATATACCCAGGGAGGTTGTTCTAGTGAATGTTTGTTCTTACTGTAAAAAAAATCTTTCTTACGTTGAGATGAAAACCCTCCCTGGGCAACTTGTACCCATCACCCCTTGTCTTCTCCACGTGGCTCCTTGTGAAAAGAGATCCTACACACTCTTTGTAGCTGTCCTATACATACTGGAATATTGTGGTGAGGTCCTCCCTGACCCTTCTCTTCTTCAGGGAGAAAAGACAACTTCTTCAGTCTTCCTTCATAGGCGAGGGTCTCCAGCCCTTTGATCATCTTCATGGCCTTCCTTTGGACCCTTTGGACCCTCTCCAGTTTGTAAAAGCAAAAGATGAGAACAAATCACTGCAGGGAGAACCTTCCATTCACTTTTAGTGGAAGGACAAACTTAAACTCAGTTAATGTGACCTTGGCTACTATTGGAACATACAGTTCAGGAGCTATTTGGAGGAAACAGAAAAGGAAATGGAAAGGAAAAGAGAGAGAAAAGAAAAAGAAAGAAAAAGAAAAAGAAAAAGAAAAAGAAAAAGAAAAAGAAAAAGAAAAAGAAAAAGAAAAAGAAAAAGAAAAAGAAGAAGAAAAAGAAAAAGAAAAAGAAAAAGAAAAAGAAAAAGAAAAAGAAAAAGAAAAA
>Ga0181612_100625_pt1 | contig 11979 bp, 9 predicted proteins | sample HoacroProtozoa21_FD_119630 | JGI IMG/M metagenome (GOLD analysis project Ga0181612, IMG submission 119630) | Hoatzin crop microbial communities from Cojedes, Venezuel. Combined Assembly of Gp0051906, Gp0051904, Gp0051908
ATAAACTCTTCATGGGTATCTCAGAGATGCCCACTTTTCCCAGCTGGTTGCCTGTTGGCCTGAGATCAAGAAAGAAGAAAAAAAGTGTATGCATCCTGTGGGATGTCAGGAATGTGACTGTAATACAAATGTTCCTTGCTTGAAATATAACAGCCCTTTCAGAGTAATTTGAAGGCCTGCTGTTCATTTAAATTACCCACTGTGTGGGCTGTGTGCTATTATACTGCACAACATAAAAGGAATATATAGTGTTTGCTTTCCCTAAAAGAAATAAGGAATGCTAACTGAGAACATGTTCAGAACAACATAATCAAGTTTGTTTAAGAAAATTAATACCTAAAAAATGAAGAAAAACTTTTAAAAAGATACAGTTTATGCAAGGTAATTCTACCCTTTTCTTTGTCACTGTTATTGTACCATAGGTTATTAATATGCAACAGCATGGCTTTATTTGGAGCTCTACAGGCCTCAGAAGATCTGGTCTGTAACTGTGATCATGAAGTTCTTTGTGCAGACAACCAGCTAGGCACCTGCTAAATCAAAACTGGAGTCCCCCAAACATTTCTCTTGAGGAAAGGTGGTAGAATTGGATGCAAGAAGTTGTATGACTTTTGTTTATAGGCTCTGGGTCATTCAGAGTATGTCTAAAGAACACAGTGTGGCCTGTGCAGAGATACCTCAGCCTGTGCCAGATAAGCTAGCTCCAAAATCGAAAGCAGCACAACCACCTTGGCTCAGCAGTTCTCTCAAAGTAATTGGCACTACTGAAAAGTGCAGTGTGATGCCTTCAGTCACATGATGACTGTACATTTAGGACCTCTGCTAGTACCTGGATCCTGTGCTGCACAGATGTACGCTGCATGTAGACACGTCCAAAGAGCCCACAGCATATACAGCAGCCAAAGTATTAAATGTTTGCACTGGCAGAGGTATGACTTTAAAGACCTTTCCTTGCTGTGCAGCAATGAAATCACTAACACTACCATATTCATGCTGAGGGAGTCATTCACATATATAAATGGTGCACTCAAGAACATAATTTTCCTGAAAAGCTCACCTAACTATTCAACTGCTATGACACAGCAATAATAATAATTCTTGTGGGGTCAGATTCCCATTGTTTTTACACTGTGGCTTTGCAGACTTCAGTTGACGACAGAGCTTGGGTAGCAGACATTTCTTTCTGCAATAGAACCTACTGAACAAATAGGATTTCTCAGAATAAACTGAGATTTTATATATAGAATATTTTTACGTAGGGTAGCAAAACACATGTGCCTAATCTCTTGCCAGTTTTACAAAATATCCCAGGGCTAGATCAGAGAAGGCTGCTGTTGCTGTTGCCTTTTCTAAGGGAGATTTTTCTTTTCAGAAGCGAGCAACCTTAAGCCAAATACTCGGCGGGTGAAAGCCTAGCTTCATTGAAATTAGACTTCAAGATGTGCCAGTTTGCAGAGTATTGAGGCCTTTCTGTGTAAGTGGGTTCTAAATAAATGAGCCCTTTCCATTCTGTAACGCTGCTGCAGTCCTGGAACAGGGATGAGTGCAGGTATATTCTGCCGAAATCAATTGTGCTGGAAAAGACAGAGAGAATACACTTGCATTAACTGCTACCACTTCATCATTCTGTGAATAACACAATCTCACTAAATCTAGCAAATGTCCTCTCCCTGCTAAATTTGCTGACAGTTCACAGATCAACTTGGTCATTCTAATTCATCGCTGTGTGGACATTAAACTTTTCATTTTATAAAATATTCTCAATATAGTTTCAGGAAGAACTATGTTGATATATACAAACTGGAAATAGGGTAACAGTTTATTGAATCAAGTTTTGGATGGATACATAACGGACAGAAAAGATTTGCTTAAAGCTGGTTTGTTAATCCATGCCTGTTAACCACGAAGGATTCTCCCTAGGGGAGAGAGCTAGCAGAGAATGCAAGAGGGAGAGCATTAGTCTGAAAGATTTCATTGAAATCCTTCACCTATCCCTAAGCAAGAAAAAAGCTGTCTGATCCTTTCAATAGCTTGCATTTCATTTCGAGAGGCCTCTGTGTTGAGATACATATGCTTCTTTAGAAAGACCTTGATTTTAATGAACTTTGCAAGTATTACCAATGAACACAACAACCATGGCACTTCCTCTGGGCAGAAACCAATGCTTCCCATTACCAGAAGATCCCAGGTGGATCTGCAAAGTCCAGTTCAAGGCTGGAGGCTCATTATGGCAGACCATATAGGTGTGTAATTTGTTAATTCAAGTAACCCAAAATTTTACATCTACCTGCCTGTTTTGTTTCAGGAATTTGACTAAATGCAGTATCCCAGCTTCTTTTCCTGTTGGTTTTGGATGTAATATTATTACTTTGTGAAACATCAGCATGACCTTCTGATCTTCACTCACTACAAAATAACCCAAAGTACAACAGTTGAGTCCCTCATGAAGTTTGTATTGACAAAGGATTATCTGGATATTGTCAGAGTTCTCCCTTCCTAATATTGTCAGAGTTCTCCATTCCTAATGATTTCAGTAATCTTAGATGACTGGGTTTTTTTTTAAATAAATATTAGCCCGGTAGTGTCAGATGTGGAGGCCTTGTCACAGGGCCAATCACCAGGAGGGTCTGGCATTGCTCTTATTCCACACAGTAAGATCTACATCTCAGTTCAGGAGTGCACGACTGACTTCTTGTCAGCAAGGCTCAGGACTTCCATCCTCACTCTGATGAGGCAGCAACCCCAAAAAAGCACCAGCATAAATACGCGTCTCCTGGGCCAGTGCAAAGATACATTTTTTATCTGTCATTTTATAAAGTGATAAAAATGAGAGGTTACATTAACCAAACAAACAGTTTCCACTGATCAAAACAAGTGGCAAATTACATTCCAGTCTTTAACTATCCAGTATGTTTTACCAAGATAGTCTCTGTGTTCGTGTCATGGCCTCACATTACTAGTGGTAGGCTACCCTGTGCTCATTACGCTTGCCTTCATTGCTCACTTTTCGATAGGTCTGTGCACTCCACACCATTCCCCTGACATTATCAGCAAGCATAAGCCTGGTCAAACTGTACGTTTGACGTACAGTTCCCAAAAGTCCTGCGTTAGTCAGTACTTCTGTGAAGTGAAGCCTTTACATGATCTAATGTTCTGATGAGTTCTGTAGCGACCATCATTCCACTACAAAGGAAATAAGCTTCACCGCAAGTTGCCGGAGCTCTTCACAGCCGTCTTCAACAGCTGAAGACAAGGACTTAAGACACAGCTTCTACAACTAAATTCACCAAACCTCTCATACTCTCAGTACAGGAGTAGCACAAGCTCAGCATATTGAAGGATTTCTGTCCCATTCCGTTGATCTGCTTTCAGGATACGAATGTTACACTATGAATGGCCTGCACTATCCCTAATGATATGCAAAAATGACATACTTCTTTTCACAACAGGGAAAAGCTCATCCCAGCAATGGACTGAAGCCCTGTTCCCTCCAGGAGAGCTGCCTTCAACGTGATGGTCAAGGCTGCCTCTCTTTGCTGGTTACCTGAATCTTTTAGACAGGTTTCACTGAACAAGATGGTTGAACACAAGTTACTTTAACTTTTCTGTTAAAGGAATTTCCAGAAATAGAGTATCCAGGCACTTATCTCAGGAATCAGAAAGAGGAAGTTTCTCTGTGAGATTTCCAGTGTCTTTTTTTCAGACAGTCTCTTGAAGTTCATCAGCCTGTCTAGAAATTCAGTACAGAAAGCTGTAGTGCAAGAGGCTCCAGTCACCAGAATAGATTGCCCTCTTATCAGATCCCGGTGAAAGCTGTGGAGGAGGGTTTTCACATATTTTAGATTACACCTTCTCAGGAGTTCAAAGAGTGAAAATTCGCTTTCTGTTCCATTTTTTGCAGTTCTTCAGTGCCTGAACAGCCAGTAATAGCAACCTAGTGTGTCCTCTGCTGCTGCAGTCGTGAAAAAAAATCTATTTGAAAATGTCGTGCCCTGAAACAGAATAAGCCTGGGGGAAGAATTTTTTTTAATTGCTAAATTATATGTGGAAAGATATTCACTTTGGTTATAATTCTCCAAGGAAGGATTATTATAAACATTTCTCCACTGCGTCTTGATGACCTTAAAATGTCTGCTAGTTTAGTAGAAATTCCAGTACTGTGCAAAGTCAGAGCATTAGTGTACTACAGCAATATACTGGTGAATATTTGTGAAAGTTTGAGAAAAGAAGTTTGAGTTGCCCATAGAAATGACAAAATAAAAGTGTACTAATTAAAATAATTGAGAGATGCTTAAAAATGTATTCATGAGGTGGGCTAAACGAGATAGATACAGAAAACACTTAAAGGAACAGTTACTTCAATCTTTCCCCAAGATGCTATTTCTAGACAGCAGACCACCAGACTATCACCAGGATTTGTGGTATGCTAACATGCTCTGATTTTGTCAGTATTTTTTCTCCTTTTGTTCTGCATTTAATTGTTGTATAAATTAAACTGCATTGATCTGCGGTAAGAACTTTCTGATTAGCCAGAAACAAAGCTAGGAAACTGAAACTGGACAGAAGTCCGTGTGCACTCGTGCTCTGCTCTGGCTCAGATTTTCTTGGCATTTAGGTGCAGATTGAACCTCACCTCACAAACACCTCCTTTCATGTCTACAAAGCTATACAGCACCTGATTCTGCAGACCCTGCTTTCAGCACATTTCTGTTTGACACAGCTGGATAACCTCAGTACAAAGCTCAAGCATAAGCTATATCATGATAGGTCTGTCATGTGTAGGTCTAACACATGAGAAGAGGTCCCATTTGCCTGGTGTTTGGAAGGGCAAGGCTGTCTGGCTTGGGTCAAATTCTTTGCAACATGGGATTCAAAAATGGAGAGAATACATTTCACGGTGTTTGTCGGCATCAGGCTGGTGCCAGGGAAAGCACCCCGCAGCAGCAGGCTGTGGTTCTGCAGGAGGCACAGGAGCAAAATGACTGTGCTTGGAGCCCATGTAGATTCTCAAGTCACACAAAACCACTGCTAAGTGGTGGCTGACCTCAGAACAGGCAGTGTCAGCATTACGCTTGCTGATGTTACCCCTCATTTCTAACCAACCCTCCCGAGCACCAGGCATGGCTGGAGCATTTATGCACCCAGTTTTCCAGCTTTAGGCCCTTTATGATGCATGTGCTGGATCTCTGAGGCTTCATATAGGACACCGGGGTCTTTGCTGCTCAGCCTTTAACCATCACTGCGATGATTTTATCACCAGGTCTGTGAGAGACTAAGATGGTGCAACGGCCTTCATCTCCCAACACATGGTCACAGAAGAGGTGGACCAAGGCTGAGATACGGCTCTGACTCCAGTGGTTTTTGTGGTTTTTTTTCAAAATATTCCATATCTAGTTATTATGCCATTTCCATCTTCCATTTTGTCTAGTAATGAGGATAATCGCTTCCATCCAGTGAAAACCACGTATATGCAAAGGACTTTTTTATCTCTTTCCTGGGCTCAAAATTTAGATTTATTTCTCATTCATTTGAACTCAGGATTGGTATCTACCTGGTCAAATCCACGACACTATGTCAGCTTCCAGAAAATTTGTCTGTTATGGAATAAGAAATAGTGTGATACATCCATTTTTGGTGCAGTTTATATTCTTCTTTGAGTTAAAAATAATTATCCAGAATATATGGGGTTTTTTCTAGTCTTTTTAAGTACAGCCTGTGTGACAACTGCAGTCCAATAGATGTGGCTCAAGCCAGGATTAGATTACACTTTAAGCAACACTAGAAATTTAAATTAAATTTTTCTGCATTTTCTTGGATAATGCAGAGCAGAAACAGGGAAAAGAAGTTAGTGATACAAAAGATCACAGATAATTTATGGCACACACTACTTTCTAATGCCAAAACAACTGCCCTAAAACTCAGCTTCTGAAATGTGATGCATTGTTTAGAACAAGAAAGACTGTCATTTCTCTGATTTATTTCTTGTCATTAAGGGGTATTCCCTACATTAATGCAGTAGTTTTGGTTTGGGGGTAGAGTTTTTTTTTTGCTTTTTCTTTTGCATCTTTTTCAAAAAATGGTTAGTTTAAGCTAATGCTGTATGCATTTGGTCTCCCAGTGATCCCTTCGCCTTTTGCCCTACTGTCACAATTCTGCCTTGCAAACCAGGATGAAGTAAAACCAAGCAAATGAATTAGTTCTGTAACTTATTAGAGTGCTATGTTCATTACAGATGTCTTTACATTGCCTTTTCACCTAACAAAGTGTCTCAGAGTGGAGCAAGGTATACCTGCAACCATTTCATAGCTCTTTTTTTTGGCAGAATAACACAAACGAGTTTTCTGTAATTATTCATCAAGTGTATTACTGGATTTGGTGGACACAGCTTAATTATAAAATATTTCCATGTTGTTCATAAAAATTGTCTTTTAGAAGAAAATCCTTCCTCCACTTTGTTTCCATGTGTAAGGATTTTAAGCATATACAGACAGAAGTTTGTAGTCAGGACGCTATCAAATGCAACCAGATTTCTGCATAATAGTAAAAGGAAAGGGGGCTGCTGAACAGACTAAATTGCTTCAAACATGGTACAGTTTCAGGGTCCAGGTCCCAGAAAGATCAACCTAATGTACCAAACAGAAGAGCATGTCATGAAGGTCAATCACAAGATGAAACAGAAATAGTAAATAAAAACTATTGTCTGTAGCCCTTTGGAGGACAAAAAGTACAGGAAGAAAGTTAAAATAATCCCTTTGACTCCAATGCTGTGGTAAAGGGCATTCTGCCTCTGACTGTACAAGAAGTGCAGAAAAACTGAGATGACCATAGTTTTAATAGATGATAAATTATGAAAAACAGTATAAAAACTACCCTGCTCAGTTACTCTGCAGTGAAGCATGTGGGCTAAAATAGTGGGCATCTGTTTTTCTCTAGCTAGAGTTACTTCTGCAATTGTGTGAATTACAGAGTTTTAGATGACCATAGCATGTCACCAAGGGGAATTGTACTGTACATTCCACTGATTTCATTATTTTTCAGAACAGACTTATTTTTCGCATTCATGTATTGTAATGATTAGACAGCTCAAATCCAGTGACAATAATTTCCCCATAGCTGTGCAGTTTAGTGGTTTTAATTAGACTGCATTTTAAAATTATGTATGTCTTGCTCTCTGTGTTTATACTTCTCTGTCCGTACCTATACATAAATAAATACATAAATCAATATATTATGTATATATATACACACTGAAAGCTTGGAAAAAACAAGATATTTCATTTAGGTAACAGTACCCATAGCAGAAATTAACATATCTGTCAGATAATTAGCCATTGTTTCCAATGTACGGTACCACAGTATGTTCAGGTAGCAAATAGAACATACTATGCTCAAAATACTGTACAAAAAACCCCAGCTTCTTTGTCTTCACAGTTACTTTGTAAATTCTTCATCTCCACTTCAAAATTCAGGGCAAACAGAGACATTTAAATTAAAGGATCTGGCCAAATTTCCCCATGCCTTTCTCATTCATTAAGCACATGCTGCTGCCTGATTTTTTTTAAAATCTCACCTACAATGATCACTGAATCTGTGCTGATTACTGACCACATCACAGTGCTTGCTCTGATTTGTGTACTGTGCATTTGTATATTCTATTTCCACAGGCCAACCAATAACAAATCCAACATTTTCAAAGGATGTTTAATGCAATTTTTAAAATTTATCCAGAAAATGTAATTAGCAGAGATTTTGAGGTTCATTTATCCTCTGAGAGAATGGTGACAAAGTAAAAAAATGCAGTCTTTTTCTACTTCAAGCAGTGCAACACGACTGATGTAACTGATTTTGAAACCAGTGGGCTGCTGCCAACCATGTGCTTCTGAAAACTAATCACACATGAACAATTTTAGGAACTGAAACACGCATAAGCTAACATTTCCTGAAGGTTTGGAAATGTGGTCAGCAAATAAAACCAAAACAAGAAAAAAATAAACCCCCCCCCCAGACAAACTACCCTGGAGATATTTAGGATACATCAGAAAATAGATGTATTTTTAAGATTAGATGGTACAGGGGACCAGCAACCTTATGCCAAACATAAGTACTGAATATCAGAAGCCTTTGGAGAACAATGGAATTTCAGAATTAATCATATTGTTACTGACGGTGACACATTCAACTTGTTGTTTTGCATGGGAGATTTTAATATGAAACAGCTACTACTTGTGTGCCAAAACTCCCCAACATATGGCTCTTTCTATTTAAAGTTATACAAAAAAATAGTAAGTCCGTAAATGTATTTTTGTGCCTTTCAGTGATATTTACACATTTTGGCAGAAAACATTTAGGGTTATTCTCCTTCTGTCAGCCCTGAAAAGTGAGATGGGACTCAGGAGCTTAAATTGTGTTTTTCAGCTTTTACCTCATCTGCGGAGGTTACTGCACGCAAATTCTCAGGTTTGCGAACGTAACAGTTAAAGTACTCTTAAAGTGTATTAGCCCCAGAGTAAAGTTCATTTCTCTCCAATTAACTGTGAAAATTCTGAGAAACCATATCTTTTACACACCTGCAACTGCAATTACTGAAAATATTCTTGGGCTCCTCAGGCTTCATGTAACTCTATTAATAAAATTACTACTTGATATGCACTATTTTGCACACGCAATTCTCGTTGACAATGGCAGCTTAGTGTCATGGAGCAGTGAGGGGCAGCTGCTCCGCACAGGCAGGGGTGGCCAGTAGCTGGGTGACGGGGTCAGGACAGGCAGTTGCCTCCCTGGGAGAGCAGAGCAGGGCTGGTGACAGTAACCAGGGTCAGCTGGGAGACTGGTGATGGCTGGGCAAGTCACTGGGTCAAGGCAGGTCCAAGGCCAAGCTGAGACATCAGGTCTGCCAGCCAGGACCAGGAGGGTGGGTGGCCGGGCATGGTCACTGTCATGGTCACGGTCACAGCTGTGGTACAGTCCTGAGCTCCGCTGTGGCTCCCAGGTAAGGCAGGGAGCCTGTACTGAGACATCTCCCAGCTGTTTCTCACACAGCTCTTTCCCAGGAGCATGATGCAAGGGCACACAGTACTGGGGCTGGCCTTGAGTACAGGCAGCCAAAGGCCTGGGGCAGCAGAGTCGGCAGAGGCTCTCCCCAGTGCTTGGTTCCTCCTTTCTGCCAGTTCAACAAAAAAATTTCCAAACTATAAAAGCTAGTTTGCATCACAACCCCACTCTGAGTCTGTGATCAGAAGGGGAAATCATGCTGACAAGCAGACAGCTGTAACATATGAATTGTTATACAACTATAGGAGAATACTCCAGCACAGGGACGCAGTGCCAAGAATGATGTTATATCGGGGTTTTGCAGGATGACTACTTCATGCTTCTTTGCTTCTCCATGTAATTACAAAGGGGATCTTTAGGGCTGTGAGTGTCAGCAAGATACATGTCTCCAGCAGCCATCAGCTACTCTGTGGTTATGAAATAATCGTGCAGCTAAGCAAGACAGACATGATTTCCCTTCATTAGGAAATTGCATAAGGCTCAGCATCGCAATCTTGCTTGTCCATTTAGACTGACATTGACAAGATAAGATTTGTATGCAGTAATTGTGTCAGGCTGATGGTTTAATAATGTCTCTAAATTGCTATCAGTGATAAACACCAGTAATTTGTCTATTACTTCATAACTTAGAAATGTGAAAGACATCCCTCGTTCATTCATCTCGAATAATCTTGAGCTCTTTCATGCCCATGTTTTTTAGCAAATCAGTAATAATCAAAGCTCTGATGAGTCATTTCCTCCACAGCTTGAAAGCAATTGTTTTGGTTTATTTGAGAAGCAGGAGTGTGACATGGGTGTCAAATGGATTAAAAATTAGCTTCATGGTGGCAAATAATAGATCCTCAGCAGTACAGACAATGCATATGGGCCTGTGTACATATAAAAGTAAAAGAATAAAGAAGATTCAAAACAGCAACACAGTGCAGGTAAGAATCCAATATAACATTTTAGTTCTTTACAATGCGTTATTTAATGACAGCTTGCAGTGCTGTTGTTTCCGAGCACGTAGCGCTATGTTGCTATGTACCGATGTTAAGGTGCAAAATTTCTTCTGCACTGCTGTCCCAGCATGCTGTAAAAAACTACTCCATAGTTTTTGCAGTTTAATCTGTTCTGGGGACCAGCTGAAGACTACTTCCAACAGCCTAACAGACCACAAGTGGTATGTGAATACAGCTTGGACGCTATTGGTAGAGTAGAAAAGGAGAAAATAGAGATATTAAACTGAAAGTGTAGAAAAAACAGATAAATAGTTGTTTGTTCTATAACATCCAGACTCAAATGAAATTATGAGCATCAAGGGATGATACAATATAATGGCTCCACAGTCAAACTATAGTGAGTGAAAAAAACAATAAACAAGAGATATATCACAAATCTCCAGCGAATGTTGGCAGGGCAAAAAGTCTAAGCAACTGCTAAAATGATAACAAAGTTTATTAATAGACTGCCTTAATGTAAATCTTTTATATTTTATGTTTTATTTTTGTATTATAACTCAGATGAGCATTTTCTTCTGTCTTGTAGATATCACATGAGACTTTGGGGTTCATAAAAACGAGATACTAAAAATACTGATTTCAGCCAAAGGCTGTAAACGGATGTACAAAAAGTCCCAACCTACCCCTACCATAACTACTTAAAGCTACACGCGACATCTACCCTATTCACAGTCTGAGATTCCTGAGCTGAAAATCCATGGTAGTGCATTGCTAGAGGAGTACGCAATGTGGACAAAACTCACAAAAAGGCAAAACAAAATCATAAGCCAAAATAGAAAAAAAAATATCCTAGGAAGAAACAAGCAAATACATTTTAATTTATGACCTGTAAAGAGTCAGGAACTCAAGTTTTCACATTGTGTGTGAGCATACTCTATCATACAAAATCTGGTGATCATTATGTTTTCACACCCCACTTTACTACCTCAAAGGCTAACATCATTTTAAAAACATTACATGATATTCTCCCATCTCTCCTCTTTCTTAAACTGTCTGGCATGAGTCCCCACTGGAAAGGAACTGTGCACAGAAACAACACAGAGAGGGACTCCCAGAGCCTTGTTCAAGTCTTACTCTTGGCTGACATGCTTTCTTCTGAAATGTTCCTCCTGTTCCTATGCCCTCCGTGATGCAGAATTAGCTTTTCCTGTTAACATTATTGCCTTTCCATGACAGTCTGTGTGCAAGGAACACTGCAGAGGCAAGCTCCTATCTCTTTCATTCTTTGCATCCCCTTCTACAGTGACAGCAATATGAAATAGGCCTTCAGTAAAAAATCCAAACACCTCAAAAGGTGAAAAAAATCCCCATTCCCTCTATGCAATTTCCAGGCACTTTTTACCAGGAGTGCCATAACAGTTTTCTCTTACATTAGTTTCCTTTCATACCTCATGCATATTGTCTTTTTATGCTTTTGTTACATTATGCTGTATATTTTGTAAGACTTCTACTAACTGATGTTTTGTGAGGTACTTAGCAAATCTCAGGGCACTAAAGGAAATTATGGTGATCAGTAGGATGGTCAAAAGGTAAAGTCCTAAAACTAAAATGTCAATGCTTGGAAGGCTTGAGAGAATACATGGTTTACGAAGGAAAATTATAAATGCAAATTATTGACAGGATGCTATATCACAACTTCTATCACAGTAAGCATGTTGCATAGGCAATTAATTTGCTGAAAAATGGTTTATGAATATTTTTTTTTAAATGTAAATGCTCTTTGTGTGTATTGTTGCAAATAAAGACCTCTGAAAGCAAGAAGCAAAGAGCTTTTAACCTAACTCGGCTTCTAAGAATGTTTTATGTGTGTCTAAGAAAGCAAGGTGTCTTCTTAATATCAGTGGCAATGACCGTCATTTATTCATTGTTTCCATCCCTTATAGAGTTTGAAGAGGCCTCCTAAACTTTGTACTTATATTTTCAATTA
>Ga0181612_127010_pt1 | contig 11979 bp, 10 predicted proteins | sample HoacroProtozoa21_FD_119630 | JGI IMG/M metagenome (GOLD analysis project Ga0181612, IMG submission 119630) | Hoatzin crop microbial communities from Cojedes, Venezuel. Combined Assembly of Gp0051906, Gp0051904, Gp0051908
TATATATATATATATATATGTATACACACACACATTGTATTTATATATATAAATCTCCTGTGGTCTTTAACTTCCACCTGGAAGAACCGCACTTCCCTGCGGAGCTTGTTCCAGTGCTTGACCACCCTTTCAGTGAAGAACTTTTTTTCTAATATCTGATCTGAACGTCCCTTATTGGAGCTTTAAGCCATTCCTTCATGTCCCATAACCAGACACCGTAAAGAAGGGATCAACACCTCCCTCTCTTCTCCCTTTCATGAGGAGGTTGTAGACAGCAATGAGGTCACCCCTCAGAATCCTCTTTTCTAAGCTGAACAAATGAAGTATCCTCATCTGCTCATCGTAAGTCATGCCCTGTAGTCATTTCACACTCTTTGTTGCTCTCCTTTCCACACATTCCAATATTTTTATATCCTTCTTATATCGTGGAGCCTAAAACTGCATACAGTTCTTGAGGTGAGGCTGCACCAATGCTGGGACAAACACTTTCAAACTGTTAGCCATACTGTGCTTAACACACCCCAGGATACAGTTGGCTCTTCTGGCTGCCAGGGCACATTATTGACTAGTATTGAAACCATCAGATCTCTTTCTACAGGGTACATTCCAGCTCCTTGTCCCCCAGTCTATATGTACATCCAGGATTACACTGTCCCAGGTGTAGAATCTGGAATTTCCTCTTGTTAAATGTCATGGGGTTGATGATTGCGCAATGTTCTAACCTGTCATGGTCTCTCTGCAGGTCTTAGTATCATTGGCAGACTTACTTAATGTGCACTGAATTCCTGTGTTCAGGTCATTGATAAAAACATTAAAGAGAACTGGCCCTAAAATTGATCTCTGGGGAACACCACCTGTAAGTGGGAACAAGCCAGAAGTCATCCCATTTATTACAACTCTTTGAACCCAATTAATCAGCCAATTGTTCACCCACTGTATTGTGCGGATGAATGCAGAACTGTGTTGATAATGCCTTTTTTCAGAAGCAAAATCCCCTTTCTCAAAGGGTAATCAAAGAAGAGGGGAAAAGGAAATAAAAGAGGAATCACCATTCACCTGGATTTTGGCTAATCTACGAAAGGCTTGCAGGGACTTCCATTTTCAGCAAAAGAACTGCCTACTGATTCTGCTTATGCTAGAGAAGGAATTCCCTTTCCCTGTGTCAGCTGCAACTTGCACAGGGCATACTAAGAAAATGAAAGTTTGATCACAATGATGAGAATTTGGTTCCTTAGTGCTTCCAAGGACACAGCACGGAGTCAAACTATTAGCAAGTTGCCTTGACAGTGGATAAGACTAACTTCTGTGTGCCTACTAGGTTTGTCTTCATGGATCAGAACAGCTACTACTAAATAACTGTTGAACTACATCTACCCCAGATAACTCCTTGTGTGGACAGTAAGATCAAAAACAGAGCAATTTTTCTGTCCGTCTGAACTTACATGGCCCAGCAGACCAGTGTAGTTAAGGCGTGCCAATTTCTGAAGAAAACATCTCACAGGGGAGTGACATAGCCACATTCAAGTCTTTGATATTCTAGGCCAAAAAACCCAGCAATCCATTATGCACAAGTCCATTGTGATTAGCACTTGACACAGGACAAGAGCGAGGCTCAACACCTTGCTTCTGGACCTGTAGTGAGGAGCTTACCCCCTGCACCATTCTGGCCTTCCTGTTTTCTCCAGAATGAGTTAATTCCAGAATAATTACTCTGCTCAGAAAGAGGGGTCATTATTCTGGAGTAATGGACAGGGTGTCCATTTCGGGGAGATATTGCAGAAGAGTCCATTTAGACTGGAATAGTTACAATGAAATAAATATTCCACAGGAGGCTTGGCTGGATTCTCCCACAGGCAAAACTATAGAAATAAGTTCCTCATTTAAAAGAACTTTCCTAATGTAATATTTAATGATGACATGCTTTTGCATGCAAGTGTTGTCCTGTTACTGAATGGGCTGAATATTTTTGGAGGACTTGTTTTTTATTACAATGATGAAGCATAAAAGAAGTAAATCTGTATTCTACGTGCTCATACCTACCTTCCATTTCTGCCCGTGACATATACTATAGTCTTACAAATTCTGGATTAAGCTTTCATCAGGTATTGCCAATGATCTGAACCATGAGATGTCATAGATTATAGTTTAAAAAAGCTGAATCGAGTAAATACACTTTGGGACCACCTGCTGTTCCATGCTAGGCTATTCTTTATCCTGCTGCATTGATAAATGCCAAGTAAATAAATCCCTCTCTTTCACACTGGAATAATAATGGAATCATTTATAATAGCCTTATATGTTAGCAGTAGACAGGAACACAGAAGACGGTTGTCTGTGGGATGACTTGACCTGGAAGCATTATCCTTCAGTCAAATAGGTTAACCAGGAGACCCTAAGCATTTACTTAAACTGGCAGAGAAAAAGTTACGTTTACTCCATGTTGCACTTTCTATGTTGATTCGACTGACCGGACATGCCTCCTAAATGCTCTCTAGCACTGTAGCCCCTGACATACCTCACTTAACAAGGCTCTAACAGCATTTCGACTGTAACAGAACTAAAACACATGGCTTGTAACATAACTTTGACACTTATAGCACTCGTCAGCTTGGACATGGTGCAATGGGTAAGCAACATGTGGTAACCACTCATCATTTGCAAATGAGCAGCAAAGCCCCATCCTGACATGGCTTATTATGTCTAGAAGCTGTAAATGCAATTGTTAGGCAAGATTCAATCTATTATCATCATGTACATTTTTTAACATAAGGTTTTACCATGTGCTTCTCCCATTTTTTCTATGAGGCTTACTCTGAGCAAGATCAGATGATCTGGTAATGTTTTAGCAATCAACAACAGTTCTATAGATGGTAGCAGAATAACAAAGTGTGGAATACAAAATGTATAACTAATGCAGCAGGTATTCCAGTGGATGCAGGGTTATTACAAAACACATTGATTACAGTGAAATGTCGCATACTTTTTTGGCTAGGATTAACAATTTAATAATCATTTACCTTTATTTTTGTTTTTTCTTGCTGACTGTTTCCTCTCATTTATAATATTCTTAGTACTGCAGTGTGCATGATGTTTCACTCACAGAAAGGTTAACTGAGCTGGGACCTGATCCTTCTCCACCTAATGTCGCTGGGAAGAAGAAAAACCCCAAACCTGTCCCAACCCTGGGAACACCAGGAATGTGAGAGTCCAAGTACCTGCTTCCCACTATCTGTAAAATTTCCATAGTGGCAATGAACATTCCTATCCAAAAGGCTAACATGCAGAGGTATTTAGCTCTCATAAAAACACCCACTTTCATACCCTCTTTAATAAGTGGCTGTGATTTACATATGAAATCTATCTGTAATAAATTTCCACATAAATTTTTTCCAGCAGCATGCAAAACTTTTTAGTTCCACACTGTGTGCTCCTGTCCTGATCCTCCACCTGGCTGTGGTCCTTTTTATGTGGGAACATTAAACTAATTTTACTTGGAATGTACAATGGTTTCTCAAGATGATGCACCTGATACTAAAAAGCAGTTCACAAGACTTCTTAGGAAGACAGATTGTTCCCCAGAGGCTCTTTCTGCTTTGTATTACAGCTTATAGCCTTGCTTTTAGCCCCAGCTCATCTTTGACAGCCTTCTGCTTCACATTTGGCATCCTTGTGACATCTACAAAATGACTTGGGGGTCAAGAAGTCAACTGGCTTCCTCATATGCTTCTGCCATTACTAGTGGCTGTGCTGAGACCGTAAAGGAGGGGAGCTGAGGGGTGTGGGTTTGTGAGTGCGTGTCTGTCTGTGAGAGACAGAAGGAAGGAGAGGGAGAGAGAGGGAGACCTGATGATGGCACAGGGAAAGACCGATTTAAACCTTTCTCTCTACCTGGGTTTGTGATGATTTCCACCCAGACACAGCCGTCCTTTGTCTGAGCACAGCTTAGCATTGCTGCAAGTTACTTGTTACCCCATTCAATGCTTGTAACTTGATGATGTTCCCCACAATGGAAGCATGTTGTTTCTTGGCACGAGTAGTTTGAAGCCTCATTCAGATACATAATGTTATTGTGCAGCAGTGCAAGGCCAGTTCCTGGGGTGCAGCTACAGATGAAGTGCATTAAGGTATTTCGTTTGTTAGCCACCAAGTGCCTTTCTGTACAGAAGCTTGAAATGGGATGTCTGAAATGTGAGCCTGGAGGAAGCTTGGCATGAAACATTTTATTTAATGAAAAGGATTTAAAGAAATATGGAAGTATTATGTTTGCTATTAAAATATAGGTAAAATACTGCATTGCAGTGTTCTGCATGTAAGCCGTAACTCCAATTGGGTCCTGAATATTTAGGAACCAAACTGAATATAAGTATCCAGTTTATGCTGTGCTGAGTATCTCTGATTAACGTAAATCCACACTATCCTTCTTGCCGTAGCCGGATGATTTGGGTTATAAATCCAGTCATACAAGCTGGGTTTGAAAGGGATTTTAAACAGCCTGATGAATAGAGTAATCAGAAAGCCATATTATTAGATACAATTTGATTAGAAATGTATACACTACTGACATACGGAAAACAGTGTCTACTGTATGGTATAGCAGAGCCAAAAAGTGCTGAGGTTCCTGTGGATGCAGCAAATCAAGCATCATGTAAAACTAAAACTCATACAAGTAAGTGCAGGCTACTGACAAATTCACACTATAACTGTTTCCCCTACACTTCATACTATTTTTTCCTGTGTTTGTAGAAGTCCTGTTGCTCAGCCTGTGCACTCAAAGGGTGACTCTGCTGTGGGTGTAAGGTGACACAGGCATTCTACTATAATTCAGTATGAATTAATGTTCTGTTGCAGAGCATGAAATTAAAGCAAAGCATTTTCTTATCTCTTGTGACAGAAATAAATGCTTGAACAAACATGTTTATTGAACAATTTATTTTGGCGGATTTCTTTGTTTTTTTCTACAGGCAGGCTTGACTTGAATCCCATGCACACTGGAAATTCAACAAAAGTTATAGTACTCTCAGTGTCTCTGCTACACCCATACCAGATCTTTACTCAAATCAGAGGTTAAATTGTACCGCAAGCAGCATAGATCAGTAGCAAGACATGGTTCCTGGATCTAAGAACTTCTAAACTTCTGCAGGCTCTGTTATTGAGTGATTGGAAGGTTCCTCCACAGCTGTGAAGATTTACAAACAAAATGTTTATACAAGCCCTGCCTGGTCCAAATTCAATACAAGCATGCAAACAAAAAAATGGCAGTCATCAAGAGCAGGAGAAGGTGGTTGGGAAGTTAGCATAGATTTACCCAGGGGAGAATCATGCCTAATCAACCAGATTCCCATCGAGGATAAATTGGCTGGATTTGTGGACATGAAAAGAGCAATGGATGTCATTTACCTTGCTTGCTTCAATAAAGCTTACAACACTGTCCTCCACAACGCTCTTGTGTTCAAATTGGGATGTTACAGACTGAATTGGAGGACAACTAAATGGGTAAAAACCAGCCGGACAGTTCGGCTCTGAGGGTTGTGGCTAATGGCTTAAGCTCTACCCAAAGGTGACAACAAGCAGGGTACCACAGGGATGAGTCCTGTTCGATATTGCTACCAGTGATGCTAAGGAGAGGATGAAGGACATGAATGTCAAGTTTGAAAAGCATACCAAAGGGTGTATGTGTAGGGGGGAAGACAGCTGGGAGAAAGGGCCTGATAGGACCCTATGAAATCCAGCATGAGCAGAAGCCAAGTCCTACCCTTGGAAGGCAGAGCCCTGCAGTGATGCAGGCTGGGGCTGTTTGGGCCTGGGAGCACCTCTGGGGGATGGCCTTGGGAGCTGGCAGGCAGCGATCTTAGCTGGGGCCAGCTGTACCTCTGGGCAGGAACGAGGGCCAGCAGCACTTGGGGTGGTGTGAGCAGCACATAGCTTCAAGAGCTCAGAAAGGACAGCGAGTGTCCCTTCTGCTCAGCACCAGTCGGAGCTGATCCGGGTACTGCATATGGTTTTGGGCCTCCATCAGAGGAAGGTTGTCAATATACATGGCCAAGTTTAGCAAACAGCCAGTAAGATGGTCCTGGGCTCGAGACCTTGTCCTGAGAGGAGGGGCTGTGGGAGCAGGTCTGGTTCAGTTGGTAGGAGGGATGGCTTCAGGGATACCCGAGAGCATCCCCAGCACTGATGTGAGGGTATGGAAAAGGTGCAGTTGGGCTCTTCACAGTGTGTGTGGTGCAAGGGTGAGAGGCAGCAGCACAAGCTGAAAGACAAGAGGCTCAGGCTGGACATAGGGAGAATCCTTCTCCCCATGAGCACAGCCCAGTGGTGGGGACAGAGCCTGGGGAGCTTGGGTTGTCTCCTACCTTGGAGGTTTCAAGCTCCAATGGGGTGAAGCCCTGAGCAGCCTGGTCTGAGCCTAGAACTGGCTCTAGTCTGGCTGGCTATTAGACCTACCAGCATGTTCAAAGGCATCACCCTAAGTCCAGTATGTGATCTTTAAGTAGGAGAAGGAGGAGTCAGCCTCCTTGACTGGAGCAAGGAGTGGTTGTTTACCACTTTGCTGCAGACACAGGAAATGTCAAAGCCCATATGATTTCTTAAGAGGCCATTTGACATTTTCTGGGTCTTGTCCCGTACGCCACACTGAGAGGTGCTTCCAGCAGCTATTTAAGCTTGTATGGCCCAATGCCTTCTCTCATAAAATGACCTGGCATGAAGACAGAATTAAAGGCCTGGTGTAACATTCGTCTCATCATACAGGCTTGTGCTACTGTCCTTCATAAAGCCGACAGAGACACGAGAACTGAGGAACATGGAAAAGGGACAGGGATAGAGATCTGGTACCTTGCTCTGCCTACCATGGCAATGGTGACTGTGGATACCAGCAATGAGTTTATTATCAAAGTAGATTTTGGATGCCATCATGAACAAATGGTCTTCAGTGCTGCTTTAAGTATGTGGCAGAATGGCCTGAGTTATGACTTACTCTTCCTAGTAGAATAATAACCCGTGCACTAATATTTATGCCACCACTGTATAGAGTCGCTTGTTGGCTGACTTCAGAATGTTGCTTACCACCACAGAAAAATATTCAAATTAAACTTGAGGCCATCAGGAGAGTAAAGTACGACAGAAGCCAAGAGCACTTACTTGCCCAGGACAGTTACCAGTGAGCTAGCAAAGGATGGAGACACCAAAGCAGGTATTTCCAGAGAGTGATGGTCCAGTTAGAAAATGAAACCTATAAAAGGAAATAATACATCTCCAGGTGTGGATAAAAGCTAGGGGTGCTTATGTCTGGGGTCTAAATTATATTCAAAATTCATCCAAACCTGGTAAAGCTGTATTTTAAGTGACATACACTGCTTTGCTACTTTACAGTGTTAAAAACTGTAAGAATATTATTCTAGGACACAAAGAGAAACAAGCATAAGTGAAATTAAAATATATGAAAAATGGTTGTGGAGAGAAAGAGTAGTAACTACATATTTCACAGAAAAATGCAAGGAAAGGACTCGGGGTTTGACTTTGTGGTTTACAGGCATACATTTCTTTAATTTTTTTTTTTTTTAATTTAAGGCAGTAGGTTTTGGGGGTTTTTTTTTGAGATTTTTTCCTGGTAAGGAGACTCAGGATTTTATGGTAACAGTTGCTGTTTAAAGTCCAGTGCAGCTCTCAATGAAGGCAGCAGAAATTGTTTCACTGTATTAAATCAGATCAAGAAAGTGCAGGAAAGTTACTCCATTCAGATGTAACTGAAGTCTCCTGATCCTCAGAAAAAGAACCAGAGACTCAAGAACATTCTACATAAATAATAAAAAGTATGACTTATTTTAAAAAATGACAATATAATGATATTTATAGAAATTTGAGTGGATAATACTGGTAACTGCTAAAACACAATGGGTCTGTTCTTCTATTAGGGAAGGTGATTTACTGATCCTTCCCATTGAACCCATAACTAGAAGTTCGATAAGATAGGACAGGCTTCAAAAATAAAAGGGCAGTTCTTGTTGTTGAGTCATTTGCACAACTGGCGGGAATTCTGTTTCTTGTAATGAATTTATTCGTTGTCACCTGATGACAGATCTGACCACCATGTATAGACAATTTCAGAAGGAAAGCAGCAGGCCACAGCACTTCCATATTATCCCACCCTGTGTGAGTTGGGGAGAGAAAACGAAAAGATAGCTGAGTGCTGGAGCTCAGTGGAAACATTCAAGCATCATAGAAATCACGGTACTTTGTAAGAAAAAGTACTCATTGCAGAAGTTGAATTTGTGCAGTTCTGACTGAAATGGCTGTGGGAAACTTTTCACATAATATCCATGCTTTTTGAGAATACAAACTTTACAAAAACATTTTACACATCCAACCCAAAGAGTTTTTAGAGGGTAGGTTCTGTGTAATGTAAATTGTGTGTCAACAGACAGATGTCTGAAGTAATGAAAACACTCTGGATACACGTGTATTGTAGTTATAATAAATAACAGTAATAAAATTTTGTTCTTACATGCCAAACTCCTACTCTAACAGAAGTTTCCAACAAAAAGTGTGTGGAAATAATCAAACCATAAGAACATTTAATTTTTACAATAACTTCAGTTCAATAAGGCAGCTTACAAGTGCTCTCCACAAGAACAGATATTTGTTATATACTGGTGCTGAATAAATATTTAATACAGATCTCCTCACACATTCATAAAAATGGCTTCCATCCTTGCTTAGTCCTTTTGTCATCATTTAATTACTACATATTGCCTTGCAGTCTCTACAGGAAACCCGTTTTCTTACTTTTTTAAAATTATGTGTCAGACCAGATGGGTGGGACTGAGATTTAGATTTCTGTTCCAATGGTTTCCATTAGTTTTTATCAGCATTACTGCCATATACAGTTGTGATGGGAAAAAACAGAATCCTGTTGTCCAGCCCTAGCCATGCAACAGCACAAAGTGCAATCCTTACCTCAGCACCAAAGAAGAGGAGACAGAAGGCTGCCAAAGCCTTTGGTTCCTCCAAGAGATTGAGCACACGAGCTGTGAGGGGAAAAGGGGTCATCCTAGACCCTGTATTGTACAATTTTTGTCCTTTACCTCTCTACCTACCTGTGGAGGTTGGAGAATGACCTTGGGGTCTCTCACCCTCTTGGCGTCATGACACACTTGGCTCTGATTTCAATTCTAAAAGACTGCATAGCAACCGCTCTCCACTGGAGATTTGCCGCTGGTGTGGTATCATCCCCTTGATCTGCAAGTATCACCTAGTCTTCTCTCTTAATCAGAACGAGACCACAAAGCTGTTTCTTTCCACATGGGGTGGCAGACGTCTTCCAAGATTTAGAACCATTAAGCAGAAATTACGACCAATGTCTTCAAGTTGAAGCATTTATAATGACAGCACTTCTGACACTCTTCAAATCTTAAGCTCAGCTGAAAATTCGTCTCTGTTGCAGTAGTTTCCATGAGTGGGTATCTGAGTCACAACAAATATTCACAGCACAGTGGGTGGGATCTAAAAGGGACGTGAAGCATGGGGCAGAAAAATAGTTCTGGGAGGGAACTACAGGTGTTGCAAGCAGGCCTCATCACAAAATCAACCCACGAGGGTTGTATTCTTGGAAAGGATGCTGAAAACCTGTAATACTACTGAAGTCCCTTCTGTATTTTGTAGAAAAGGAGACAGAGGCTTGTTACAGAAAAAATACGTGGTGGGCTTACTTTTGAAAACTGTTCCAGAAATGCCTCCCCTGCATTCATGTGCAGCATTGCCATCTCACCCATTGCCTCTCCTGGAAAGGCTGAACAAGAAATTGCAGCCAGTCCCATCTTCTGAGGGCCAGCCGGTAAATAATGAAGTCAGATTCTGGCTTGCTAACTAACTGAATCACCCCAAGGGGAAAGGCTTAGTTATGTTTTTAAAAGAAAGCAAATATTTCTTTGGTGAGGCAGGTTTGGATCTCCTGATTCTTGAAAATTGCTTCCTCCCTGGACTGCCACATTTGTAACTCAATGTATCCCCTTCCATTCTTAATCTAAACATAATAACCCGTCTTTTGGCCACAAACAAGAATCCAAAAAACACACCAGCCTCCCCTCACCCCTCAGCCTGGGATAGGAAGCAGCAAGCTAGTACAGCAAAGAGTGACTTCCTCTTCTCCTACTCCTCCCATGCAGGTAAATTCTGACTATAATTATAAATGTCACATAATTCATACCTTAGAGCTGTCAGCTAAACCCTCAAACGCAAAATCCCTCTGAAGTGTGTTCACACTCCATATCTTACGTACAGCTCAGCCTTCTTAGTGGACTTCGAGCAAGCCTTTAACCTACTCCCTGGGATATCATTCAATTGCCATCGTTGGGGGCTATAATTTCACAAAGGTGTCTCAAAATTTCAGCACAGTAACCCAAAACTCTTAACCTCAATTCAGCCTTGAACTTGATCTCCAACCTAAACCTAATCCAGAGCAGTAAATCAGCATAGCCTCTTTTGACCTACCACTGATTACAGGCGTTTCTGACGGGAGTCTCCGTGCTCTCTCTCCCCCTCTTTAACGCATCCACAGGCACATTCTCCCTCCCTCTCTCACCCTTTACCACAAACAAAAAAAAGTTAAAGTCAGTTGGGGAAGGGATTCAACTCTGTCAAAGTTCTCCTGAACCAGGATTAAAGAAGGGGATTTTATTTTTTCTCTGGAAAGAGAACGTGTTATAGAGAAAAGCATGTTGCAAAGAAAGAATATGTTATAGGGAAAAAAAATGTTGGACTTCATTGGTTTTCTTTCATTTTTCTTGGAGTACTTTAAACTGCTGGTTTTGGAGTGCCTTTAAACTGCATTTTTCCTGCATGCCTGTAGAAACTTTGTACCTCAGTTTGGTTGAAGTTTAGAGTGTATATAACAGTTTTGGAACCACATCCCAAAATGTGAGGTAAAATTTATGTAAGGGAATGAAAGTAGAAAGTAATAATTCTCTCCATCTATCATGTACTATCTTTGAAAAATATCTGAATCTAGTGAGGTTCTTTCTTAATTTAAGGTCTTAATATCTAATTTCTGGAAAAATCTTTATGTAAAAAACCTATGGCTTTTAAGAAAAAATATATACACATTTAAATATTGACCTGTTACAGGTAGGAGAGGTAAATCATGTAGGAAAGCAGACAGTCAGCTACCCACACCCTTTTCCAGATCAGTCATCCTGGATTCCGGGTAGGGCGGCTGCCTGCCTGATAGGGCACACAGTTGTCAGCCTCCAGACCTGCTGTGAGTAGAGATAATTCATATGATCTAGTTTTCAAAGATCAATGCTCCTGAGCCCTTTTTAAAGTCACACACACCTCTGTTTTAATCAAATAGAAATTAGCACTTCCACATCCTAATATCTGTATGAATAAGCTTCCCCTTTTCAAAAAGTCCTAGCTCTTTATGAAGTGTTGCATTTGGCTCCTCACTGCTGCTGTAAAGATACCTTGAGCTGAGGTTTAATTTAGTGCACAATGACTCTCACTAAAGGAAGCTGCCTTACACTTGGCTTTGCTACAGTACGAGAACTCACAAACACAGCACCAATTGTACCTTGCAAGTGGAGTTTTCTGTGTGTCCCTGTTAGGGTATGAAGTGCAGGAGCAGAATTTCGGTTTTTTGTTGCAGTAAAAGAAGTTCAAAAAATAAACTATTAGAAAACAAGCCGAACTCTTAGATACTAGTTTAAAAACCATGTTAATCCTCTGGATATTTAATAGTCATCAAACTAAGCAGTAGGACATCTATGTGACCATATGCTCATCATGTGATATAACTGGAATCAGTGCTACTGTATTTTGGATGAGTAACTATCATAGCTAAAATGCTATCAAGTAGCGTCCACTGTCATGCAGACAACTCTCCACTAGGAACTGGCGGAAAACTGCAGGCCCGTCAGGTTACCAAAGGGTTATCAGATGGTAACAACTCCCAGCATCACTATCACAGAATCACAGAATCACAGA
>Ga0181612_132900_pt1 | contig 11979 bp, 8 predicted proteins | sample HoacroProtozoa21_FD_119630 | JGI IMG/M metagenome (GOLD analysis project Ga0181612, IMG submission 119630) | Hoatzin crop microbial communities from Cojedes, Venezuel. Combined Assembly of Gp0051906, Gp0051904, Gp0051908
CCTAGCCTTTCAAAAAAAAAAAAAAAAGGTTAATGTCAGCTAGCAGCAGTGAGTTCTGGCCAGATATCTGTGGAAGAATTAACATCCATCCACTCCTTTTGTACAGATGGCAACACTACTCCCTTCAAGCACAACCCACATAGTTCTTGGTATGGGAAAAAAATAAAAAAGTTGTCTCTGCTGCAGCACTGGTACTAAAAAAGCTTCCGTTGAAAGTATGCATGCTGAGATACTCCCGAGTGAAATGAACAAGTCTTGCTGGTGCTGTTGGCTCTTCAAGGAAAAATCTCCAGCTCACTAGACAAGTGAGATGCTGAGTGCAGCAGTAGAGAGGAAAGATTTGGCAGGAGCTAAGGAAATGCGAGGGATCTAGCATCTGTGAAGTGAGAAGAAAATGGCATTCCCTCGCCTTTTCTGTCACCCCTCCTTCAGTGAATTCATTGCTGCCACGGGTGTGCCCCGGGCAGCAAAGGCCAGGCTGGGCTGGGGCTGCAGCTTAGAACCTTGAGGAGCTGGATGGCTATGGAGACTCACACTACAGTACAAGCTGAGGGAGCCTCACAGCTCTTGCTGCCTGCCTCCTCCTTGGGCAAACACCTACTCTGAACTGCCAGAGGACACCCATGACCTGAGCTAGTGGTCTGCTACTTTGATTGCTTTTTTTCTTTGTAAAACAGCTGTGGAAAAATCTGTGGATGTCACTGTCTGATAAAAAGCTAAAGCATCTTACAAAATCTTAAACATCAAACCCAGGCTACTCAGGAAGACTGCTACCAAGGTCCAGAACAATTGTGTCTAACCCTGTTCATTCTGCTAGCATTTATTCTCATACCTAAAGAAACTTTCAGATGGTGGATAGTCCATACTCATACACCAAATCAAACCAAACCCGAGGTATTGGCTCAACAGCACTTTCACGAAAAATAAATGTTGATGAAGAAAGTAGCCTTGACCACCATGGACAAATGATTAAAAACATTACAGAGATAAGCTGTTTCTACTGTGTCATTAATATCTTACTGTACACTGGGAAATTGAAAATAAAAAACTGTAGCATAACTCTTGGCTTCTCAGTAAACTGGCAATTTTCATAGTGTAATTTGAGAAAAACTCCATATTTCTGTCCAGGCCAGTATATTAAAAAAGATATAAGAAGCTTTCAGGATTAAATTACGAGGTACAAACACATTACTTTGTTTTCTAAAGCATTTTAAAAATTGCATGACTCAGTAAAAATATTTTATTGTATTTCTCTGTGAACTTTTTCTCCATGGAAATCGAACACATCCTGTTTTATGAAATGGATAGGTTTTGTATGACCTTGATCAATAACACTGTTTGTCTCCAGAACCACCCTCTACAAATCTTTTCATCTGGAAACAATTTTGGGAATCAATAAAAGCAAAGGCTTCTATCAGTTACAGGACCTATGAAAGGGGAAATTAGTATGTCGGACCAACTTGCATGCTCTGTATGACCCTTTCCAATGGCAAATGTATCAACATCTTCAGTGATCCCCATACATCTTAAGACTTTATTAATACGCCGTTGTAGCTTCATATTCCTCTCTTCAATGCATAAAAAAAAATGCAATCCTCTACTAGTGCATGCAGGCTTATTTGAAAACATTATTTAAAAGGACTGTAAGAATTTGGAGTCATGTCTCAGCTTTCTCAGTGTTTCTTCTTTGCAGGCTACTTCTAAGATGAGTACAAATTCAGATTGTGGTGAGGTGACTGGTCTGAGTTTAAGAGAGGTGGTACAAGAGAGACTTCCACCCATCTACCACTAGTGCTGCTGAACACAATAGCACACTCAGTGACTGTGAGCTCTGCTCCATGCCATTTGTAGGCATCATTAAACTTCATGCAGGTCTCCTTCTGTGATTGCTTTTTGGAAAAAAAGATGGTCTAGTCGATGAGAGCCTGTTTTTCACCAAAGCCATGCTCTGAGGAGGAAGAACAGCTCCTTCAGTGGATAGACATGCAGCCAAGTTTACCTGGCTTCCACAGATTTCTCTCTTCCTTTTTTTCTCTCTGAAATATTCTGCAAACTCTTCATTAGAAGTTATGGTGCCAGGAAACTCTAGAAGAAAACTTCCTTCACTTTCAGCTCCTCCTACAAGATCCTCTACAGACACTTCTTTGAATGTAGTGGCACCATGAATGAGATGGACTGCCATGACCTCAGCATCAGTGTTAAAAACCACATGAATTAACTGAGCTTTTCATGGTTTTGTCAGAAGAGAGATAACCTATGCTCAAAGCACCTATAATGTGACATAGTAAAAGCAGGAAAGTCTTACCTCACGAGGTCCAGCGGTTGGTATTTATACCACACTCCCCAGGAAGCCCAGCACTCGTAGAGCAGGTGTCTGTGGTTTTCTGCCCCATGTGTTCTTATTGAATTCTTACTTCTGTAACTTCCCTAAAATACAAATCTGGACATTAATGAACAACAGCAGCAAAAAAGAATATATAAGAAATATTTCTCACTAGTGGTATGCATAACGGAGTTGATGCAAACTGCACACTTGTGCACCAAAATCTAAAGAAGACATTAAAACAACAATTTCCTCTGACTTCAGTAAGATTTGAGATTATTCTTCCTAAGAAATATATGAGAAATGGTGTTCAAGTCAAAGGCTATAAATTCGAGAATCTCAAAGAGAAAATCACAGCATAATATTTTTGCCCTCTGAAAACACACTGATTTATCAAACCTAAATACTTTTTTACAGAACAGATCCAGAACAACCCTCCTTACTCATCTCTTTTTGCAAGAAAAAAAGCATTTTTTTCCCAAGAAAAAAGCATTACTAAATGGGAGGGATGTCAGGGGCAGACACAGAATGCAAAAGAGAGTAATAACATCAATAAAATTGAGAACAAATGATTACACAATTAAGAATTAATGTTGTGGGAAATGTCTGTACAAAAAGAAAAGAAGAAACTGAGAAAAATACCTCATGAAGAGGAAATGCAGCTTCATAGGAGCCATTACTGAGCAATCGATTCAGACCTAAGAATAAAAAGTATCCAATTATTTACCAATAGCACCAGAAAAACTGCTAGGTAAAAAGCAAAACAATTTTTCATAATAAGCTGGCTAAATGAAGTTTGAAGCCCATTGACAGTAAAAGATGTATGTAGAAAAATTCATCTTTTATAGATTTTGATGAACTAAGATATAATACAAGCAAAGACTTGTTCAAATATTAATCGTAATCTATCATTTATTATGCTGAATGTTTAAAGATTCATTTGCCAAATCAACTTCAGTGACATCAGGGACCTCACACCAGGATTGAAGTTTGACCCCATGAATTATGGCTTAAGGAAGCTATTTAGATGAAAGGCTGTATTTCATGGGAGCTGAAAACTTCAGGGAAGATCTTTACATTTTTGAACTGTAGGCCAGTAAAGCTACTGAAACTTTTAATTTCCATATGATAACAACATTGTAAAATATGTTCAGTTTATGTCTTACAAAAGCTGCTGGACTAGTAGATAGATCAGGAACAAGACAGGCTGCAGTAGTACAAGACCAGAAAATTCACTTGAACCCGAACAATAACGATTGCTTTTTGGCACAAAAAAGTAATCGTACACCTCACTGAGGCAGGCATTGTCCCTCTTTAATAAGAACCTCGAGAGAAATAATGAATGATTGCCGAAATGTGGGCACTTTTCACGTGGCAAGTTGCCAAAATAGGACTGAACAACTATCAGGCAATGCAAAACTAAATACTGGCACTAACAACTTGAAGACGTTTGAACCTCATTGACCAAGAAACAAAGAATCCTTATTCCTTTCCTAATGCACAGGGGAATGATAGCAGCAAGAACACAGCAATGAGAAGTATTAATTCAACATGAACAGCACTTTCAGTGATTGCATTAATATCTGCTTGGCAGAATACGCTTTCTTCCAAAATCTCTGCCAGAAAAGCAAAACCTGTCCAGCTGAGCCAGTCTTTGCTCTGCCCTGTGACCAATGCAAGGTTGTGTTCATGGTAGGTACAACACAAGCAGATACGTGAGGGAGCTTGGGATCTTGAGGCAGGCAGGGACTACAAGGGTGTGTGCTAAAAGCAATGGCTGCATGTACCGCGTGAATTCTTCCCTTTCTTCTCTCCCCTCTGCTCACTGTCACGGCTCAAAGCTATTGCTGCCCTCATCCCAGGAGCTGAGGAAGAAAGAAGTGAAGTTCTGGGATGTTTCTGTACCTTTGAGGAAGGACGGAATTTAAACTGCAGGGAAATTAAATAGGCTGCAGTTTTATGGGGATTTCCTCTCCCTTTGTGATGCCCCAGTCTTTATGTGGTACACAAGCAGTACGTGCTCTGTATCAGAGGACACAAGAGGGCCACTGTTTTGTACTCCAGCCCTCCTCTGTCACTGCCTGCTCTCCTGGATCCACATACATGCCTCTCCAAAGCTCCATTCCACCCGCTATTTGGAAGTGATGCCTTAGTTAGGTATGGCCTCCTTCGCACTGAGGACATCATTGGTGTCCCCTTTTCACTTACAGCAGATACAGAACCTTCCATCTACTGTCGGGATGGACAGGTACCCAGGGAGAAGCCCTACAGGCGGAGATGTACAGCAGCACAAATCTTGCCATCCTTCCAAACACATTTTTATGAAGTAGTAAAAGTTTTTCTGGATGAGTCTATCAGCTTCTCCAGGGTCCTTACTCTGCACACATTTCTTGCTTAAGTCAGCCTCTTGCCTCACAGAGGTGATAAATCCCACGTGGTGACATATGTGCCTGTGAAAGCAGCCTGATATTACGGGGAAATGGTTAGGTCTTCCAGGCAAAGCCTCTACAACAGCAGTGGGTGACATGTAAACAGCTCAAAACTGAGGTGGTTAAAAAGGAAGCAAAAGAGTCTGCTATGAGCCCAGGCAGACTTCTTGTCTTTTTCACCCCCGTTTAAAAGCATGTTCCTCAGCACTTACCAATTTTGTTTTTCCCTTCTTCGTATTTCACTCTTTGTAAGATATGGTGTACAATTCTACTTCTTGTAGCATTATTGAAGAAAGTATCTTTGTTGTGTATGATGAAGCTATATAAAAATACAAACAAAGGGCATCTCAGGAATATACAGTAGCATGTTTAAAGCAAATATTGAGTTCTATTACTTTCTATAGCACACTAAAAATCTACAGTGTGTGAGCAAGTGTAAGGAAGATTAAAGGACACCAGATTAAGTGAGACGATTCACCAGATGAGATGATGTCAGTAACAGTATTCATTCCCTAACAAAGAATTACATGGAGAAGTCTGGAGAAAGATCAAAGATATTTAAGCATTTACTATGATAAGCATCACTTTTAGATAATTTAGATAATTCACTACAGAATACTTGCACAAAAATTTGCAAAAGCATAACATTTGTAAGTGCAGCTTTCACATTTGATTTCTATTTCAGGCTTCCTTATTAAGATTTTCTATTTAGAGTCAGATGGAAATATCTACTTGGTAAACCACTCTTACTGAAAATCAAATACTATGTTGGAAACAGAAAATATTACATACTCCTATGTTTGGTATCCCAACATACGTACTCAAGGAAACCAAGATTTTTAGCATATCATCATAGTCACTGGAAAAATGCAAACAATATGTGTTTAGAAATGCTGTTTCAACTTGCCCGTTAAATACTGCTAAAGAATTCTTACAGATGCTTGAGGTGTGTAGGGCTTCAGGGGAGACTGTGAAAGTCATTTAGTCACTTGAATAAGAAGACAAGTAGATGGAGTTTTTGATTAAGTAGTCCTGTGTATATACTGAGGTAACTAAATATTTTTTTAAAATGTGGTCCTTAGTAACTGACTGAACAGAAAGGTTCATAGTTTTTAAATTACTTTGGATAGCAGGTTAGATTGTTTTCCTCTTCTGTGTTGGTGAAGAGCTAGGGAATGGAATAAACTGTTAAATAAAATGGTAAAATCATAAAGATACCATAGAGAGACCAGCCTGTAGGACTGCACACTAGACAAATCTGACATTAACAGAGATCATCTTAATAGGGAGCTTGGCATGCATTTATGTCACCTTCTTTTCTGCACAATGTGGGATCCACTGCTCAGTTTTCCCCTCAAGTATTTCTACCCAAATGAAAACCTGCTTTTTCAGAATGAATTGTTAACCAGGGGAAATCATACACGGCTTTGCACCTCCACAGTCATTTGGAAAAACAGGCAAGGAGTCCAATTTTGATTTTGGGGACTCCATATGGTACCTCTTTATTATCAAAATTCTCTGCTGAATTTTCCATATCAAACAATCTGTAAGTTCCTTATGTTCGGCTTCAAAGGCAGATAGTAAAAAAATTCCCAAAGTAAAGGTATAAAAGATAAGTTGCTCCAAGAGCACCATAGTTAATGAAACCTGGTTTTATAGAGGTTACTATCTTATGTCTCCCCAGAAGCTCGCAAGTCATTTCTGTGTCCACAGTCTACCAGTACTGTGCTTCTGTCTTCCACATCTCTACTATTCCCAAAGTCCTACATGTGCCCTACAGTACCTATTGAAAGTAATTTGATTTATGCATATTGGCTGATCACCTTGTGCGTGCTGGTTTACCAATGGGCTGCTACCAAACAGCATACACAACTGGTGTTCACGGTCCGCTGCCTTTTCTGTATAGGCACAATTTGGGTCACCATTCCATTTCAAGCTGCTGGTCTCACAAAATAAATAACACTGTGCTTATCTTTGAGACAGCTACACTTGTACCAAATTTAGTTGAAAGTAGTCAATATGCAAAACGATAAGAATTAGAAGGACTGACAAAAAGGAAATAATGTCATCACATACGTCTTAATGCTTAAGGAAATTAGATAAAAAACTCTGAAGCAGACAGAACAGTATTGTTTCCAGCTGAAGCTGGAGCTCTATATTAGGCTGTTTTAGTAGCAGCAGAAACAGATTAAAAGACAGTAGTAAAACCGAAATGAATGGTTAGTGGTTTTCGCACTTTAATTCATTTTCCTTTAATGTCTGAGTTTCTTTTCCAAGATCTCACGCACCAGACAACACTGAATGTTAAAGAACTGTGAAGATAACTTATGAAATCAAAACAGCACAGTTATTTTCATTCTGACTTAGCTATTAGTTCTTGTAGGATTCAGCTGAGAATTGAATCACCCTGTCTGGGAAACTAGCAACATTGATCCAGGTAACAACAATAATGTTAATCTATTCTTCTTGTGATATGAGGTTATTTTGCCCATCTGTTATCATGACTATGTCATACTGCAACTACGGGTAGTTATTTCAACAACTTTTCTGGACAAGTGGGTTAATAGCTTTTCTGTATTTTGTCACTTCTATTTTCATGAGTCATGAATGAGAAAAAAGGAAATATCAAACATCACACAATCTTAAAAAGAAATAAGAAGTACTTGTTTAAACAAACACTTTAGTCATTTGCATTCATTTGTAAACTTAGCAATTGTGTTGTTATAGCTTTTGATCTCATGTGGCTGACAAGGAACCACCAGATGTGTCTGTGAAGCAGATGTCAACCCCTCAGTATAATAACTGCCATGAAGAACTCTGCTGAAGCAGTCCTAAAACACATGTAAGTATAAGAGCTGCAGAGGTTCTGCCCTGCCCATCTTTGTGCCAGTGAAAGGCATCTGAGGGCAGGAGGGGAAGAGGAGAGGGAGAACTCACCATGACTAGAGTAAGAACATGTCCTTCAGTGTTTTCCAAAATTACTCATGGAGACATGGATGCGGAAGATATGCTAGAGTTCACCAAAGGTGAAAAAGGAGTGCCCAAATGAGTCCTCTGGATGTCCTGGATTATCCCTAACAATATAATTTTTTTTTGAGATGGAACTACATGCGATAAAAGTTAAAAATAATCCTCATATATTTTTGAATATAAAAATCACAGTTTTTTTCTTTTGCTTAACTCAAATACTCTGATAATTTCTGTGAAATTGCCTGTAGAGTGGCCCCATGAAGAGCAGTAGCACCATAACCAAGGGAGCAGGGAGCTCTGATACAGGAAACAAAAATGGGCAGCAATGAAAGGTTGAGAATATCTGAAGTAGCTGTAACTATGTGTTACAACATCCCAGTTAGATGTGGACATAAATTAGGACAATACCAGGGAGGTTTTGATTTACCTCAAAAATAACAGGAGTTGCTTTTGTCAGGTGAGAATCATGCAGTTCAGTGGAGGCCTTATGCCTTTCTATCATCACCCTTCTCTCCCATGCTTTATGGGCATTTCTTCCTCCAAAACTTTTGTGCTCCATGTTGTCTTCTTCCCAAATGTGGGTGGTAAATCCATGTTCACAGAACAGCTATCAAGGCTATTTGATGGCTTGCAGCATGCAATGAGGAATTCAGAGGAGAAAGACTTTCTCAGTCTATGGAGAGTGTCACCCTTCAAATTTCAGTTCACAGGGGCCAGAGCTGAAGATATTTTCAAACCAGGTGTAGATAAATATTCATCAGACATTACTGAGCTATAAACTGCATAAGGCAGAGGCTTTCTAAAGAGATTTTTAACCCTTGTTGCCTTCAGATGGAACAGTTTTCTCAGCTGTTCTGTTTCTACTGCCCTTGTTAGAATTTCAGTATGCACAAGGGTTCGAATATTCATAAGAGCAATAGATTGTCTTCAGGCTTAGTAAGGGTTTAAGCTTTATTTAGGAGACAGTTCATTGAAGGTTTTGATCACTTTGTCACCTCATTTGTAAGATAAAAAATAAATAAGGATTAATAGCCAATTATTTTTATTAATCGTGAAGTTAATGTATAGGTAGATAATAAAGCCAACGATTTGTTCCACAACTGTTATAACCATTAGCCTGGTCCAGTAAGTCTTATTTTCGTGAGCTGTCCTTACTCAAAAGGAAAATCCCAATGAAGATAATGAGAGCACTTCTGACAGGAAAGGTTCCAGAGCTGATCCTTAATTAAAGTCCCTTTTAAAAATGTCATTGTAGAAATATTGCTCTTACATTCATGCTGTAAGAGACATGAAGAGTCAGTGAAGGTTAATTGCTTTGAAATTATATTTGTAGCTTTCTTAATTAGACTCCGAATTGGAGATTTCAAACTATCTTTCCATGGATAACAAAGCACAGCAAAGCTAACTGTCATCTAAAGAAGGCCCTCAAATTAATGCAAATTCAGCCAAGGAGAAACTGCCAACGAATTCCTGTTCATACATTCTCTTTGGTAATTTTGCAGGTCATACAAACCCTGTAGGGGTAAATTTAGCTCTTGAATCTTTGTCTAACACCAATTTGAAAAAAAAGATTTACTGAAAAAAAAGATTTACTTTTCAATTTATTTTGGAGAAGCAAAAGGCAGGAAAAGGTTATTTTCTGCTGTACTGGTAAGACATACAAGCTGAAAGCTGAATACCCGTGGTCTGGTTACAAAGGTGCTAAGCGAGGATGTGTGCATCTTTGCTCCATGGGATCCCCAGACACCGAAACATTGGACGTCTGACACTCACCATACCAAAAGGTATGTTCCAAGCAAACGCCTGCTGCTGGAAGCAGTACAAACTAAAAGCACGGATGTTGTCTGAAGTAGTAATCACTATATTGGAAGTGTACTCTTCTGTAGAGGAAAAATGCCCAACCATCTGCCCTCACAGGCAAACCACTGGTGGTAGTTAGCTGTTGCTGGCTGAGGCAATAGCAGGTTTTTACCTCATTTAACATCAAAGAAAGAAAATCAGCTGTAGTAGCAGCAACAAGATGAGCCTGCAGCATTCCAGTGAGAATATTACAGCACAACCCTGTAGTTTGTTTGAAAATGGCTGTATTATTATCACTTCCTGTTTATTTTCATTTTGCCTGACTTTTAAGGCTGCAGCTGACTTTTTTACTTGCCTAAAACAAAATGTTTATTAATGGTTATCAGGGATTTTTCACACTATGTGCCTAAACCGGAATCATTTTGGGATGAAGAGTGTATTAGTGGCTTTGTCTGTTTCAGATTTGGCACATCAAAGCCTCAAAACCGCTAAAGTAAAACAGAGAGTTATGAAAGTGCTGAATCTCCCCTCCACCTCCCTCCGCCCTTTCCCCCAAATCACCCTGCCACTTTTGAATTTAAATTGGCTCACTCAGGAATATTCATCTGGGATAGAATTAGCTTTATGTTTTTTTTCAGGGATGCCCTGTTTCATTCTGTTTGCCAGGCAATGAAGACTTCCAGAATCAGAGAGCATTTAAAAAACCACATAACAGGGCGTTTCCAAGTTGCTTGCACAAAGATTTGTTCAAGAGCAGGAATCTTACAGAACTGTGATTCCCTGCTTATAAAAAACCACTTGCGAATGTATAGTTATTATTCTGTAGATATATTTAAACACAAGAATGACCATCTTGGTTCAAAACAACTAAGTGTCCCTGCAGCCCTGTGCCTCATCTCCAGTGGCAGCAGCTCTCTGACCCATCCACGATCTTGAGGTGAAGCAGCTCAGGGGAACACGGGCCCAGATCATCTTGGTAGGAATGGGATTTATTAGGGCCAATCTGAGCATTGGAGAAAGCTTAAAATGTAACACCACCCTGAGAGACACATATCTTGGAAATCTGACAAAGATGCTGGATAAGATCCTTGTGTACCACAAGGAGACACAGTACAAATGAGAATAACTCCATTAACCTCTGGTATACAGGGATATTTTTGTTTAATTAATCCAGATACTGTTCTAGTCTTCCTAATTGTGTAAATTTTTAATCTAATTTTCACTGAAATAAGAAATATTTATTTTAAAGTGGTTTATTCAATTATATATTAGATTAATATTTAACCAGAGAGTTAATTCCCTTTGTAAGAAAAGAAAGGGGAAAATAGCTCCTGTTATAAAGTTTGAAACATCTGAACTGCAATTAAAAGCATTTTCTTAGCTAGTATACAGCTATCTAAGAAATTTCAGCTAATTACTACTGTTACTATTCCCAGCTGACTAGCAGTTTACTACATAAAATCACTAAGATGTAGTAGAAAAATAACTAATTATAATCATGTCTGACAGAAAACATTTTCCACGTATTGTGAACTGTGCATTCTTGTAACTGATAGTTTTCAGAAGAAATGCTTTGGCATAAATAAAACCCTTCCCAAGCTGTGGCTGCAGAAGACAGATACTACTCAGAAGTCTATCTTGACCGTTATCATTCTGTATTCCACACAATTCCAACAAAATGCTTGCCTCAGCCAGGCAGAGCTTCTTTCCTCCAAAAAGGGATTTCCTATTACTTAGGAAATAAGATGAATTTCAGTCTTCTCCAGTACCAACAGTTTTGTGACATACCCTCTAAGATATGCCATAATCTCTTTAAAAGAAAACCTGAAGTCATGCTGGAAAAGTTATAGGCACATCTCACAAATGTGATTCGTGCAGTTTTCCTCTTTGCCTATTTTGGAGGGAGGGCAGATGGTTAGCTGTGTGTCTTAACAAGGATTTATTTTTTTCTGAAAGCTAGCCTTTCTCCATATCTGGTCTTTTCCATCAGAATGGGAAACAAAAATGCAAGAAATAAAAAGACCATGAATATGATCTACTAAAATTGAACATGTTCATTGTACATCAGCATTTCAAAAATACTAATTCCTACTGAAATAAAGCCCGATCGGGACTTGCTGGTTTTGGTCTTTACTATTTTCCTCCCTAGAATCTGCATTGTAAGTATTGTCAGTCTTCTGTCTTTCCATGCTTCTGAAAGTGGCTATCACAAATGAAAGACTGTACTCAGACCATGTTTCAGACATCACCTGTATCAGACTGAAGACTTAGATATGAAAACTGTGGCTAGATCAAAAAAGATAAATTCTCCATTCTTTGCTGAGGTGAAAAACACCTGAGGCTATGAAGAAAGGAAGAAAGAAGAAATTCAAGACCCAGACTGTAATACCGCAATATTTCAGAAACCATAGAGTCATAGAATGCTTTGGGTTGGAAGGGACCTTTACAGGTTATCTA
>Ga0181612_139680_pt1 | contig 11979 bp, 11 predicted proteins | sample HoacroProtozoa21_FD_119630 | JGI IMG/M metagenome (GOLD analysis project Ga0181612, IMG submission 119630) | Hoatzin crop microbial communities from Cojedes, Venezuel. Combined Assembly of Gp0051906, Gp0051904, Gp0051908
AGCGTCAAGATTGCAGACGTTGTCTAGGCGCTCAATGAAATTTCTACTATTGTAGATAATCATCCTTTGCCTGCTTTCCTCTTGGGTCTAGGCGCTCAATGAAATTTCTACTATTGTAGATAACGCTCTTAAGTCCGGGGATTATGATTTTGTCTAGGCGCTCAATGAAATTTCTACTATTGTAGATTCATGATTCCCTATGAGTTCAAATCTCGGTCTAGGCGCTCAATGAAATTTCTACTATTGTAGATGACATTCTTATATAATGTAGAAAAAGAAGGTCTAGGCACTCAATGAAATTTCTACTATTGTAGATTGTATTTCACTTCAGAAGCGTTTTAAAGTCTAGGCACTCAATGAAATTTCTACTATTGTAGATAGAGCGGTGCGAATTCATAGAGTTAATTCCTGAATGTGGGATACAATATTCTCATAACAACCATACCAAGGATGGAGTTCTGAAAATGAGAAGTTTTAAAAATATTCGTGAATATTTTTATTGGCACTATGCCAATATTGCTATGGCTAGTGCTGCAGTTGCGGCAGGTCACAGTAAATATAATAAGGTTGACTTTAGTGTTCGTTCTAAATTATATAAAGGGTTATGTTTGGGCACGATGCACATAAGGTCACTATATGATGATGAAAAAATAAAACTTAACAGCAAATCTTGTTGCTATTGTAGATCTTCAGAAAATTTGTCGCTGGATCATCTTATAGCTAAATCTATTGGTGGGGAAGATACCGGAGATAATCTTGTTTATGCTTGTAGAGCTTGTAATTCTCAAAAGAATAACCAAGATTTATTTGTTTGGTATGAGAGTAAAAATGAATTTCCACCAATCAATGTTGTTAGACGTTATATGAAACTTACTTTCAGATGGTTTGAAACTAACGATCTTTTAGATTGCGATATCGAAGATTTAACCAAATATACAAAATTGTATCGTATTGATTTATTACCCGAGAGTTATCCTGCTCCAGATGAATTGCGATATTAATTTTAATTGTTAGATTAGAGATACCGATTGAGAAACGCGGAAATTCGGCTTTTCGAGAGGAAGGTAAATTCTTTGGCGGAGGCTGAGGATTGAAGGAGAGAGGGAATGGACAGAACAGAGGCGGAAGAGGAATTGTCGTATGAGTTCTTGCTGAGTCACCATGAAGAAGTGAATGAGTACGAGACGGCGATTTACGATGCTGTGGAGGCGATTGGGTCTGTCGGTGTCAGGTGGATGAAGACGGCGTCCGGGGAGGAGCTGCGGGAGAAGATTGAGTTGTGTGATAGGGCGATAGAGGCGTTTGAGGCGTTCAGGCGTTTTTGCTATGAGGATGGCAGAGGCGGGATGATTTATTTTCAGGATATGTGGGAGCATTGTTTTAACAGTAAGAATCCGGATTTTTCTTATATTGACAGTGTGATTGAGATTAGGGAGAGATTGATTGAGTATGAAAAATGATAGAGGCGTGCTACGGTACGTTTCTGCGATGCTACGGAGCGTTTCTTGAGGGAGAGGCTTTTCGAGAATAGAATGATGGCGTCAGATTTGAGTTTTTTGGAGGGGACGAAGATGACTTTGGGAGAGAAGATTAAGGCGGCCAGGGAGCAGGCCGGGTTTACGCAGGCGCAGTTCGCGGAGGTGCTTGGGGTGAGCAGACAAGCGGTGACCAAGTGGGAGGCGGACAGGGGGATGCCGGATGTTGAGAATCTTAAATTAATGAGCGAGCGGCTGGGGATAAGCGTTGATGATTTGCTGGATGACAGTACGGTGCCGGAGCTGCAGGGTGCGGGAAGTGTGGAAGTCGAGGATACCGGCGCACATTCAAGAAAGATATTAAAGATAGCAGGTCTTGTTGTTGGAGCGCTGTTGGTGGCGGTGCTGGTTGTGGTGTTTGTTGTTGTGATGCTGAGTTAGGAGTAGGGGGAGAAGGCGCTTTACAATTACGCTCTAAAATGATAATTTATAAAGCGTGAAAGTAAGGTGATGGTTATGAGTCGATTCGAATTGTTGGATCATATGGTTGAGGACGGCAATGGGTATCTGTGCACATCCGATGTTGTGGGTGCAGGTATTTCCAAACCTACGCTTGCGGAATATGTAAAAGACCGAGGGATGGAAAGAATTGAAAGAGGCGTGTATCTGTCCAGGGATGCATGGCCGGATTCCTTATATCAGTTGAGTCTGGTTAACCGGAGAATTGTATTTTCGCATGAGACGGCACTAATGCTGCATGGACTGATGGAAAGAGAGCCTAATGCCATCGATGTTACTGTTCCGGTTGGCTATAATGCTTCTCATCTCAGGAAACGCGGAGTACATGTTCATCAGGTGAAGTCCGAGATTACAGAGCTTGGCAAGGTGACTGTAGAAACCGGATTTGGTAATAAAGTAGTTGCTTATGACAGAGAACGAACTATTTGTGACATTCTGAAGATTAAAGATGAGATGGATGTGCAGATTTTCCGATATGCAATGAGGGAATATATGTTGGGGAATGATAAGAATCTTGCCCGCCTTATGTCGTATGCGGAGCAGTTCAGAGTTATTGAGTTGGTGAGGATGTATACGGAGGTGCTTCTGTGATAAAAACGTCAACACAGTTGAAAGCTAAGGTTCGAAATCTGTCCGGTAGTGATAGTACGAAAGCGCAAACATTAATCAGAAATTTCATTATGGAACGTTTTTTGGAACGTATTTCTCTTTCCGAATATCGTGATAATTTTATTTTAAAAGGCGGAATATTGGTTGCATCTGTTGTTGGACTTGATACTAGGGCTACGATGGATATTGATGCGACACTTGATCGCATGAAACAAACTATCAAGGTTGATATATCAACCGGGGATATAATTACTCCTGAAGCCGTAGAATACTCTTACCATTTGATGTTTGAGAATCGTTCAATATCACTGTTGGCTTATAATCTTGAGACTTTATTGGCGGAGAAAATCAAGTGATTTTCCTACTCTTAAGTTTATGCTTTTCGAGAAACTTCTTGAGGATGCAAAACGTACGAATAAAGGTACGGGGTCTGGTGTAGAATTAGGGAAATTATAGTATTGGAGGGATAGAAGTGAAGAAGTTAATTAAGTCTTGTTTGTTTTTGACGCTATTTCTTATCGTTTGGCCGATTGTGATTATATGTGAAGTGGCGAAGAAGTATTGAGGGATGACGATGAGCAAGCTTTAATGAACGCTGTTCGAAGGAACAAAATCACTTTGTAATAAGCTAGAAGTTCTTATGGGAAAAGTCTTTATAAAAATGAGACATGATAACGAGCTGAATATGGATATACCACATGATACAGAACAAGCTGTTGCCATGTATAGATTTAGAGAATTGGCAGCAGAAATTATCCCATATTACATTCTTGATGAGATATATGATGAAGTAATGCCTGATGATGTGGTGGTTGATTATATGCAACAGTGCAAAACCATATTTAAAAAGTTTGGCGTGGAAGTTAATTTGCCGGATTATCCGGAAGTTTTGAATAAATATCTTGGAAGAAGAATTTGGACAGATACCATAAATAATATATCCAGAGACGAAAGCAAATGGCGTGCGGGTAACTTTGTAAAACCTATTAAATCCAAGGTGTTTACAGGAAAGATAATTTCTAGTATTTCAGATTTGGTTGGATGTGGTAATTATTCTGAAGATTATGAAGTTTTAGTAAGTGAACCCATTGATATTGTTGCTGAATGGAGATGTTTTATTCTCTATGATAAATTAATCGACGTGCGACCTTACAGTATGATTATCAATCCGGATTCTAATGCTTACAAGTATCGATTTGATGCGGATATATTAGATTCGATGGTTAATGATTTTAAAAAGTGGGATGAGCGTCCTTTGGCTTGTGCAATAGATATATGTAAAACAAGGGAAGGGAGAACGTTATTTGTAGAGTTAAATGATGCATATTCACTTGGATCATATGGATTGTTTCATGTTTTTTATTCTAAGATGATATCTGCAAGATGGAGCCAATTGTTTGGACGTAGGGATGAGTACGATTTTAGGCGATAATATCAGGTAGTAGTTTCCTACTTATAAGCGATAAAAATTTAGAGAGATTTGTTGTGTAATATTCAGATGTAATTGTTGACAATGCACATTGATGCGTATAATATAAAATTGGAAGGGAAAGATAAAGAATGACTGCAAAGGAGTTGGAGAAGATAATCAGGAAAGATGGTTGGATTCCGGTAAGTCAAAAAGGGTCACATAGACAATATGAACATCCAACAAAACCGGGACAGGTCACCATTCCAATTCACAAAGGTGACATAAAGAAAGGTACTGCAAACTCGATATTGAGGCAAGCCGGTTTAAAGTAAACTACTTTCCTCATTAGATAAGGAGATGTATATGAAAAAACTTATATACCCTGCAATTTTTATTCCCGCTGAAGAGGGTGGCTATACAGTTGAGGTTCCGGATCTTTCGGGATGCGTTACAGAAGGAGATACGCTGGATGAAGCTTTTGACATGGCAATCGATGCAGCATCTGGTTGGATTCTTTCAAAAATAGAACGAGGGATGACGTATCCGATGCCCAGTGAACCACAAAAAATTAAAACCAAAGGTGATGAATTCATTAGTCTTATAAAGGTTGACATTGATGCATATGCCGAGAAATATGGAAATAAGACTGTAAGAAAAAATATTACTATTCCCGCTTGGTTGAACACGTTCGGCGAGGCAAATCATATCAATTTTTCTAAAGTCCTAACAGATGAACTTATAAAGATGGTAGAGGAACAATAACGTTAAGTTTATTTTTTAATTGAGGCGTTATAGCGGAGCGGATTTTTCTGAGTTGATAAAGACAAGATCTACGATGATTTAAAGTCGGACTTTAAAATATCATAGATTTTCGGTATGCATTAAACGTTCTTATACGTGAGATTGTTCCTTGAATTTGGGGTTCCTGTGTAATTTATATAAAAACTTTTTTTGACGGGGCGGCGTTACGACGGCGTTCTGTTTTTTTGTGAGAATTTATGAGTGATTCTATATGGATGTCTATCTAAATCAAGTTAGATAGCGGGTTGGATGTACAATTTACGCCTTGCCTTCTGCTATTTTGACGTAGAGAGTTTGTGGTCGGGAAATCGACCGTAAATCGACCGTAAAATTTTACGGTTGAATTTATGGTCGGAACCTATTAAGATTTTAATGTGAAATTTCTTATTAGGGAGGAATACATTGTGAGAGAAGGACCTAAAGTTGAATTTAAAGAAAGTATAACTAACACTTTTCTCAAGACTGTGAGCGCATATTCTAACTATGACGGCGGACAAATTATTTTCGGCGTTGATGATGATGGGACGGTAATAGGTGTATCAGATACCGAAAAAGTGTGTCTCTCTATTGAAAATAAAATTAATGACAGCATTGCTCCGATGCCGGAATATTCTTTGAAGGTAAATTCGAATAAAACGGTGATATTAAAAGTAGAACCGGGTGTTCATAAACCATATTTATATAAAGCAAAGGCTTATAAACGTCATGATACTGCAACTGTTGAGGTTGATTCGCTGGAAATGAATCGCTTGATTTTGGAGGGGAGTCATATGACATATGATGCCACAAAATCTGTTAAACAAGATTTGACTTTCAATACGTTGGAAAGATATTTGAAGCAGTCAATAACTATCTCGGAGTTCGACATGGATACGATGAAGACACTTAATCTGTATTCGGAGCAGGATGGTTATAACAATGCAGCTTCTATTTTGGCTGACACTAATGATTTCCCCGGAATTGATATAGCTCGTTTTGGTGAAACTATCAGCATAATTCTCAAGCGTGAAAATATCCGAAATGTTTCGGCGCTCGTTGCATACGAGAAAGCTGTGGATCTCTACAGGGATTATTATACGTATGAAGTGATTGACGGAATTGTTCGTAGAACGGTCGAAAAAATTCCTGAATCTGCTTTTCGAGAGGCTGTGGCGAATGCACTGGTACACAGACTTTGGGATGTTAATGCACAGATTCGAATTTCCATGTTGGAGAATCGAATTGAAATCGTATCCCCCGGAGGTCTTCCATCCGGAATGAGTAAAACAGACTATCTGAAAGGTAATCTTTCAATTTTGCGGAATCCTATTTTGGCAAACGTTTTTTTCAGGCTTAATCTTGTTGAGATATTTGGCACCGGAATACTGAGAATAAACGAATCTTACAAATCCAGCGTAAAACAACCGGAGTTTGACATGACCGAAAATATGATTAAGGTTGTGTTGCCTATTTTGGAAGAGTCTCTCGAGTTATCTGCTGATGAAAAAATAGTATATGACATTTTAAGTAAAACTGTACCGAAATCTGTTGGTGAAATAATACCAAGAACAAATTTTGGACGGTCTAAAGTCAAAGATATACTGAACAAGTTAATCGAAAAAAATATTGTTATTTCTGAAGGTGCAGGCCGCGGTACAAAGTATCGGGTTAGATAGTGAGTTGGATTTACAATTTACGCCTTAGAGTTCTTCAATTATAAAGCGACCGTAAATTTTTACGGTCGTTTTTGTGGTTGTTAATGTTTGGATTAAGGATTCGTGTTACTTTGGCGTTTGTGTAATCCAACTTGTAATCTGACATGAGTTGGATTACAGGTTGGAGTCTATATGAATGTCTATCCAAATTAAGTTAGATAGCGGGTTAGATGTACATTTAAGGGAAAGTACAGGTTGTTGTCTATCCAAACCGGGTTAGATAGCGAGTTGGATGTACAAGGGAGGGAAAATACAGGGAATTGACTATTGTGGCGGTGGTCGTGGCCATGTATGTGGCCGGGCAAAGCGGGTAGTATGGCCTTCTATATGGCCGCGCACCACCTCGGCAGTCTGAGAATTCAATTCGAGTCTATATAAATGTCTATCCAAATCAAGTTAGATAGCGGGTTAGATGTACATTTAAGGGAAAGTACAGGTTGTTGTCTATCCAAACAGGGTTAGATAGCGAGTTGGATGTACAAACAGGGGGAAAGTGCAAAATTACGCCTTGAACACTTCGCAGATCTTGCGGATGCAGGCGAACATGTAGGGTTTGTAGGTGTCGAGGTCGACGGGTTGGCTGTCGAGGATGACGGAGTGTGCGGTTCCGCTGATGAATTCGATGATTGTGTAGACCATGAGCATCTCGTCGGTCCATTTCTCGCCGCCGGAATTAATGATACGCGCATATTCTTTCTTGACGTCAACCGCAGTGATCAATGACTCGTCGGTAATTGCCTTTTTGTAGAATCCGACGGATAAGTTCTTATCGAGAAATCTTACGAGTTTGGGGTCGCCAGAGAGGGCGGTAACGATGGAATCGGCAAGAATGATAATCTTATCGACAGTATCGAGATCGGGATCTTCATCTTCACGAACTTTCAAATCGTTCAGTGCCTTAATCAGCAAAGCCTCGGATTTACGGGCAATCAGGTGGTCGACGATGTCCTGCTTATCTTTGAAGTAGAAATAGAAGGTGCCTTTGGCGACGCCTGCACTTGAGGCGATATCTGAAATTGAGGTATCGTGAATACCCTTCGTTGTGAATAACTTATAAGAATTAACCAGAAGGGAATTTCTCTTCAGTCTTTTGTTATCTTCTGCCTTGCCCACGTTGTCATATTACACAAATTTTGACTTTTGGTCAAGAAAATATTGACCGACGGTCAAAAAGTGGTATAACTATATTCGTAAAAGAAAAATGACCAACAGTCAAAAATCAAAAACAGAAAAACAAAGGAGTGACAACAGATGCTGGGATTCGGTAAAAAGATCGTTAAGTCAAGATACGTGATCCTGACTATCGCGGTTCTTCTTCTGATTCCGTCCGTCATAGGATTTCTAAATACAAAAATAAATTATGATATCCTTTACTATCTGCCGGACGACATCGAAACAATGCAGGGTCAGGACATCCTCCTGCAGGATTTCGGAAAGGGAGCATACGGCATTTTCGTGTGTGATGACCTTTCGGAAAAAGAGCAAATCAAGATGCACGACGATGTGCTTGCGGTAGAGCATGTGTCTGACGTAATCAGCTACAGCGCACTTACTTCGGGTGAGATTCCGATGGAGCTCATGCCTGAGGAGATTCAGGACGTATTCACATCCAAAGACGGCACAGGCTGCCTGATGTTTATCTTCTTCGATTCGACGAGTTCGTCGGAGGAGACCATGCAGGCCATCAGCGACATTCGTGCAATTGCACAAAAGCGCTGCCTGCTGTCTTCCATGGCGGCGGTCGTCACGGACACGAAGCAGCTTGTTCAGGATCAGACGCCTATCTACACTGCAATCGCCGTGGCTCTCGCGCTTATAGTTTTGTTCCTTACAATGGATTCGTTCATCGTTCCGATTCTCTTCCTGGTGGATATCGGAATATCAATTGTCTATAACCTTGGTACCAACTTCATCCAGGGTGAAATCTCATTCATCACGATGGCGCTCGTTGCGATTCTGCAGCTTGCCGTTACGATGGACTACTCGATCTTCCTCTATCACAGCTACGTCGAGCAGAAGGGTAACTTCGAAGATAAGAGGGACGCGATGGCACATGCGATAGCGGCGACCATCACTTCGGTCTCGGGTTCATCCCTTACAACAATCGCGGGCTTCCTTGCGATGTGCTTCATGACATTCACCTTGGGTCTTGATATGGGTATCGTTATGGCAAAGGGCGTTGTGCTCGGCGTTATCTGTTGCGTAACGGTTCTGCCGGCTTTAATCCTTATTTTCGATAAGGCTATCGAGAAGACGAAGCACAGGGCTTTGAAGCTTAACGCGAACGGGTTGTCGAAGTTTCTGGGCAAGCACTACATCGCGGCGGCGATTCTCATCATGCTGCTGTGGATTCCGGCCATCTACGGCTACAACAAAATAGATGTTTACTACAAACTCGACACGAGCCTTCCGGCGACGCTTGAATCCGTTCAGGCCAACACCGCTCTCGAAAATGATTACGACATCTCCTCCGTCTCGATGGTACTTGTCTCGAAGGATCTCTCTTCGAAGAACACGAAGGAAATGCTCTCCGAGATTGAAGATGTTGACGGTGTGAACTTTGCATTGGGTCTTGACTCTGTTGTGGGCTCTCTCGTGCCGCAGGAAATCCTGCCGGATGATTTAACAAGCACGCTTGAGAGCGATAACTACAAACTTCTCATAATCTCTTCCGAGTACCAGGTTGCGACCGATGAGATCAACAATCAGTGCTCTGAGATATCGGAGATTATAAAGAAATACGATTCGACCGCGATGCTGATTGGCGAGGCTCCCGCGACGAAGGATTTGATTGATATTACGGAACGTGACTTTATAGTTGTAAGTCTTGTAAGTATCGGTGCGATTTTCCTTCTTATCCTCTTCGTTTTGAAGTCGTTCTCGCTACCGGTAATTCTTGTATCGGTCGTTGAGCTTGCTATTTACATCAACATGGCAATCTCGGGTTACACCGGAACGACGCTGCCGTTCATCGCATCCATCTGCGTCGGCACGATTCAGCTCGGTGCAACCATCGACTACGCGATTTTGTTAACTAACAGATATAAGGTTGAAAGAATCGCGGGTCATAACAAACACGAGGCTGTCGATATCGCGGTAAGGACTTCGGTCAATTCGGTTTTCTCATCGGCAATCGGATTTTTCGCAGCGACAGTCGGTGTTGCGGTGTTCTCGGATATCGACCTCATCAGCTCGATTTGCCTGCTTCTTTCAAGAGGCGCGCTGCTGTCGATGGTTATAGTTCTTACGCTGCTGCCGGCGCTGCTTCTTGTGTTCGATAAGGTAATCGTTTGGACGACGACGGACATGAAGGTTTGCCGCGAGCGCAGAAAGTCGGCTCAGGGCGAGCACGCACATCAGGTTTAACAAGAAAGGGGTAATTAATATGATCAGTTCCAAAGTAAAGAAAACGGCATCGGTTGTAATTTCCGCTTCCATGCTGGCAGGATGCTGCGCGGGCGTCACCGGCTGCAGCTCCACAGATAATCAGGTTAACGCCGGTGAGATTACACCGGAGGTCGAGGAGGCCCTTACAGAGGCCGAAAACCTCGCATCCGCATCTCACAGCTCTACGGCAGGAAAGAACGAGACCGTATACGTCATCGAGGATTCCGCGGGAGAGCAGACGGTTTATGTAAGCGAGTGGCTTCGCAACCCCGACGGCGCGGACACTGTTGAAGATATTTCCGACCTAAGCGACATCGAAGTCGTTAAGGGTAACGTTGAACTTTCCTCTAACGAGAACGGCAACATAACATGGAATGCCGCCGGCGAGGACATTTACTACAGAGGCACATCGACAGATTCGCTGCCTGTAAATGTAAGAGTAAGCTACACACTCGACGGTGCGGATGTTACTGCGGCAGACCTTGAGGGTGCGAGCGGACATTTGAAAGTAACAGTTACTTACGAAAATAACGAGAGCAAGGAAGTCACAAACGACGCGGGCGAGACATATACAATCTACATGCCTTACGCGATGAGCTCGATTCTCCTGCTCGATAATGACACGTATAGCAACGTTGAGGTCACAAACGGCAGCAGCGTTAACGACGGCGAGAGAACAGCGGTAATCGGTATGGCATTTCCGGGACTTTATGATTCCTTAGGACTTGCGGACAACACCATCACAGACGATGAGACAGGCGAGGAGATAGAGATTGAGATTCCCGATACTGTTGAGATAGAGATGGATGTTACGGATTGTGAGTCGCTTAACGTACTGACTGTTGCTACAATCCTCGATCTCGATGAGATTGATCTGGGTCTTGATAAAAGTGAGATAGACGATAAGGTCTCCGAGATGACAGACGGTATGAGCCAGCTCGTTGAAGGATCACGGACACTTTACGACGGCGTAAGTGAATTAAACGACGGTGCCGTATCCTTAAGTGACGGCGCGGCAACATTGTCGAGTGGCGCGAATGAACTTGCTGACGGCGCGGCTGCCCTGGCTTCCGGTACATCGGAGCTTGCAACGGGTGCGAACTCTTTGCAGGACGGCATCAACCAGGTAAACTCCGGTGCGGATTCCTTAAGAGACGGTATCTCTCAGGTTCAGTCGAGTATCCCGTCACTTACATCGGGTGTATCACAGCTTAACGACGGTGCATCAACTTTGTCTTCGGGCGCCGCATCTCTTGTATCCAACAATGAAGCGCTTAACAGCGGTGCATCGCAGCTGAGCGCAGGTATCGATACACTTTATTCTTCTTTGACTTCTGAAGAAGCGACAAGCTCTCTTAGCGCTCTTACTACAGGATCCGAGCAGTTCTACGCAGGTTTAAGCCAGCTGTCTTCGGCTCTTAACCCTGAGGTTGATGCAGCACAGGCCGAGGCTTTGCAGAATGCAATCACATATTTGGGGCAGTACGCGGCAGCGGTTGCCGAGTCCGATCCCACAACAGCCGCAAGTATTAACGCACTTATCACTGCATACAGCACGCTTTATTCCGGCATGACAGAGGCGGGAAGCGCAGCTGCAACACTTACATCAAGCTACGCGGCAATTAACTCGGGTATCGCATCCGTCGGTTCCACATTCACAGAGATCGCAAACGGCGTTGCATCCTTGCAGACAGGCGCACAGAGCCTGCAGTCGGGAATTGCAAGCTACACATCCGCGGCAGGTCAGATCGAGTCCGGTGCGGCAACTTTGTCGAACGGTTTAAATACTCTTAATTCAAGTACGGCATCCCTGCAGTCGGGTATCGATCAGCTCGCATCCGGCTCTCAGTCTTTGGCTGACGGTACGGCTTCTCTCGCATCCGGTGCGGCCACATTGTCCGAGGGCGTTGCAAGCGTTAACAACGGTGCGAATAACCTCGCAAGCGGCGCAAGCGAACTTGCAAATGGAGCTGCCACATTGTCCGAAGGTACAGTATCTTTGGCTGACGGTGTCTCGGCTCTCCTTGACGGTTCCGAGCAGCTCTCTGAGGGTCTCGATGAGTTCAACGAGGAAGCAGTCGAT
>Ga0181612_159503_pt1 | contig 11979 bp, 6 predicted proteins | sample HoacroProtozoa21_FD_119630 | JGI IMG/M metagenome (GOLD analysis project Ga0181612, IMG submission 119630) | Hoatzin crop microbial communities from Cojedes, Venezuel. Combined Assembly of Gp0051906, Gp0051904, Gp0051908
AGTTCTGAGGTATAGAAATTGTCCATTTTGACTATTGTCTTGCAGAAGCCATGCAAGTCTCCTGCATTCTATGCTCATGATAGCTACCTTGTTGTGAGAGGAAAATAATGGGATGGAATGGAATGCTAAAACCAAAAATATACAAAGAAAAAGAAATAAAAATAATAAAAGAAGAAGTCAAAGCAGGCACTTACTGAGTTATCTCCTAGGCACAGCCCAGCTCTCTACTTATCCCTGCAGAAGGCATAGCAGCTTGATAGAAAGAAACCAGCTTTTAATGTAATAGTCTTGCTAATAAGAATTATACAGCGTTGAGGGAAGAGAGAGGAAAAAATCAGTACACTATGATTTTTTTCATTGGTCTTTGTCCATGAATTTGATTACTTCTTAATATTTCAAGTTTTTGAACTGAAATAAGAAGTTAAGTACAGCTAAGACCTGTACTCTGGCTTTGGATGGGGGGACTTGGCACCTCAGTCCATGACACATTAGTTAATGGGTGAATGGAAGCAGATGAAATATTTCAAAGAACATACAATAATTTTTTTTCCTGTGGAGTACAGGACTAGTAACACATTTGAGATGTGTGCCTAGCATTTGTATTAAAGTTTAATACCACAGATGTAGGTTCCTGTTGAGATAAAACAATTTTGTTTAACAAGACAGAATGTGTTCAGAGTATTTATCAATTTATAGACGTTAGAACAAAGAAATGATTGCAGGATTCAAGAGGCTGGATTAGAGAACAAAAGTCTATTCTCATTGGTCAGGCTCTGTCTTTCTATTTCCATGTATAGGAAGAGCAATAATATGTAAAAGAACAAATGAATACTGTTTTGAATAGTATACAAAGAAGATCTAGAGATGCAAGAATTTATCAATAACTACAGATTTTTTTTGGGGGGGATGAATAAAATATATCACTACTAATATGAAAACCCTTTACCTGGGTCTTTTTTACAATGTGAATTTTGAAAATAGTATAGGTCCTGATCCTACTGCTAGGTTTGAATAGGAACAATTAATTCAATTTAAGAAATCCTGCTGAGCTAGTGTAAATGTTCTTCATGATGATCTACCTGTAAGGTCTGATTGCAACCAAAATACAATGCCGTTCATCTGCTATGAAAGCCACACTGGTCTGTATGAGGCTTCGACTCTAATATCAATTAGATATAAGATCTTTAGATAATGTCTTTCTGAGAGCTATAAGCAAGTAGTGCTCTAAAAAACTGTCAGGAAGAGCTACACTGAATGCTCTGAAGGCAACTGCCATAACATCCAGAACATGAAAGGAGGTAGGACTGATCTAGAAATATAGGATGTCCTATTTGCTTCAAATTAGGAAATTGGACTCTTTTAATTTGAAAAATTTGAAAACTGGTTGTATAAAAAACCCCAAACTAAGCCTGAAACCCTGAAGCAGAAAACTCCAAAAATGAGTACTGTAAAATAAATCTGTTGATGATTTTTGTCTTACATAAAAAAGCTACTTTCATAATAATTTGAATAAAATAATTTCAGTTTCAATAGTTTGACATTTCCAGCAAAGATACAATGATATCTGTCTGCACTTCTGCTTGAATAAAAGTCCAGCATAAAGCAAAATATAAACAATATTTAATATATAAAAAGAAATTTATGTTCAGTTGAATAATTCTATGTGAAACCTAGTTAAAAACCATTTTTACAAGTGAGGTATAGTGAAGCTAAAACTCAGTCTTGAAGTAGAAACATAGGATCTTACATTCAGCAGTAACAAGGGACAGTGCTGTAATAAATTATCATTCCTTTTATCAAGTACTGAGATTGTAATTCAGTCCTGAAGGCAGTTTATGGTATCATCAGAAGCTTCTGATGGAATCAAATTCCATATATTATTCGATGTGTTAACATTAGGGTTACTTTTCTCTATATATTTTCCACATCATGTTTTGCTCGGTTTACTAATCACAATGAGCTGCTTGTGCAGAGCTCTGAGGGTCAAAGCTAGTCATATTCTATTACATATATCATTACCAAAATTATTGATTCTTAAAGTGGATTTTTATTTTTCTCTTCTATTTAAATACATTATTATTATTATTGATGATTATGTGAAAAGCAAGAGTTAGATGCTGATTTCCCAACTAGATTTATTCATGCAATGTAGTCAGCAGAGTTAACATTAAAATCTCCATTAACCTCAGCAGTATTACTATTGATTATCTCATAGAATATAATGGTAGATCTTGATTCACAAAGTAAAAATTTGTTTATAAAATACACATGGAAGCATTATTATGTTAAAATCTCCACTACTTATAACTAAGCGAATAGCCAAATGTTCTTAAAGACTAATATCCTCAAATGTTAGGGACAGTTAGGCACCGGAACAGGACGATTAGAAATAGTGAAATCTCTTTTACTGGAGAAAGAGATCAAAAAAGATTGGTGTACATGTATTCTTGCTTCTGTTCAGAAAGATGAATATGATGGAGGACCTTTCCAATCCTGCATTACTAGGAAATGACATATGTTTTAGAGTAATCAATGCTAAATCCTCATTAATTCAATAGTGCTAATGAAGCCTTTAATCCACTTTTCTGTCTCCATTTAGAAATAGCCTAGAGTTTTAAACTTCTTACTCTTAGTCTAGTAAATAACATATTCAAAATGAATTGCAAACCGTTCTTGGATGGTACTGTATCTGGAACTGCTACACCAAAATGAACAGATGACATATTTTACAAATCTATTTATTAGAAATAAAGATCTAGAAATACCCTTTTCTAAGCTGTGGATGAAATACATAGCATAAATTCTGACCAGAGTCTCACTTTAATATCTGCATGGACTACAGTTTTAAAATCTGTAGTGTAAGAAATGCTTTCTTTCATGTAAGCATAAAGAGATCTTGAAGTTACTGTAAATGCCCCAGTCCTCTGAAGAATCTTCTCACTGATATCAAAGTCAGGATGTCCAGAGAAGATCCTCACAATTCCTGGCTTCAAGGACAATGAGAATGGAAGGGAAAGATTTTTTAATTTTATTTTTAAATGAGAAAGTCCTATATTTTTACCCTTGTGTAAAAGCAAGTGTAACACTAAAATTAAGAGGATATCAATTTAAAACAAAAAGTTTTCTTCCCATGCAAAGATGGATGCTGCAATACCTCTGTGTTTGGTAGAATATACTGTAGTATGCAGAGCACTTTCATTCAGGTGTTTCAATCTTCTAGAGGTTTGGTAGCTTTACCAAACACAGTGGCTTCTAGAAAATATCAAGTGCCTAAAAATACATGCAGATATTGAATGTATTTCTCTTCATTCTTTAGAAATGATATGAAGATCATTGTGAAAGGCAGGAAAATACGCAAACAGAAGGAGAGATGAGAAAAAACCCTTCAGCTGATCACTTATCTTGGAAATACAGATGTAATATTTTCTCATTTCATATGCAGTAAGTGATCGCAGTTAATGCTTTCCTAAAGATGACTGCAGTGTAGGTTACACTTACAAGCATACAGAACTTCTCAACAGCTTCATCTAGCTGGAAATTAGGAAACTCATACAATCAATGACCATAAAGTAAAAATACAGATAGTCTACAAAAAGAGATAATAAAATCACAAAAAAAAGCGTATAAAATTGGGTGGTGCTGAAGAGAGTATTCTTTTCTTTAAAAAACAAAAAATCAATTAAAATATTAAAATACGGTATTCTTTTCCACCTACAAATTGCACTTCTTCAAGTGAAGCCCAGCTGAATGTAAAAAGCTCACACGTACTATGAAGCAAAATGAAAGACAAGTAAATCTGTGGTGTATCATTTTGTGGACAAACATTTCACATATATAATTATGATGGTTTTCACCTATTAAGCCTCCATCTGAGGATGGCTGATTACTACAGAACTAATTAAAAAATTATCAAAGGTACAAAGGCACTTAACTCATTATTGTCAGCTACAACATGGGTTTTAAATACCTGTGAGAATCTGGGCTCAAGTGGTAAGTTCCTATCAGTTCTAGAAAAAAAAATCCGAAACTTAATTCTTCTGATATTATGTGCATTGGTTTGTGCTTAAGAAGAGCTCATGTGTTCTTCCATCTGATGGCATTTTGCCCTTTCTTAAATACTTTTTCTCCGAGGTGCCACCATCTATTCCAGCCTCCAGCTTAAAGTAGGACTATCAACACCACCACAACAGGTCAGCCCGTTAGCTGTGTACAAATGTGAAGATGCCACAACTGCTGTAGATAACCTCTCCTCATTGCCTTTCTTCTCCCTCCCAGCAGCTTCCCCCAGGATTTCCTACCACTTGCTTAAAGAGATTGAAGTCTGTTCTTATTGACGCCAGAGACCTACGCTTGATGCTTATCTTCCCAGCTTTCCTGTGAGGAAGATAATCTAACAGTCAGTGCAGCCCAGGTTTCCGTCTCCGAGTGTCTTTGTCACAACATCTTCCCTGCTTTTGAGCAATGGTCAGGACCAGCATTATCATTCTTTGGTATCTCCAGTCATGGCATTGGGAAGTTGTCACCCACATGGCCTAGAGACTTCCTGGACTGCTGACACAGGAGTGTGATGCTTTCTGAGAGCTAGCAGGGGTTGGGAAGTGCTCAGAACTGCCACTTTGGACACTTGGCTCTTCTGATTTAGTAAGTAAGAGAACTGAATAGTGAGGAAGTCAGCCTTACCAAACAAGTGACCTCATGGCCAGAAAATGAATGTTTCTGGGCACAGCTATTTGTTAGAACAGACTACTAAGCTGGTATGGTTTTATAGCACTTAGTTCTGATTTTAGAACAAAAGTAATGCTGTTCAAAATTTTAAAAGTTTCCAAATTTTCTTTCCCTCCTTAAAGAGTCTAATAAAGGGTTAATAAATGTATTGTTGTTAAAGGATTAAATTGATTCTTAGATAAGTATTTTCAGCTAAACTGAGTTCCTAGGAAAACAAATCAATATAAAAATAAATACTGATTTTACTTGCACCATATAAATTTGTCAAATGGTAAAGGCCAAGTTTTTTACCTTTAAACTTAGAGGTAGTTTTGTTATTGGCAAAAAAGAAGATTTGTGTATAAATCTAGGAAAAAGATTTGTATTTTTACAAAGTCTGTTGTAATTAAAAAAAAATAAATAAAGTCTATGAATACAACATTAATGCCTAGCACTTTTGAAAAAAGTATTCAAGAGCAGTTCTTCCCAGGAATAATACCATGCCTGGACTGTTGCTAAGGTCAGTTCCAGTTTGGATTGTCTACTCTACATGTGCCTGTAATTCAGTGTAGCCTTGTGCAGGGGTTGTTCTAACAATTGCCCTTGAATCAGTATTCTTTTCCCTCAGAGTTCATTTATACTTTGCTAAGTTGTGCTCCTAACAGGGTTACATTTTGTGATGAGAATTGCTATTTGTCGAATTTTCCATTAGGCATTGAATAATAATTAATATTATGCATAAATAATTATTTTAGATGTGCTGTCTGTATAGGTATGTGGAAAACTGGGAGCAAAGTAAGAAATATTGAAAACCTTTCTTCAGACTTCATACAGAGGACGAAAGACTTTATACAGGTGATTTATAGTAGTAGAGTAAGGATTTCATTGCTGTTTGGGTTTTCCAGCTCACATTCAAATCCTAGTGGAGATGGAAGGAAAAGAGCAACAAAGAGTACGTTTCCCTCTAGCAAGGAAAGACTGTGAATCTTGGGAGTCACAGGCCTACTTGTATTCCTACTCTGATCCCAAGGCAAAACTTCCAGACACATCTGCCCCAATAAGTATATCAATGGCACCTTATCTTCATCACCAGGTGAGAAAAAAGATCCCTGCTGCCAAATACCCTTCTGGATTTCAAGAGTACTTAAGTGCAATACTTATGATTCCTGAACAGTCATCAAGGGATGGCTCCAGCAGTCAGTCCAGACTTTTGGCCTGCTAAGCTGGGAACCCCCTAGAGCCAGCCAGTAGGAAATGAGAAACATAACAGTATTTATGAAATCTCACCACACTCCAAAAGTAACTGCTATAAAATTATGTGTCTCCATCTATAATCCACATTGCTGTGATTTCTTCTAATGTTAAGCATAAAATTATGCAGAATACCTTTTCCAAAATATCCTCACATTTTAGAGCATTTTACTGGTAAGTAAAAGAAATATTTTCTGCACTCTATCTGCACATCTGTAGAACACATTTAATAAAGGTAGACTAAATACTAAATACAGAGAACTCGGCCTGTAGACCACACTACAGTAAATAAGCTCAGAGAGTTTTACCAGCTAAACAGCAACATTCATGTTTAAGAATTCTCTTTGTGCCAGTGAATGCTTTGGGAAAGAACTTAAGTATCTGCTGCCCCTGTGAAGACTGAAGTCAGCTGATTTGAACACGGCTGAATTCTGGAGTTGATACAAGATTAATGTTTTAATGCTTAACCATTAGTTTAGAAAAGTACTGTTTTCTTTCTCTGGAAACATCCTCTACAGAAACTGCAGCCTATGCAAGGTCAAGTCTCATAATCCTATTTTCAGACACCTAATGGATGGGTTTGCCAACCTGGTTGCAAGACATGTACTCTGTAAGGGTTCGGAAGCATTGAGACCCAGACTGTTCTGGGCATTCCTTAAAGAGTTATCCTGAATAAGCCTACACCATGGTATGCATGATAATATTTTCTGTCTGGTTTGACTCCACGTGAATGATTTTTTGGTAAGGAAACAATTTACTTATGCCAGGGTATCTTCTTAGGATGAAAGTCACATTAAGGTAACTATAATGCTTCTGGCACCCATCTTTAATCTTCAAGGTGTTGCAATATGTCGAGTCGGAGTAGTAATAACACCCCATACAGCACTGCAGGGCATACTGAAGACAGAAGTACCAAAGCAGCCTCTGAAACACGGACTCCTGGACTTAGCAACTGATCTACTTTTTTGATTTTTACAGATAAAGTGGCAAGGAGATGTGTACGCCCATTTACACATCTAACTAAGTATAATAACTTGGATAGTAGAGTAGTAGACTTTTGAAAGTAACTGATGATATAGAAGAAAGTGAAATTACATGCTAAGAAATGCCATCAAGGGTGTTCCATTTCAAATATACTTCTTTATTCCTTAATAATTATTGAAAGACACTTTGGGAATTACAGTGATAAAATTCAAATCTTTGAAAAGTATCTTTATCTTTTGAAAAGATTGTGAGATGATTTATATATACACAATTTATTAGTTATAATTTTTAAAAAGTTTAGGAGAGTCATTCACGGGTTGCTTTCCTTTTTGTCAGTTGTTAATCACAGTATTATCAATAATAGAACAGAGTGATTTTAGAGAAGAAATTGCTCTGTGCAAAGTATTGCTTTGATAAATGCCTTCTCTTTCTCTTTTGACAAGAGGAATGCCCTCCCCTGGTGTGGGTAGTGACATTCCCAGAAAGTTGGTTAAAATTGATTGCTTTACTTTGGAGGAAGTGGAGAATCTTTGCTTATTTTCCTGCAAAAGGAAACTTTGTAAGGGTCTTCATGTTGACATCTTTTGGGTATATTCAGATCTTGCATAAATGGACAAAAAGGAGGTAAGTTAATGTAATGAATAAACTGAAGGTAATCACTGAATTAATGAGGTAGTTCCAAATTAATTAGCTCAATAGAGTTAGACCATTTAAAACAGATCTGAATTTAGCCTGTTCTGTTTAAAGAAATCTTAGAAATAAATTGAATCAAAAACAAACACATCCCCCTGAACTTTAATAAATAAATAAAATAAGTAGATAAAGAAACTGAATAACTTTGATAATAATAGCTATCTATGGCAAAGGCCTAATTTCCTTAATTATTATCTTCTTGGCATTAATGTTTAAGGATATCCATGTTGCTATTTTTTATTTTTTTAATCAGGCTTGCTTATTTTCATTCTCATTACTCTACACACTGTCATTTCCAGAATGAATTAATCCAGGATGTCTCTGAATTTAGTTAAAGCATTCACCTGAAAAACAGGCGAGTAAAACTTTTACCCACTCAAAGTGTTCCTTTGTCTTTTAATAAACCAAACCAAATGTTTAAAGTAGGATATGTACATTCCCTCAGAGGGAACTAACATAAAAGGGGACTACAGAAACTGAGGCACAAAGAAGAAAAACAATTTACGAATACATGCAAGAGCTTTTCCTTCTCCAAGTAAATTTCACAATATTTAAATGTACCTTTCAGCATTACAGTAGACTAATGCTATTATCATAATTTATTAACCAGCTCTTTTGTTCTATGTAGTAATACACTGTGTTTCCATGCTGTGTATTTTTTGTCCTGTGACCTAATTTGCGTAAAAGGAAACTCTTATAACTCCCTTGTTGTAATGAATAAAATGTTAATGAAGAACTACAAAGAAATCCCCTTTGCATAAGTTCCTTATTCCCAGGAACATCATCATAAATTTGTTTGCCTGGTTCTGACAATGGTAGTGATGTTCAAGCTGTGGAGAAGCAATACTTGCACTAAATGGTTCTGATGGAAAAGTTAAAGATATTCAGGGCACTGTCATCAGGGATGGACTACAGGAAGTTGTCTTTTGGAAGAGGAATCTGATGGATTTGGACACAATCCAATTTTTTTTAAAACATTTATTATCTTCATTGATAACTGCACGATGAGATGCCTTTTCAGAAAATATAAATTAATAAAAGAGTTGTGAAGAAAGGTTTTTTTCTTCAGTGCATGGAAAATCGTAGATTTTCACTTCTCCACTGCATATTGATTATATTATTCAGTAATTTCTGGCAACAATGTCATGGTAGAAATATTAAATTTAAAGAAAGCAAATCACTATGTGTTTGCACAAATACTAGATTACAAGTTAATAACCGTGTCATGTTTACTTCATTAGAAACTACCAGGTATTGTTAGCCTTTACAAACTTTAAGACTAGATGGAATATTAAATCATATAGGATGATGGTATTCCACTTAAAAAAATCAACTTTAATCAAGAAACAAAACATAGACTAGTTACAAATTCTGATGACTCTGTCAATATTTGTACAGAACGTCGAAAATATGGATGTTCATTATAAATTGTAATAATTTATGGCCTCACAGTCTGACACTTCTGGATTTGCTTCAGACAGTTCTTTGGAACTGAGACGTATTCCAATCCTGAGGCACTCATATCCCTAAATGTCAGAGAATTTGTCATTTACCCTCCCCTGTAGATTAACAAACTCATTTTAGCACCAAGGGGTTCTTTCTTTAGAAAGATCTCATCTACAGATCATGTCACTTGCATTGCTGATAGAGTCGTAAAAATACATTTGCAATTGTCTTACTACATTTTAGGATCATCTAATTTGTAAACAATTATTCCTTCTCTTTTTCCAAGATGGGAAATCATGGTCATTAAGATTAACAGTTCAGACAGATAGAAAAGTTTATATGAGAAAATCAGGGTGTAAACCTCCATCATTTGTTGTACAGTAGCATTCCATATCCCTGGTCTTGTTCTGCATTAGACGAGAATTACTTCAAACATAACAAGCACAATAAGTGACATAGTGGATCAGCTTTCATGCAACTGTTTGCACACTTCTGTTCCTCCCAGTACAGCACAACTTCAGTGGGTCATGGATTTTCTTACTCAGCACAAGTGACTGGTCCTGTTGTTATAAAATAGCTGTGTTGACTGTCTTCAGGAAAAAAGGAAGAAATTTTTCAGTTTTTACTGTGTAACATTTTGTTTATGAATCTTTCTTTTCAATATGTCAGAATCAAATAATAAGTGCACATCACACTAGACTTCTAAAATACAAATATATTTTAAAATTATAGTAAATCAAATATTAAAATAAGCACAGTATTGTTATGCTGTCATGAAGTTTTCCTTTAACTACATATGCTTGTAGAAGCAAATATACCTTGTGTTCTGTTGCTTTTCTGACAAATTCTCATAATAATGATAATAAAAAGTATAAAAGAAAGGTGTCACATGAAAATGTGTAAAGGAAGAATTCCCTTCATCCAAACACTTCTGTCGGTTCAGTATCTGTTAAAAAGCCTGTTTTGGGTCAAGAGAAGTGTTCATTACACCAGAATAGGAGAGGGGATATCACAGCAATGGTATGTATCCAAAACCTGTTTGTCAAGTCTTACCACCCCTTTTTAGCTCCTTAGATATCCCCTTAATAAAAGTGCTTAGATTAACTGGACTGATACGCTTTTTTTAAAAAAATGAGATTCATATCTAGTGATTTAAACTGAAGTCGGCAAAAATTGTAGAACAAAGCTCCAAATTAAAAAATGGAGAGAGGCTTCATTTCAGAAAAAAATGCAGTCCTAAGGCCTTAATTAACCTTTTTTGTTTATCATCCTAAAGACCCCAGGACTTTGAAAAGCACTGCAGAAGTCTCCTAGGTTTCCTGTTGTGCTCCAGTCTATTCCCTGTGAGCTCCCAGTGGAAGTGTTCATGGCACCAAGTGTGTCTGAGTCCAAGGAGCATTAGTACCATGTTCTTTGTCATATGGTTTAGTTTTAGGTACTCCTGAGAGGAGCAGGGAGTTTGACTCGGTGATCCTTATGGGTCCCTTCCAACCTGAGATGTTCTACAATCCTCTGATTCTATGATCTAGCTGGAAAAAGTAATACTGAATTCATTGAACCTTAGTTGGATGAATGATACTGCTATGAAATAACTGGCATGCAATAAATTAGTAGTATTTTATTTTTAAAAAGGAAAAAAAATTCATTGGCTATTTTTTTTTAATTTGATTTAGCTAGAATAAACCCTCCACAAACTGGAAAGTTACCTTGTGTCCAGACTAAGGGTTCAGGGCTAATCCATTCTAGACTGAATTTACTATGCCCACTTTGAAGACTCCTTAACCCCCATTGTGTGACTTAATTTTTTTTTTTTTTTTTCTTCTTTTTGGGGGCTGGGGCACTTTTTCAGCCCAAAGGACCTGGGGATTAGGGCTATGTCATAGTCAACAAGATTAATGTTTGTAAAAGGTAATACTGAAAACCTATCACGTACCTCAAGAACTGATATGGAGGCATATAGAGTGCTTGATAGTGCTGCTATGACAGCAACAGAGGAGCGTAAATAACACGAGGTGAGCTAAATTTGGTGGTCTTATTCTGTAACAGCTCCAGAGAATAACCTGTTGAGTGAATTAAAAAAGTCTTAGCTCTTCTCTGACCAGACTCTCACCTTTTTTTGAGACAAGCTCGCTATTTTGTGCTGTCATAAGCAATGCATTTTGTGATGTAGGTGATCTTTATCAGCTGATAAACTTACTGCTTATAGCCGTCATTCTTCCTATTAGTGCCTAAATACTTTGAACTCTTCCCTTCTGTATCTATTACTCCAATCTGATTTGTCATTATTTCCTGCCTTATGATATTCTGATCTTATATCAGCAATATTTTCCAACATTATACCATTGGCACTTTTCATTAGGAAGATCTTAGTTTATATTGCAATGAAATGTATGTCAAAATACATGTCAGCCTGACTTCAACTCAATACTTTAAAAGCTCTTCAACTAGACCAGGTTGCTCAGAGTGCTGTCCAACCTGACCTTGAATGTTTACAGATAAGGAACATCTACTGCCTATCGAGGAAATCCCTTCCAGTGTTTCACCATGCTCATTAGAAAAAAATATCTTCCTTGTATGTAGTCTAAATCTATCCTCTTTTGGTTTAAAGCCATTAGACCTTGTCCTGTCACAGAGGGTCCTGATAAAAAGTCTGTCCCATTCTTTCTTATAAGCCCCCTTTGAGTACTGAAAGGCAGCTAGAAGGTCTCCCTGGACCCTGCCCCTCTCCAGGCTGAACAACCCCAACTCTCTCAGCCTGTCTTCATAGGACAGGTGTATCAGCCCTCTGATCATTTTTGTGGCTCTCCTCTGGACCTGCTCCAACAGGTCCATGTCTTTCCTGTCCTGAGGGCTCCAGAGCTGGAAGCAGGACTCCAGGTGGAGTCTCACCAGAGCAGAGCA
>Ga0181612_105961_pt1 | contig 11978 bp, 8 predicted proteins | sample HoacroProtozoa21_FD_119630 | JGI IMG/M metagenome (GOLD analysis project Ga0181612, IMG submission 119630) | Hoatzin crop microbial communities from Cojedes, Venezuel. Combined Assembly of Gp0051906, Gp0051904, Gp0051908
GTCTTTCTTGTAGTGAGGGGCCCAAAATTGAACTGCTCAAGGTGGGGCCTCACCAGTGCTGAGTACAGGGGCATGATCACCTCCCTACTCCTGCTGACCACACTATTCCTGATACAAGTCAGGATGCCCACAGCATGAAACCAAGCACGCTTCTATCCATGATCTATTACAAAAGCAAAAGGCTAGAGATAAGGAGAATAGATCTGTAAAAACTAGCCAGCACCACAAAAATAAAGCCTGGGGAAATTTGTACTATTTACTAACAAAATATTTTTAAACATCTGGGATGTTCTCTACTTCCTGTGCACTTCCAAATGCTTTATTTATACAAAAAATAAGAAAATTAAAGGAAGCCATATGGATTCCTCAACTTGCCATATTTTTTTTCATAGTTTTCTTATTTCCTTTGGATGAGGAAATAAGACTGCATGTGCGTGATCTTGAGAGAGGAGCTGCGGAAGGAGAGTGCCTTGACAAACCTGTAAGTCTTTGGCTTCTGTGTGGTGGTACAAGACAGGAGGAGGAAGGGGAGGATTTCTAGTCCCATTTTTAAACTCAGGATTATCTTCTAGGATCATGATACAGCCCTTTTAAGTACTATTTTCATTTATAAGTGCTTTTTTTCCGAATTAGGTCTTAATTCTCTGATTTCTTTGGAGAAGAAAAGTTTCAGTTAAGTCTTCAAACTGAGTCAGAAATCATAGTTCAGAAAGCAAATCCAGGCAAAGTTCTCTAGGAAAGAGACTATATGCATATAATTACTCCTATAGATGACCAGATTCTCTCATGATCCTCTTTAGACAGTGAGAGGAATGTGTTTTTAACCAGTTAGTGCAAAGGGCTTGAAGTATAGATGAATCTTTCTATATTCATGCCAGTGAAAATGAGCACAGACAGATGGAGATCTCAAGTGCCTAACAGATATCAAGTAGGTGAATAGAAAATATTGGATTTTTGTATGTGTAAAAAGTTTGTGTATTGGAAGTTTCTTTAAAGAGGACACCAAGCTGGTGCTTAGTTAGCAATATCTGGCTTTAGAATAATTACTCTTTGGATGATAAATGCTTTTTTGACTTACTCATATGCAGATTTATGGCTGAAAATGATTTCATCTTGGTTTTGATCAAGGTAAGAAAAGATAGTTTGATCAGAATAAATGACATAAGTGATAAATATGAAATTTGAATGACATCATAATGACTCACTGCAGGGGGGTTGGGCTAGGTTCTTTCCAACCCAAAGCATTTTATGGTGACTGTTACAAACATTTTGCTAGAGGTTTGTGGAATTGTGGAAAAAAAGGAGAAAAGAGTCCTTTTAATTATGATCTTTATAAGCAGACCTTAAAAAGGTGGAAAAATGCTTTTACAGGATGTAACAAAATAAATAAATCTCATGGTATGTACTGTAAGGTTGATGACTGATATCTTTGAGGAAACAAAGCATTTTAATGTCTGAAATTATAGGATCTATGGAAGATGTCTTTTTGAGCCTAAACAACAGATTGGTGTGTCTCCTTTCTCTTCTTTATTTTTTTTCCAAATTTTCAACTGTATGTTTGAAATAGAAATGTTCTTATTGTTAGACAGTTTTGAACATCCAGAATTTTCAAACATCTGCTTCCCTGTTTTTTAAGGTTGGTTTTCTTTTCCCTCTTTTATTCTATAAAGATATATAGAGCACAAATCAGGAAATCTTAATTTTAGATAGATCTATTATAGTTCTTTATGGGAAGCTCAGCTCGTTTAATAATAAAAAGGTGTTAATACATTCCTGTAGAAATAAACGTGAGAAGATGTTAAACAGGGGGAAGGGGAAGGGGCATTTTCCCCTGTTTTTATAAGAAACATTTCTCTGACATTCATTGTCTGTAAGAGTTCACACCTCCTATTTTAGTGAAATAGTTTGTAATTTCGCTTTCTTTAACATTTCAAGCTCTCAATTTCAAGGCTTGGCTTGCTCTCGTTCTGCTTTTCCTGGTCTGGATTCAAAGTTTAACTCTGGAATATGGATATCTACTATATGGACATCCATATTTTTACTGTGCGATTCAGCCAAAATACTTAGACATTTTGTCATTTTACCATTATAATGTGCTGATGGCTTTTAAACTAATTTGACTTTATGTATATAACCGTGGCATCCTTGTTGTCAATAGTTTGAGCTGAGCTGCATTATGTGTGACTCTAACAATTTACTCATTGCTTAAGCTATTGAGCATTGTCCAAGAATGTCCTAACAAACTGACCAGTATCTGTCAAGTACGTAATTTTACTACCCTAAGTGTAGGATTGTGAATGGAATATTTAATTTTTGAGTAATTTTAGGTGTGCCTGTGTGTATAGGTGCTTCTTTGTGTATATTACTGCTCCTTTGTATCTGTCATTCAAGGAACTTGTACCAAAGATGGCATCCGTATTATGATGACATGAACCTCCCTGGAAGGCAATGATAATTTTCCTCCTGTATCTTTTAGTTTTTGAAATTAGTATTCTGATACCCTATGAAGAGAACTTGACAGTAAAGAACAGCATCCAGCCCAGAGAATGAGGCAACAAAATCACTGCATCAACTTAGAAGACTGAAAGTCCTCCTTGGAAGGTTTTTCTTTGACTCGTAGTCCACTGCTAGCCCTCAAACCCTCAGTACGTATTTTTACCATGAATTACATTTACAAAATGTAATTTAGTAATTAGAGGTGATTAAAAAAATGAACATTAAGAGAAAGCAAGAAAGTTCCATAACTCAGGTATGTTTTTCTTTGTATCTTCCCTGTGCCGGGGAAAAAAAAAAAAAATCACAATGACTCAGGGGACTGCGGTTAGGAGATTTGAGCTTTCCTTTGTAAGATGTGAATAGAAGTCAAATTTCTTCCTTAGGCCACCATCGAAAGCATAGTGATGATAATAGAAAGAGTCAACAGAGTTTGTAACAGTAACATCCTGAATAAAGTACCAGATTTCAGAGACTGTAACCTTAGATATAAGAAGTCTTACATTCTTATGGTTTTCCTGAGGCAAATCTACAATCTGAGGACTTTTATGTTGTTCTGAGCTTCTGTTCTTATTTGCACTGCATTCTAACTGAACGAGAAGTTGTGGTGGTTCTTTTCGTTTTTAAATATAGCCTGGCCCTGTTCACAATGGGATTCCAACATTTCCTGTTAGAATGTGATTTACCAGGAATTTAATTAATCTCCAGTTCAAACTGTACTGCAGGCCTCTAAAATTAAAAAGAAAAATAAACATAGCAATTAACATTGAAAGAGAGCTAAACTTAGCACTTGAAACTAAAATTACAATAAATAAAGATGAACCCAAACCAAAATTGAAATAATGAATGCCAGTGAAGCCTATTATGTTCAAAAGGCAAATATGATTACTGTATTTTAAATCTTAGGTTAAGAAATAAAATGGATCATTATATGAATGGCATAATGTAATTACATAATCTGAGTCTATCAAACATAAACTGTACCTTTTATATTGCTGTTTTTCTTAGAGATGTTTATTTCTTCTCCTTCCCTCTTTCTCAACCAAGATGTGATTTCGAAACACAAGCAAATAAATGTCAAATCCTGCTGCCTCTGTTCTGCCATTCCATTTCTGAAATTCTGCCAAACTGAAAATTTCCATTCAGACTGACTGGCATTTGTTGAACTGATTTTTTTCTTATTATTTTATTTTAACACTCTTTTTCAGAAGTAGTGGAAACTTTGTGCAACCCTTGCTGTGGCTATGCATGACATTTTAAGAGCAGCGGCTTCTGCGGATGTTTTTCACAATAGTACATTTTTTCCTGCAGACGCTCTGAAAATCCCTCACAAAAAAAGTTCAGTTACTTGTAAGTCTTGGTCTACGGTGTTTCCAAAACTGTATGTAGAGCAGGTACCACCCAATTTAACACTATGCCAACCTAAGAAATACAGAGAGCAAATAAAAACCTACAGTACAAAGGAAGAAAGACCAGTGGAAAATTTGTTAAAATCTCTACTCTCTTGTCCTCCTTTAAAACAAAACAGGAGATTGTACAGACTTTGGCTTTAAAATCTCCACTCTACTACTCAGGTACACTTTTAACGATAAAAATGAACAGGTAGAATCATATGCACAAGGAAATAGATGGAGAAGAATGGCTTACGAGGAATTCCTTATGTAAAAAAGGCTTTTCACATTTACAGCAGAGTAATTTCTCCAGCCTGTAATGTATTAGAAAGAAAGACCATGAAATGTCACTACGCTACAAGAATCCTCACTCTTTGTGGATGGTACACATGCTGTTTGCTTATTAAGGCAGCAGGCAGTTCTCAGAATATGTGCCATTTTAGTTACAGAGCAATATTTTTTTTTAATATACAATAGTGGAAAGACACCGGTGAATTCTATGGCTGTGTAGACCTTAAAAACTGTGTGGATCCATAGCAAGATATTTCAGAGAGCAATATGCTCCTTTTCTGCACAGCTTCCTTTAAGCTGCAGTGATCTTGTTTACTTCCCTATGATGAACCTGCAGCTGTAACAGCAGCAGTAGCAGGTGGGGCTAGACCATATTTGCCTTGTTTGGCCCTTGTCACGTGTAACGGGGCTTCTGTTCCACCTCCTGCTTTCAGTTCCTGTTTGTTTGCATGCAGGAGATTTAAAAATATAATTTATTCTTCAAAACAGACAAAAAATCTTTATGACAAAATAAAATCCAATATGAACCAGTAACTTAAAAAATGCCTTATTAAAACATGATACTTTAAAAAATGAAATTCCTAACGTTCAAAGATTGCACGTTCTTCCCTTCTCCCCTCTTTTTCAAATACCGAAAACTAATGAATTGCAAAGTTGCAAATGATGGTAACCTTGTGCACCCTATGTGGAAGAAGCCTCTAAAATCAGAGCTGAGTTTGGTGACCCAATATAGTTAGGTCAAAGAAGCAATGAAGTCCTTGAATATGACTGAAATCCTCCCAGCATGCAACATTTGTCCGTCGTCTTGATCCTTGGTATACTCGCAAGAGCCCAATTTTCCTTTTTCAAAAAAAAGGGGTAATTATGCTTTCCTAACTTGCTAACAGATTTTGGGAGGTGCAACTGAAAGTTTTTAAGCACATTAAATTCACTGAATGAAAAGACTGCTTCCTGCTTCTAAATGTTCTGTGCCTGTTATGTTTAATAATTTTAAAAGTTCAAATGTTATCGTGTTGGTATATCCTCTGTGACATTTATTATTTCTGTGAAGACTTGTACAGTTCGTCTGGGGGGACTCTGGCCTTTAGTTCCAGTACATCCTATTCCATCTGTACTTATAATTTTAGGCTCCACTTTTAGACAATTTCTTCCCACCTGGAATTTCTTCCCAATCAGGAACGAACTTGCCACACGGCTAAAATGGCTGTTTAGTCCTGAGTCTAAACCTTGCTAACATTAGATTTTCCTAGTCACTGCCTGCCTGCAATTTTCTTCCCTCTGAACTTCACTTTCTTTTTTGGCACCTGTGCCTGCCTCGTCTGTATTGCCATCATCTCCCTAGTTTCCATGCTCTCCTCAACCACCTTTCATAGAAGCACTCTTTCTTAGGTTAAACTACATTGCAAAGAGCCAATCTGGGTTATGGTCTGCTCTAGGTAGCTGTCTAATAGCTGTAATAGCCATACTAGCAATAACCAAAGCCTGAAGTGCCCCACATTTGCTACTTACTTTCTGCTTTGTATGGGAAAAGTTCGCATGGAAAACTCTGGAACCTCATATGTCGTGTTCTTTCAAATGCTGCCTTAAAACCTCTGATTTGAAATGCCAGTGTCTGGCACAGATAGAAGCCATACCTATCTACTGCCTATTTCGTTACATCTGCTTCTCCAGGGTACCGGTTTGGGGTGGGAGGGAGCACATGTTTTCATTTTTGTTTGATGAATGAACACATATGCTGTCTAGGGCAGAGACTGGCATCTTTATCCAGCACCTTCACGGGCAGAACAGATCCCTGCTGCAAGGCTGGGGTGTTCTCAGCAACTAAAAATTACAGAACATATCAAATATGGCCAAACTGTGAACATAATTTGTGTGATCTTATTATCCTCACAGAAGTTAACATAGTCCTTTTCTCCTACATTAGCTACTCTATACATGCTCCCCACCGCCAATGGACACAAAAAATTAATTCCTCACCTGAACACAAATGGCAACACATACCTCTCACCTTCTTGCTAGCAAAGCAGTTTCCTATTTAACTGGAGATGGGGGCAGGGTTTGTCTCTGAAAAAGCATTTACAACAAATATGCTCTTCAACTAATGTTGTGACTTACCTAGGTCTTTATTATTTGTTTCTGTTATTAAGACAGGTCTTAACTATTTAGAAAAGCATAAAGAAATACTATTCACTGTCTTATTTTTTCTTTCTATAAGTAATCTATATCTGGTTTTCAGTGTCTTGTTATTTTATGTGCTTGGAACTGGGCTGAGGTTTTGTCCTGTTTCTTTCACTCTAGTATTGTTTCTCTTGGAATACTCAGATGCTGTATTCAGACATCGGGGTTTATGGATGGTAGGCGTGTGCAAACGGATGGTTAGGTCTTAATGGTTACAGGTGTTTATGATTTCCCACGTGTATATGTAGCTCCAGATGGGAAGACTAGGGTATAAAGAGGAGAGAGTCACAGATAGTTAACATTAATAATGCAGGTATGATAATGTCAATGTAGTATCGATATAGCCGTTGCCTGATAACAGTAAGAGTTTTGATCATTGCTGTAGCTGTCAAAATTTATAAGTGAACATTTGTAGAGAGAGATCTTATTCTTTACTAGCCCAGTTGATGCAGTTACTAAAAAAGAGCAGATAAACTTAAGGCTCTTCTTCGGAACCAAAAGCTAGTTTGTTTTTTTTGTCATTATAGCTGCTTGTTTAATAAATGGCATTGCTTTTTGCTACAGACCTCTTGCTGCTATGTTAATACCTGTGCTCAAGCTTTGAGCATGTCCAATAGTGATCTCGAGTGACAGCGTGTAATTCTGAAAGGGCATCTTCTGGATTTCAGGCTGTCAGGAGGGCTTAAATCATGACCAAAGCCATTTGATGTGTACTGAACAACTTCTAAACAGCAGATTTTCCAGCAAACTTAGTAAACACAATCTTTAAGTGTTTCTCTTCCTTTTCCTTCCTTCATGTTTGTCTTAGACTATAACTGCATCAGGAGATTTGAGTTTTCTACAACCTCTGCTAACTGTAGCGGGGCACAAATCTCACATGAAGTATGTGAAGGATTCTGAAGTGTTTGCATGATTGTCTCTTGGTATTCATAAGGGAGGACATGCAAATTAAAGCCATCTGTGAGATTAGGGGTTGTGCACAAATTCTTCGACTGGCCTGATATCCAAATGACTTCTAGGCTACTTCATTATCACTTAATTCTGGCCATTTCATGACTGTGATTGCAAGGAGAGCAAGCTGGGATCTTCACTGACCCTGCAAGAACCTACTACAATTTACATTTACATGTTTTTACTTGGTTTGTTCTTCCAGTGACTCATGTATTGCTGTATTAGGACCTGTGCTAGTATCTTTTGTTTTTGTATTTTGATTTGCTCACTTGGTCAGGAAATGAGCGTTGTGGATATGGGATAGTGATGATTTATACGAGTCAATCAAACTGTCCTTTAACTTGGCAGTTTGTGGCAGAGGAGTGCTTACTGCTGTGATTGTGATGGTACGCAGAGCTGAGCGTTCCTTCCTGAGCATCAATTCACAGGTCTAGATGATCCACTCCTGTTTTGTAGCAACCGTTACTGAAGTTACTAGTTACGTGTAGCATGATTTTTGTCCTTCATGAATTCAGAAGGAGCTAAATTAGGACAATCCAAGGAGATAGGTCCAGCCAGGATCTCCACAATGAATAGTAATAGACTTTCAATTATTTTCAATGGTACTTCTCAAGTGAAGAAAGTATCATTGTCTCACTTTTTAGGCACAAAAAACCCTAGTGAGATGACAGAGGTTGCCCGTGCAGGGATTACCCAGAAGACTACTAGCAGAGCCAGAACAATACTGAGGTGACTTTGCTCCAACAAATGGGCCAGTGCTGTAAGAGAGTTTCCAGGCCTTCAGCTTTCTAAAGCTTTTATAGTCAGCCCTAAGTTTGAAATCTTAGTTATAATGGAGGCTGAAAATACTATTAACCTAAATTTACTTTTCACCTTTCTGCAATATAAGATTTGTTCGGGCTTTTTTTTTTTTTTTTGCACTGTTTGTGGAATATTTTCATTTTGATTTTCCTGGCTAGCATAACTTTCGAGTACATAAATGTTCACTGAAAATTTCCTTGCATTGCATTTCAGGTAAATGGGCATTTAAATGCAGTTACTTATGGAGGCCTCTAGGTTTGTCCAATGCTAGTTCTAAATGACAATAAATGTATGCAATGTGTTGTTAACCCATATGTTAAAAACAGTCAAACTGGGGTTACTTCTTTGTTTTCTTTCCTTCTTTCTTTGCAATTACGTGTTTGCATGTACTTTTAACTCCACATTTGATAGTTTAGCATATGGATATAATCATATGTGTTTTCTTCCTCCTGGTACTTTCCTTTTTCCTAATTTAAGGTTCAATCCTGAATGCTGCATTTCAGTCAAAGGCTTTACAAAAAGCCATGCTGTTGGGCAAGTATTTGCCCTATTCATTTCTGGGTTTTTTTTCTTTAATTTTGCTATTATATACTACTTTGTGGTGTACCAGTAGTGTCGTGATAAAATAAGCACTGTTAACCTCCTGACAGAGTCAGCATCAGGAGGTTAAAATGTGGTCAAGGGTTAATTTACCAAACAGAAATCTCATTGGGTTTTCATGATTTTGCTATAGTCAGTCACACGCTTAGTTGTTAGTCTATAGCAGACTGAATAAAATATGTTTTAAAAGTTGCTGCTGACCGGTTGTTTGGATTGATGGCATCCCTTTTGTTGTACATCAGGCCCAGAGGTACATCACCTTGACTGGGGAAATTCCTGGAAGGAATGGTTAGGCTGAACAACGTCAGAAAAACAAGTTTTTAACTTAATGTTGTTTTGAGATTTAATTGCCTATTATATTTTAATTGTGACTGAAGGATTTTCATTGGTGTAAGCATAATTTTATGAAGGTGTCCAAAAGGTTTATTTTTTCAGCATAAAGCATGTTTGAGTGTAATTCTCTGTCTTGTTATCAAGTCAGTTCATGCTATTGTTTTATATGTATATATACTGAATTTAGATTTTATCATACTGGCTTATGACAGTTTATTTATTTGAAAACGTGGTTAAATTCTTCTCACATTTTCCAGAAGAAACCCGTGTTTATCACATCTTCTCTTTGCTCTGTCTGTCTGGATTTACTTCTATTTTTTATATTACATTAATTATCTGTAGCTCCATAGTGTGTCGAATCGAGCAAGAAATATATATTTCATTGTCCTCTTTCAGATGAGTGTGTGAAGTAAATATTGCCATTATGAAAGTGAAATAGTATATAAGTTTCAATATATGGTTAAGCTTTATAGTGTAATTGAACATGCCTGTTTCTGAAAGAAAACAAGTATCTTGCTTCTAAAGCAGTTCCATTAGAAAAGCTAGACTTTTTAGGCAATTTTTTTCTGGTAAAATAAATTCAGCACATTTTTTTAGAATATTTTTAATTTGGTAAAAATTGATCAGTCTTTTCAACTAAAAATGAAGAGCTTTTGAGGTTACTTTTTAGTTTTCTAAAAGGATGATTTTTACAAAAATATATTGAAGAGTACTGTTTTCTAAAAATAGAAGTTAAAGCATAAAAACTTTATTAAAATTAAAAAAAAAAAAACAAAAACAAAGTTGCGAGAATTTTGGACAAACACGCAGAATTACAAAATAGTTACTGTGGCCACACCAGTTTACATGTAAGACAGGTATGACCGGTAATGGTACAAGACTGCATTTCTGCAGACAGACCTAGGAGTGAGTTGCCAGCAGATATGTTGGTGGTTGATTTTTTTTTTTTTCCTGTAAGCATCTACCTCTTAATAGTTAATGAAGTTTCTCCGAGCACCACTCAGCACAGTGGATGAACAGAGATGAGGATAAAGAGGGCTTCAAAATAGCTTTACTCTTCCTTTCCTCCCCAGCATGTGTGAATGGGCCAGTGTGGGGGAGGAGGGAAGGAAGAGGCGTGAGGAGCAACAGCAAGCAGTACAGTGCGTCTTCTGCCAGGACACCTTTAAAGCACAGCTTTTCTTGGAGTTGTAGCCCAGCCGGGAGCACGGAGAGCTGTGCTGTTGCAGAGTGCCAGCCTCCTCCGGCTCCATAAACCAGGGTGCCAAACCTGTGGCCATGGGGGTGGGGGAGGGGGGGTGTGCTGGAAGGTGGCCACAGTGCTGTGCCAGCAGCCCGTGAGGTGCAGGCTATGGTGTCGGGAAGCACGAGATGGGATCCACTGGTGCAAATTTCACGGACGGTACCTGATGGGTGGGAGGTCCCTCGGAAACTTCAGTTGAGATGGTGTAATTAGCTTGTCTGACTGACACACCAACATTTTGTAGTGCACTGTTTAAAGATAAGACAATCCATCACTGATTTGGGTTAGAAGAGCATGTGGTAAAGTTTAGCACTTTGGAAGCTGGCTCAGGCATCCACTCAGCAGGGTGGGGTGGACATCTGGAGATGGCAGCTTCATCAGCTCTGCTGCTCCAGGGGTTAAAGCAGCCACGTGCTCCCCAGGGACAGATCTGTAGCCACAGACTTCCCATAAGGCCGTCACCCTGGTTCAGCAGCTGCTCTGACCTGGGCATGGGTATAAATAAGAAAATGATGACCTCATTAGCCAGGAAATTTCATTTATACCTGAGGCATTTGGTAGAGTTTTATTCCCCTATTATATCACACAAGTGGCTTACAGGAGCAGCAACTCCAGAGACTTGGCCAAAACCACAATAAAATGATTATAGGTTTATACAACGTTTAGAATGTCATTACTTTCTTGTAATTCCAGGTGCGCTGGGGTGCATGTGTGGAAACAGAAGCAGCAAGAACACAGAAAACAAGCTGCTGGTGGTGGACGCTTTTGCTGACAAGGCAGCATGGGAAGGACAGAAGTGGTGGGAACATGGGTCCAACAGGGGCTTGGGCTAGATGACCTCTAGGGGTCCCTTCCAATCCAAAACTTTCTATGATTCTATGATTCTTCCGTGGCCGGGCAGGACAAGTGTCAAGTGAGTACGAGTAATGAGATCAGGAAGGAGGAGAAAGGAGGGGGGGAAGGTTGTGGCAGAAGGCAGTATGCGCCAGAGTAGGGTGTAGCGAAACATCTGTAATTTTCAAAACAAAGGAGAATAGAAGAAGTAACCTGCATATTGTTAATACCACTGCAGGCAATTTATGCAAAAGCAGGTTTCTTCAGTCGCCTTTAGGCCCCGAGCTATAAGGAAAACCTTCAGAAAGGGCCGAGGGCAGAGCTGGACTCGCTAGCTTGGGGCTCTGCCTATTAATTGCTGAACTACATTAGATCATAAAAATCTGAAAATTCCTACCTCGCAGCAAGACAGCGTCATGAATGCCTAAATTTACCACCCGATTCCTGTGATACCTGGAATTCAGTGCTCAAAGAGAGGACAAATATAGCTGCTGTACGAAACCACTCGATCTGCTTTGGTGCGCTGTGGCAGTTCAGAAAGGGACGAGCCTTTTAGAGGCAGCCCTCCAACAGCTGCTCCACACAGAGAGAAGAAAGCTCACTTTCTTTGAGAAGTCCCCAGAAATCCTGAGCTTGATAGGTCCTGGCAATACAGCACCAAGAAAAACCTACCCCTCTAGATCCGGTGTCTGGATGCTGCCAAATTCTGCCCACAAAACTAGAAATTATGTCATCCCAGCAGAAATAACAATTGCTTTCTATGATTCAGCAAAAAAAAAAAAAAACAAAAAACAACACCACAAAACCCAAACAGAACCCCGCCAGCAGCCAGCCACCCCGGGCTGCCGCCGGGCCCTGGCAGA
>Ga0181612_147537_pt1 | contig 11978 bp, 7 predicted proteins | sample HoacroProtozoa21_FD_119630 | JGI IMG/M metagenome (GOLD analysis project Ga0181612, IMG submission 119630) | Hoatzin crop microbial communities from Cojedes, Venezuel. Combined Assembly of Gp0051906, Gp0051904, Gp0051908
AAAAAAGCTTGAAAGCAGCAACACTACAAGTCACATATTGAGGGTGCTTTTGATCAGAAAATATTATTAAAAAAATTATGGGTTAATCAGCGCTGCATTTTAACAGTTTATTACTTGTCTTATCCACTTTGGGAAACAGTACCATGCTTTCCTTCTAGCAGCGATTTGCAGCTGACCCCTCTAACTCTTTCTTTTATGTTAGTAAACTGCCCAGTTGAGAGTTGAGTGAGGGGAAAGAAAATCCTCATTGCCATTAAACCATTAATATGCGACACAGATCTACCAAGGGCTGGCCTTGCCCAAGAGTTTGGCATTGCCAGCGAGTGGCTAATGGAAAAGGATGCAGCCAATGTTCTGCACTGTTTCATCTGCAGGATTCAGCAGATGTAAAACTAATCTGTCTTCTGCAAACTAGCAGTGACCAGTTGAAGATGTAATTCAGTTGCTGAAGAGTGAAATGACCAGATTTTAGTTTTCCTTTAAGAACAAAACTCGGCATAAGCAGATCTGAAGTTTCTGAAGGAAGCCTGGATAAAAAGATTCTTACATGCTCTTTAGAAATGTCCTCTCTTCTGATGGCTCAAGACATCAAAGAGGGTCAAGTTAATAATCATAACTTTTTTACACCATGGGTAGCTTGCTCTCCCTATAAATAAAGATCTGCAAAATACAGAACATAGCTTAAACTTCTTCGTAATGTGTCTTAAATTTATTGTCACCACACCCTTACATCTGGATTTATCTGTGGACTTTTGACACCCTTCTGTGCATCAGGGGAGCTAAAACTTTGCCAAACTCATTCAGCCCATCCCTCTGACAGTTATAACTACTAGCATAAAGGAAGGACAAGGAATAAAAAATCTTGCTGATTGGGTCAGACAGAGGTAGAAACAAATGAGCTCCTGTTATAAGAACTGAACAGTGATCTTAGATTAGAAAAGTTCCTGAGAAGCCCTGTTGAATGGGTGGTCACACCAGCAGCAAATATCTCCATTGCCCCACCCAACAAGTGGTTTAGCATCTGAGCATCTAATCTGTTGTATTATGTTAATAATTGCCTAATGGCTGCTACATTTGTACACAACTTCTGCACTGTCAGCATTGAACTCCTTAGCCCCAGGAAATCCTATGAGATACTTAGAATATGGAATGTATTATCCTATCCTGTAGTATCTACAGGGATCCGTATCACCGGCAGTCTCACAGGCACTGATGGATTTAGCCTCAGAGCACCCTCAGGAGGGACACAAGGATTGTTATCCCTGCTTTTTTATGACGAGCACCGAGCAAAGGGGAGAGTTCAGTGAATGCTGCCAAGTTCACTACAGGGGCTATAAAAAGTGACCACCCTGTTCAGCACTAACCAGTGACCCCAGCCCCTTGCAGTGCAGGACAAAGCAGGTTTGTGGCTGAACCTCGTCATCCCCCAAATCAGCCCGAGACCCCAGAGCCGACTGTCAACAGCAGGGGCCAAACACACAACTGCTGCCTGGCGTGGGATACGCACAGAGAACTACGCTTGAAAGCTATAGGCAGCACCAAGCACCCCTGTGCAGCTCAGACACCAGATGGGGCAGAGCACCGTGACGCTTATTTCCGAGTATGGGTAACACAGCCTACGTCTGGGACAGAGGCAGGGACTGAATCCGCATCCCAGCTCGATGCCATCTACAGCAGGCCTGTCTTCTGTCTCCAAAGAAAAGGAATATTTCAGCAGAGGATGAGCTGAACTATCTGCTACATCTGATTTAGACTTCAAGATATTCAGTGGGAGCCAACTCCAATTCATGTTTCACCTGAATGCATGTGGAAAAAGCCACCTATAGCTCCCTGTAGGTTAATCACAGAATCCCAAAGGATGCAGCCAATAGCTCCTTTCCTATTTAAATGCAGTCTGAATTGGGTATTAACTACCTGCTGTGTTTGGCAGATCTCTTATTCCTAAAATAAATAACTGTATGAAAAGTCATAAACTCTATATTGGACTTTTTCATTAAAAAAAAAAAAATCAAAGTAATGTCAGGATTTTAGCAGCCTCACTTACTGCAGTAAATCTGGCTTCCACAGCTGTTCATGTTGTACTGTGTGCTTCAGCCAAGTGTAGCTGCAGTCCAACGTTTCCTTCTTAAGGTATCCCTTACCCAGAGCAAAGCCAAGTGAATTTTGGACAGGAACAGCATGCTAGAAATTATGAATGTGCTCTTATTAGAACAGGTTGCATGTTTTACATTAAATATTCATTCAAATAACAATCCAGCAAAATGTTTGTGAAGATGATAGTTACTTTGGCTAGAAGAACACATTTTTCCTCCAGTCTCCACCAAAACTCACCCATATTTATCACATTGAGAATCTAAGGACGCTAATGAAGATCTTGCTTAAACTCGGCTGAGCTCCTTCACTGGTGCCAGATCCTGTTCTCCTGTTTTATAGCCGTACCGTTTCAGAAATTGCTTGGGTCTCACTAGGGACAATCCTTTTACAGGTTCCACTGCAGCTCATAAAAGGGAAACAAGAAAAAAAAAAGGAAAAAAGAGGGCAAGTAGTATTTTCTCCTCCTGCCTGTTAAAAACCTGCCTGTGTTGAGCTGAGACCCACAGAGTGCCTCATAAAGCGGTTTGATTTCAGTGTCATGGTTTTCCGTGCAGAACCAAGTTTATCTCCATGCATCCCTGCTGCTGTCACCACACTGTTACCACTACTTGCCCAGTGTGCCTTTCCCTATCCACCTTCCTTCAGCTCTTTGTGCTGGTACGCTCTCCTGGGCATGTTTCCATCAACGCCAGAACTTCCCTTTCCCTGGCCACAGACATCTTCTGCTTTTTTCCCCAGTCCTCCTCTGAAGCCTCTGCCATAAGCCTTTCTACATCGCCCTCATTCTTGCTGGGGACTCTGAAGGTGCTCGTGTTTCGCAGACATTTGGGGGATGGTTTGAAGCAGGCCCTGACCCTGTGGTGGGCTACGTGGGGCTGCAGAGGTCTCCTCGGGCCAGGCAGCTGATGGGGTATGTACCGAGCTTTGCACGGTCTTTAACACAAGGAACAAAAATATATTTATGACACTGTTCATAAAGTAATTGCTCCACAGGGCTTATCAGAAACAACAGCCTGCAAAAAATTATGCACCCTCTGTTACAGAGAAAACATCTTTGTTTCATACTTCCTTTCCTGTTTTTGTTGCTCTCCCATTGCATGGACAATGCATGTTTCCAAGGCCTCGGCATCACCCACACACATGGTACAGCACATCTACGACTATGTGGTGTCACAGATCAAGTGGTATTGCTGTTCACTTTTTTCCTCTGCCGTTGCAGATATAAACATGGCACAGATTTGCAATGGGTATCATGTATATAAAGTCAAATCATGAAAGAAAGATTTCCTCCCAAAACCAGAGAACTTCAGTATTCCAGTAGAATTACATACCTTAGTCTGAATCAAAAACAGAGCTAGCACATTGGTTAGAGTAACAAAGTTAAAGATTAGCAATATTGCCATCATGTGGCTACTATGAGTAAATGGTCAGGCATGATCCTGAATTTATTAAGCACCTGAGAGCAGGCTGCATCTGAATTCTTCTGTTAAAGCTAAGAGGCAATATTTAAAGTTGCTTGTTACTCTTATAGAATATAATTATCTCCATGTTTCAGTAATGATTTATGTTGCAAGAATGTGTGTACAATAGATAAGGTTATATTACCCCTTCCACTGTGACCCTTATCCTCATGGATTTACACCTCATATTTAAGAATTCACTCCAAAATTAATCTTCAGTTAACCAGCCAGAAACTACATAAGTGAAAATCAGCTCTTACTGTAGAAAGCAAGGAGGAAGAAAAAAAGACATGTAGCCAGTTTAGACGCCCTTCATATTTAAAAAGGCTTGTAAATAAAGTTTTAATGTTCAAACATCTGAATAATGTTATATATTTTGTTATTTATTTATTATTTTCAGTAATTTTATTATATTTTCTCTCTCTCTCTCGCCCCCTCCCAGTCCATTCTCTGCACTATCACAACGAGCTCTTCTAAACTGACTACAAAATGTACAAGGAAAGGAACTTCCACAGCCCACGCCAGAAGAGTTGGGTTTTGCTTTGTTAGCTATACAGAAAAATAAAATTCTTTCTCTTACAGCTACCAAAAAAGAAGTAAAATCCTGTCACATGCTAAGATGTCTCAGCTCCTGGCAGGAATTAGTATGAACAGTATGACTTAGATTTGCAAATTTTGTAGAAATAGAAAGTGTGAATACACTTGACAATAAGTTCTTGCAAGCTTCCAATGTCATTTTGAAAATTGTTTCCCTGTTTCTGGGAATCCAATGAGTGAAATAAAAAAAAAGTATATTTACTACCAGCACCTACTCCAGCAACTAAAACGTAGCCGGTGTTTGCAAGGTACTCCAGTTTTCTTTGTTGAAGAACACTATCTAGGCACAAAATGCAATTGTTGTATACACACACTCACTCTTGCCCACTACAGAGCATTCACCATTTCAAGAGATATATTGCAATAATCAACAATTCATCTTTGTTACTGTACTGGCTGCTCTAAATTACACACATTGTATCTAGACAAATATCGCAGCAGAAGACTGTTTTGTGTTATTACTGCATATGCAAGCAAGAAACACTGATTTAGCTTGTTGCTGGCTCCAGACATTGCCTTCTTGTAATAACTGGTCATCCAGCAGAGATGCAGCATTTTCATGGGGTCAAAGCTCAAATTTAAAACACTGGAGCACATAGCCATATCTCTCTTTCACTTGTGGAGTAAATCCATACCCTCTTTCCTGCCCCGCTATTTATTTATAAGCATATCCAGCTGGTGCAACCCCACTGGTGCTAGCAACGTGGAAAACAAAAAAATCCACAAGTATCCTGCAGCTCCCGGTATGCAGGAGGCAGCACTGGGTGATTGAGCTCAAACCACCGTTCTAAACTAGTTCAATTAAACAGGCTAATATCCCACAAATAGCCATAGCCATTCCCATTTCAATCTGGCCTATTTCCATATCGCTTAGCAAACAACATTTAAGAATTCCTTATTTCAGCTTTGCTGAAATCAAAACAAAAATGCCTCCCCAGCTTATTTATTTACTTTCGCTGGCCAAGTACACAGGAGAAGTTCGGACTGAGACAAAATCTGACATTACTTATCATCATCATTGTTGTGCCTGAGAATCACATCATGCAAGGGAAGAATCCACAGAAGAATGCCAGACAAATAAGGCCCTTCAAAATTAATCTTTCCTGGTTAATGTAACTCATAGCAAGAAAAACATTTTAAACGGGAAATGTCAAAGGACATCCATATAGTAGGCAAGCGTGTATATGTGTACTTGATGCATTGAACGAACCTCACGTCGCTGCAGCCAGCCAGTTTTAAACAACTGGAGAGCACAAAGAAACTCCAAATGCGGAGACTTTGGGGAGTGAAGACAAACCTCAGTCAGCCCATACAGAAAAGATACCAACAGCTCCCCTTCTAAAAGACAAAAACAAGTTCTTCTCCTTTCAAGAGCACCAGGATCAGGTTTTCATAGTCCCTGGACAAGCCCCGATTTATGACCGGTTTCCAGACAGAAAGAAATCTGTGAACCTTTTTAATTATTCATGCTCGAAGAGGCAAACCCTCTCGGGTTGCAGGCCGAGAGGCCTCAGGGCTGTGGCTTTCTGGGGTTTTCAGTTTGAGCGAACAAGCAGCCATGCTCTCAGCAATATCACCTGGCTGAAAGGGGCTGTCAGGCTCAAGAAAACCAGCGGCGTACCCTGGCCCGGCAGCCATGAAAAGGAGCCGGCAAGGGCAAAGCTTAACTGCTCCCAGTTCGCACACGCCCCAGCACCTGCAGCCCGGGCACCGGGCTCAGCACGCTGCAGAAACGTTCCCAGGCGGTATGGAAGACCTTCTCGTGCATGGAGGAGGGAGGAAGGCAGGCAAGAAGAGCAGTGGGAGAGAAAAGGCTGCTGGGTAAAGGCCCAAGCAGCTGGGCCGGGGCAACCTTAGCACCCACACACCGGCTTTCTGCAGCAAGCAGCTCCGCCAGCTCCCCGAAGGAACTCCATGGAGAAAATGGCAGCGCCCCAAAGCCCGGCACATGAGGAAGAACAGACCCGCTGTGTGGGGCTCCAGGCTCGTCGAGGGGAATGATAATTTGTACCATATGTGGGGATTTTGCATCAGAGCTTATTGGCAGCGTCAGCGCTTCCAAGGAAGGGCTCTGAGACCTCCTGAGCAGGCCTGGCTGGAGCAAGGTGGGGAGCGGGCAAAAAAACCTGGCGAATGTAGCACTGTCTCACACCTTGAACGCTCTTTGCCCAGCAGGGTTTTCTCAGGGCCAGAATTCACATCTGTCTCCCCGTTCAGACTGCCAGGGCCTCTGGCTGGTTGCTCCCACAGGCAACGGTTCTGCTGGATGTGTGTGTGAGACGCCTGTCGTGCTCCCGCAGCCGCGGGGCATGGGCTACCTCAGCCCAGGGCACTGGATCATTGATCGGGTGTCGATGGCTTATCAGGGGTCAATGATGGCTTCGAGAGTCTGTGGTGCCAGCTCCGGGGGGAAAAGCCTTCAGGCTTGCCTGACATGTTGCTGCTCAGTGCGGTGGGAGAGGCCCTGCTCTGTTTCACAGCTGGCAGCACGCAGGAGCCCTCTTCGTTGAAGTCAGCCATTTGCATTTTCCTCCTGGAAGAGCTCTTCCCTTTAGAAGCTTATCCTTGTTCACCAGGTGAAAAGGAATAAAAAATAATCACTTCTTAGAAAAATCAATAAAAAGATACAAAGACAGTAAGAAGTGTCTTTAAGTAGACATAAGTCCAGAGTAGAGGTGAGTTTCTGCTCAGTTCCACAGCATCCCCCAAATACCATCACCAACTGTCAGATGTCCACAAAACTAGGAGTTCTGTGGCAAGAAAAGAGCCTTCCTATTCCAGAGGGGGAAAATAAAAAAAAAAAAAAAGCAATAATACAACTATAACTCTAACTGGAAAACCATGTGCGCTTGGGTAAGAAGGATCATCACTGGGCTGAGTCCTACACAGGAACTCCCAGTGATACTGAACTCCTTCCTTGACACCTACCACAAATGAGGTTTTTTGCACTCTCAGCTTCCCATCCACTTCTTTCTCCTTCAGGTGACAACCCTCAAATATCTCTATATCCCAGCTGAAAAAAATTCATCCACACCTGTGACTTTTCCTCTACAGCAATCTCCATTTCTACCTACACTCTTCTCCTCCTCAACAAGTAAGGCCCTTTCCCACCTCTCATGAGGCAAAGAGAAAATCCGGAGGTACCACTGGGTAGGAGCACTGTCCCACGTCTGCCTGACTGTGATTGCGTTTTCAGACTCTGAGTGCACAGGGACTGCTTACGAGATTTGAAGATTTCGGGCTGCTACAGAATCTCTTTCTGCCTGTTGTCCAAGAGCTCTCTTTGTCCCAAGGAAATGCAAAGGGATGAAAGTCCATCTGGTAGCTTCAGCACCCTATGGACATTTCCACTTCGTCCAAACAGGAGCTCAAATTTAGGAGAAGGTACTCAACAGTGTTCCTCATCTGCTAAACGAGATCTGAAGTAGCATATCTACTGTATTTGCCCAGAAATAATTGTATGTTAGTAAAAACATGACATGGTCAGAAGCAGAAGGGAGATTCTGTTTGTGAGAGATACTCATTGATCTACGAGTTGAGTTACAAGTGGATGGGTAAACCAGCTGCTGTTTCCATATAATTCTTCACATTAAAGAGCTGCATCTTCTGTTTGTAGGAGCTTTTCAACACTGACAAAACAGTACTGCTCACACATCAGCCCTCAGACTCTACTTAACATAGAATCATAGAATCGTTTGGCTTGGGATGGACCTTTAAAGACCATGAGACCAACCCACCTATGAGCCCTTAGTGCTTCTGAAAGCCTGGCCCTTTCATGTTTGAGAACAACCTCTCTCCAGTTCCATACGTGCTTGTAATACCACTTTGTGTACACAAATTCCACAATGAAATTTGCTATCGCCATGCAGCAATGATCCGCAACCTTTGAAATGCAAAGAAAAATCATTTTATGGTAGCACAAAGAAAAGAGAAGTGTGACAAGTAGATAGGTTTCATACAGCAAATCCTGTTATCATGTAACATATAACACGCATTCATGTAACTCCAGTCTGCCTCTTCTTCATGGTCCTGCAACCACTATAGCAGAAAAGACACATACAGCATAGTTACCTTCTTAGGCCTGTTCATCTTTTTAAGAAATGAAGTTTATGTAAACACACAGGACGTGTGTACAAAATGCAGAGATTCCATTTTGAAACCATAGGCAAATGCCAACCAAGTTTTGACAAAAAAGCAAAAAGTTACATAATTACAAGTTCTACTAATATAGGTAGCTGCACAGAAGAGAAAATAAAACTAACATCACTAGTACAGGCAGCATGATGTCTAGCTGTCTAAAAATTAACCAGTGTTGCACACTAGAAAGTCTTTCCAGGAGCAAGAGAGTTGTGAATCCTCCCTATCTAAAAAGCTGCAAAATCTATTTGAAACCACCAGTGCAATTAGCTATTTACCTACATGAAACAAGGCCTCGTTAGTTCAGTGGCTCGCAGAAGTATTTGGATTTTAAGGTGGTATGTCCACATGTGTTTTTGGTGAGGAAAAAGACATCCTCAAGATTTTAAGTAACAACAACTGAACAACGGAAAAGATCTGCCATTGACTGGGCAGCACTAGCCTGACACATGGTGGAAGCAGCAAGAAGTGCCTTTCCAAACAGGAACAAAACATGACACAGAAGTAAGGAGCTGCATGTCTTTTTTGCTCTTGCTCACAGAACATATTTCATGTGTGAGCATTGCTTGCACATTGCGCTTACACCTGTCACCCTCCGCAACCACTCTCTCCTAGGCCACTCTCTCCTTCTCTTCTTCTTCACGCAGCTTTGCGTGACTCTGCCTTCATCTTATTAATTTCCTTTTAATGGGCTGGAAGACAAGTAACATGGCAGTGCAACCTTTTAAAACAGATTAGAACAGATAAGGTTGCATTGTTATGTGGACACACATGACTAACAGGTTTTGGACTTATGGGCTGGGCATGCAAACGTTTTTATGCCTTTTCTGCCAGCTCCCACGCAGAGCGGTAGGTGCCAGCACTGGTGGCGGCAGCAGCCGTTCCCGCATGTCAAAGTGCTTTGTGTACCTGTAGCAATCTGTGTATCACAACTTGGGAACTCACGGCAAGACAATCGAAGGCTGGCTGGAGCACATACTAACCAGATGGTCCACATGCCTTCCAGATCCCTCTCATTACCTCACCAAAGACCTTTTCAACAGAAACGATGCTTTAGACATTCCTGGAAGGTTTGAGGCTGCATGTGGCATTTCAGGTTTATAATTTTACATCTCCCAACAGAGAAAGGCTATCATGGTACAGACTTGCTTTCCTTAATCAATTATAAAATGTAATTCATAAGAAAGCAAACCCTGCCTTCTTAGAAGGAAGCTTGTAGAAAGAACAGAAACAATGTATTTGGTGATAACCTACATTTGTTATATAGATTCACCTACGACTTGTTTTTAAAGAAAACCGTGTTTTCTTTCCCCTTCCTGCTGCCGGCAGCATTTTTCCCTGTAGCCCCGGGCGGAGGAAGCCTGACAGACGAGTGACATCCAGCGGTCGCCCTGCACTTGGTTTTTACACAGAAGTCTCAAGCTTTGCGCTTTTGCAGCCTGGTCTTTTTCAACTCTTCACTGAACTTAGTAAAAAATGGGACACGTTTTAAGGTAACGAACAAACCGGTGTTCTGACACGGAAAAAAGGATTACACTTTCATACAGACACACACATTGAAATAAGAAAGTATGCAGAACTGGGACATAAATATGACTTTTTAAAAGATCTGCTATCAAGACTGAGAAGTAAGTACGTGTAAGACGTGCAAGAAAACCAGTCTGAAAAAGTGAGAGGATCACTTGCCTGTAACTTGAACTCTCCGAGAGATACAGTCCACATAGATATTTCCACTAGCAGACAACACGGAAGACTTATCTGTGCAGTAGCCGTACTGGATGAGTTCAGTCCCCACCTTTCCTTATGCTTTATGCACCTATGCAAAATCCACTGATTCTGAGGAAGACGGGAAGAAATGGCACATGAAGACCACATATCTCAGCAAACACCCACAGCTGGTAGGTAACTTCTCCACCTTAAGTGCTACAGCACTTGCTCATTCGAACTATGCCAAACTCAAAAGGCAGCATTCACAGGATCACAGCACGGGTGAGACTGGACAGGACCTCAGGAGGTCATTTGGTCCAACCCCCCTGGCCAGGCAGTCCGCTCTGTCAGCCTAGAGCCTGGGAAATGACTTTGTGTGACTGTGCTCTCTTTGTGGTTTTGCAGAGGATTGGCCTGTGGGACACTGACATACACTGGTGCCAAGTGTGTTGATGGGTGCAGGGCGTGGACACCCTAAATGAGGAGTTCCATGCTTCCTTGAATTTAATAATAATTTGCTGCCTCTTACAGAAGTTACTTCTATGAGTTCAGCTCCCTCTTCTTCCTGCGGAGAGGTCGAAAGATGTAGATAGAGCATTTTTCCATAATGGTATCTCTTCAAGATAGCACAAACAGGATAATAGTCCTTAGAGTGGATAAGATTCCTACAGAAGGCGCTGAGCAAAATGTGACCTAAGAAGATGACACCTACACTGTGTTCACAGCGGGAATATGAACTCAGGGTCCATCTGAAGTATGAACAATTCAGCTGGCCAATTAAAAATAGCATTTAAGTCAAAACTGCACTAAAGAGTACCCTTGAAAGAATTATGTCTATGAAATACATCATCCTACGAAGTGGTCAAGAAAGAACTAAAACAGCACTGGGCACATTCTCTCTTGGAGCAGGGTCTAGTGCATGACTGCGATCAAAACACAAACTCACTTTCTACAAACATTGTGAGAATAGTTTTCAATGTCTTAAGTATGAATGTCGTGTGGGAGACTGACATAGGAATCACAAACAACAGGAATCTACAGTTCTGACTGTCACAGTGTTAAACATAGTAATTTATTATATGAATGATGGCACCCATTTATGGAAGAAGATTAGAAACCCAGTGCCATACAAATTTGACAAAGTAGTGTATAAGTACGAATAAACACAGAGGACAAGTAGGAAATCACAGTTGCAAGGGACAACTAGAACTAAAAGGAAAAGAAATCCTATTAGGGAAGACAAAATATCAAGTAGAGCATTCTGACAGACGTTATGATGTGAAAATAGTCTCCAAATGGCAGCAGTGAAAGCCACATAAAGTTTACAGCTCCAATTAGACTGTGAGGCAGAGCAAAAGTAAGCTGAGCAACCATGTAAACAAACGTGGAGGTCACCTGAGTGGTTATGGTATGAAACAAAGATGAGTATTTTGGCAATAACTTGCATTTGAAGACTGAAGATGACACAGACCAGGTATGCCAATAACACCAAAATAATATACCTAGCCTACTAGTTTCCAACAGAAAGAGTAGTTTACATTGAAATACATTATGTAAAAGAAAACCCCAAATAAAAAGATTTAAAAATACCTATCAGGTTACCTTTCAAACAGTATTTAGAAGTATAAGTTTGAATTCAAAGGATCCTTTGCAGTGTGCAGAACACTGCAGTACTGTACTAAGTGGCCCGCTGTCCCATAGGAAGCTGAAAGCGGATTGAGAACCAGCTGAATGGCAGAACTCAGAGGGCTGTGACCAGCGGTGCAGAGTCCAGCTGAAGGCCCGTAGTGAGTGGGGTTCCTCAGGGGTCAGTACTGGGACCAGTCTTGTCCAACATATTCATCAATGACTTGGAAGAAAGGACAAAGCGTACCTTCAGCAAGTTTGCTGGTGACACCAAACTGCGAGGAGGGGCTGGTACATCAGCAGGCTGTGCTGCCATTCAGCGAGACCTGGACAGGCTGGAGAGTTGGGCAGAGAGGA
>Ga0181612_154992_pt1 | contig 11978 bp, 4 predicted proteins | sample HoacroProtozoa21_FD_119630 | JGI IMG/M metagenome (GOLD analysis project Ga0181612, IMG submission 119630) | Hoatzin crop microbial communities from Cojedes, Venezuel. Combined Assembly of Gp0051906, Gp0051904, Gp0051908
AAAGAAGTATGGGAAAGCCTCTTGGTGCGCACCCACCACCAGAGGACCCTGACCACCAGAAGAAACCACCACTGGATCCAAGGGTGGTGACACCTTTTCTGTTATCTCTTCATTTCCTTTCCTCTCTTTCTCTATCTTTGACTTGATTTACAGGCACATAAGGGCAATGTTGTTGTAAGTTTGTCAATACTTGGTTCATAGGGACATAAGGGTAATGTTGTTCAAGTCTGTCAATCCAAAACATTTTATAGTTTTGCAAAATCAGACATTGTATTGTAAGCTTCGCCAAGTCAATATCCATTGTAACCCCACAGCATTAAAAGTAATGTTTTTATAAAGTTGAAAAGTTGCCTTCTTTTGTGGTTTCAATGAATTTCAAGTAAAACTTTGTTTTTAGTTGAATCTATTGGGTCATTTTTGTGACTCCTGGATATTGTGCAGAGAATTGAAAAATCTCACCTCCCGTTAACCACTGAGTGAGAAGGGACAACAGCTGTAGTCCATTAGACTGTCTCTTTAAGAAAACAGAAAGATGTCATTTTTAACAAGACTCAACAAAAGTCTATCAAGAGTATTCATGCTGAAACCATAATGGATCCATCTGATTCACAAAGAGGAAGAGATGTTATCACATCGTGTCTCAACCTTTAGCTTAGGAACAAAGAGTAGCTGTTCATTAAAATAAACTAGTGTGGTCAAAAGGATGACCTCTATGAGTCCTGGGCCATGGAAACAGGAGTGGCATCATAAATGAAGAAAGAAGAAGTATAATTGCCCAATATACTGAATATTTGATGCGCCCACATATTTAAAAAAAAAAAAATCCAACACTGGAATAGAGAGGAAAAAAACCAAAAATAATTTGAAAGTTTAGTAGATCCTCAACCTGAAAAATTTTTTACTACTATTATTTTTGCAGAATAAACTAAAATGTTATCCAAAATTCTATCTGTATCAGAAACACTGGTGAAGAAAAAGAGAAAAGGAGTACTGCATCAGAATTGTGTGCTTTCCCTAAAAGCAAGGGAGAAATGAAAAACAGGAAGCAGATATCTTGGGAGAATAGGTAGAACTAAAAAGTAAAAAAAAGACCTTGTCAATATTGTGTTAGAGCTGATAAAATGGAGGAGTCTTTCTTTCTCCGGGTAAAAAAAGATGTTGCAAAGTAGTGAAAAGCTATAGCTATGTAGATATCTATTGCAAAAGCAATATGAAGTCATGTGAACTAGGAATCAATCCTTAGAAAATGCTGTGCCAAAAAATTATTCCATAAGTGAGAGGACATTTTTACATGTCATTTTTCCCATTTGAAATAAATGGTGATACTTATGTGACAGTTATGTATAAGCTTGTATTCTGTTGACTATTTCCCTAAAAATTATTCTCCACATCAAGTGAAACTGAATTAAATCCTAATATCAAAATTTATTTTGGCAACAACGTATGAAAACTTCAGCTCTATACATTGATATCCGGAAATCAACACAAGAAATCCTCTCACAGTATCGATATTATATGGAAAGTGTTACCCATCTTTCCTTGGTTACTTTTTAAAATAGTCTAACAGATTAAGAGATTGATGAGACACAGAAAACATCAATTGTTTATGGTTTTCGATATGCTTTATTGCTTATATTAATTTACTTTAAAACATGCTTGAAAGTTACTACTGGAATGCAAAGTTATACTTTTCGTGCATCTCTTCCTTTTAATGACATGTATTAGTAAGAACACATTTTCCTAAAATATTCTGTCCCCAACTGAACACACCAATACTAATCCTTGAGTTTTTCTGAGTACTATCATTAAACTTTTAATAAAATGCAGTAAAGGTCAATGCAAGAATTAAGAGACATTTTCTTTTCTTAATCCATGCACCAATCAACACATGCAGAGGCAGCTGGTTTTGTCTCAGCAAGTCCTTGCTTCCAGCACTTCACAATACATATGAAAACATACTTTAGAGATTTGAGTTTATTTGATATTTTCTTGGAACATATGAATGATAGTCATCAATGTGGTTTAGTTGTCTGTGGATCTCTGAAAGCAAAGAAAAAGAGGAATGGCTGAACTTGTAACACAGTGTTGCTTCACTGTTCTTCCCTATGTATGAGCATCAGCCTAGATTTAAGATATCCATTTTCGGATTAACACAGAGATACAATCTTTACTTTCAGAGAAAATCATATATCCTGTAGCTTTGTCATGGTTTAACCTGGCAGCTGGCAACTAGGACCTGACAGCCGCTCGTTCACCCATCCCCTTCCCCCCCACAGTGGGACGGGGAGGAGAAATGAACACAAAGTAAAACTCATGGTCTGAGCTAAAGACAGTTTAATAGAACTAAGGAAATACTAATACTAGTAATAATATTGCTACTAATAATTACAGTAATAATTATAATAATGAATATGCAAAACAGACTATATGCAGTACCATTTTTCTCACCACCTGTTGACCAATTCACAGACAGTCCACGAGCATCAATTGTGGAACTCATAAATCTCAAATTTCACAAAATTCCCTAAAAAAGACTGAATGCCCAAAAAAGTTCAATCTCCCAGACCAGAGAGGATTCAAACTCACAGAACAAAAAAGAGAGAGAAAGATTCCTGCCCCCTGGCCAGCCTCCATTAGTAAACTGAACATGACTTTTATGGTATGGAAGAATTCCACTGGCCAGCTTGGTTGTCTGCCTGGCTATGCTCCCTCCCAGCTCCTGCACACTTGCTTGTTAGCTGAATACAAGAAACTGGAAAAAATTCCTTGATTACACAGCAACAACTGAAAACATCAATGTTATCAACATTCTTCTTGTACTAAATACAAGTATGACAGCTATGAAGAGCAAAATTAACTCTATCTCAGCCAAAACAGGACAAGTTTTTACTTAAATTGTTCTTAATACTAGTGGCAAGGACTGTCTTGACATATTGGTTCTTCCTGTTTTATAATTCCACAAAAAATCATATGAAAATATGTGTTTCATTTCTGTCCGTAATTCAGAAATAATTAAATATCTTAACTGTTTTGTGATTAGACAGAAAGCATCAACAAGATATCTCTGAAGCCAGATTCCACATCCCATGCTATGGCATCAACAGACAGAAATAATCTTGTGTAAGTCGCAGATATGGGGGAAAATAAGATCATCAGAAATCTTAGAGGATGTACGAGGCTCATATAGTGATGTCATAGGCAAAGAAATGAAATTATATGGGCTCAGAATGGCACATATATATTTACTGTCTTCTGTCCATAACAGAGAGTTACTTTCAGGTAGAAGTTAAATAAGCAACCTCATATTTAAATAGTTAGGACTGAAGACTTCTCTTATAATTCCATTGTAATTGACATATGTAATTTCTTATATCTCAGAATGACTAGCGAGAAACATTTTTGGTAACAACTGAAGTTAGACGTGCACTTTTAAAAGTACCATAAGAGACTTATTTGTCATTCCTCATACTAAATTTTGAATATTTTATGGCTACGTTCAGGAGCTGGATGGCTGATTTATAATGAATAATTAAAACTCCTTTTAAAATAAGTCTCTTTGGGGAATGGGTGTCTCCGTGAACTAAACTATTTCTGTTCTTGTTCTCAGCGTTATTTCCCTGTAATTTCCTGACCTGATTTGCAGTTCATTCTTGTATATTTCAGGAAAGAAATGTACATCAAGGTATTATGATGGAAATTAAAAATCCTGATACTGTAAGATTACCACAGAGAATTTAGATAACTAGGCAGAAAAAAAACCCTGCTTTCCACACAGATCTTCCTTAAATGTTTGTCAGGTCTGAGGGCATTTTTAATTTCTCTTTTAAGAAGCTTGTCTGGTATAGACAGACAACAAATCACTGTATACTAGAGTTTGCCAGAGATTTTTTAGATTATTTTCCTGTCTAAAAATGTTGATAGATTGGAAGTGTTTTGTGGAAATGTACTAATCTCAAAGAAACTTTAAAAGGTGATGAAAGAGATCTTTTTTCTATTGAGAAATATGTATTCAATATTGCACAATACAAAGCAGGCAGAAATTGTAATCCAGAATGAATTTTTACCAGTACAAATTGATATTTTTGACCGTTCTTTCTTTTATTTCTTTTTTAATTGTATTTGGAAATTACAGTTGTTTACTGTTATCATGGCACTTACTATATAACAAAAACATCCAGTCTTACCACTTATTTCTGCAGCATTCACTAGCTGGCTTGGGCAAGTATTTTCCTAAAGAATACAGCTTACTTAGCAGCTCAGGAGAAGCTGTGATGGATTTCAATTCACTTCAAAGCCTGTTTGTGTTTCTTGAATAAAAAATGAAAATGAAGAAAACATTCTGTGGTAAATATACACATTTTTAAATATAGAGGACGTAACTAACAGGAAAATTCTAAGCAGATATTTCACCAGGCTCTGACACTGAGGCCCATGAAAAAAAATTGCTGATGTAGATTTGGTTCTGGTGTGTAAAAACAATATGACACACTAGATAGAGGGTCAGAAAACTAACAACTGTGGCAAAGTAATTTTTGTTGAGTTGTTCAATTCACAAGAACATTCGAAGATTTCCAGGCATTTATTGCAAATTGAGCTTGTATATAATGGGTCAGAGTCTCAGAACATGCACTGAAAAAAAAAATCCTAATTGGATGAACTGTAGGGATACTGCAAGATTTCAGGTTAGTGACAGGCACTCTGAGATTTCTAGGCTGCTATCTTTGCTGCAGTTCGATTATTCTACCACTGACAGAAGAAATATACACGGAGACAAAGAAAAATGTGTGTTTGAAAAAAAAATGATGTCTGGCCAAAAACCCCATTGTATAAGGAGAAGTCATAAATCTTTTTCCTTGTTTTTCTTTCTATCGTGTCAATCACAGTAATAGTGAAGTTCCCAAAAGCTTGAACATAAGTGAATAAGTGTTTCCAAGTCGGCAACCAAGCAAAACATTGGATGCATTCATTTACTCGTTCTTGACTTCAAGCAGTATTTTAGAATGCTGTGGGTAGTTATAAGAGTTCTGTAGTGTTTTTTCTAATGTTTTAAATGTCATCTTTCCCAATTTCAGATTTCATTGAAGGTCAGAGGCTTTCTTAAACTATTCCCTTGGCAAATTATACGATTATGTGTCATTTGTTCTGAGCCATTTTTCATCAGCTTGTGAAGCCATTTAAAAAGAAGACCAATCCCAACAAAAAGGTGTTGGGTGTATCACTTCGGGTTTTAGTTCAAATGTGAAACTAAAAAGAAGACTTAGTAACTCAAACCACTGTTAAATTAAAGTATTTAAATCATGTTTGCTTAAACTGTGGAAACTGAACCCAAGTTTTATAGAACTGTAGAGGAAACAAAGGTGTACTTCTCTCTCACTTTGACTGTAGTATCCAGTTACTGAAATCAATGGTCAGACAAATAATCAACATCTAGGAACATGCATTAAGAAGCAAATTAGCCTCTCTTTATTACCCTTGCAGATTTGCTTGTGCAGACTTGGGAGGAGGAGTAGATGTTATCTGTGTTAAATTGTAATATCCTTGCAAATCAAATAATATTGTTTAAAAGCTAGACTAATAGATCTAATTTTCACTTTGTACACTTCCAAGGCATTTTCATAATTCCAAGTGGTATCAAATACCACTATGCATATTTTTCTCATCCAAACATTTATTTTGGAAATGTAGATATTTCTAATATAAATTATTTCTGATTAGATTTCTGATTATCTATTTCAATCAGAAATTAAAAACAGGTGAGGTGCACTGAGTGTTGAATTCTTAATTTAATATTAATTCTTTTCTTCTCACATTGTTGTACAAAACTACTGATATGTTTGTTGGATGTTATTCTTTACCTTCATGACTAGTGATTTCATGAATAGATTGACAGGAGAAAAATTGTAGCTGTTTGTGACTCCATTGTTGTGACTCCATTAGTGGAGTTGTAAAAATCTTTAAAAATAGTCTGAAATTTCCAAACGTTATGGCAAATTCCTAGCACGTTCAATTTCAAGTAAGGAAACTGAAACTACCTTCTGGAATGATGCTAAGTATCCTTTTTTTGTGCCAAATATTTGTTTTATCCCTGGCTGCATCTTGCTGTTTCCCTAGCTTTTCTGAGAGTGCAAGACACAGACTAAGTTTTATTTTGTGTTTTTATAATAAAAAAATTAATACTTCTATTGTTGAATCTATGTCTAATACATTTGTATTTTCAGAAAAGTTATTTTTCATTCATAGAAAAGATATATGGGACACATTACTTGCACAGTTGACAATACTTTACTAAAAAATAACAAAACTGAGAAGACTTCCATTACAATAATTAAACCACTATGGATTAGTGGAAGAAAAACTGGAGTGAAGAAAGTTGATACCTGAATGATCCTGAAAAATGAGAAAAAATTTTTTAAAAGTTTGGTTTTTCACCTGAACTTGCATGTCTATTCTTCAAATGAGAATTATATATATTATACATAATTATACATATTATACACAATAGCTGTATGGAATGTTTCTGTCTTAGTGCTTAATAAAACATAAAGTATACATAGTGATACTGAGTGCAACCATGCTAAGCTAAAATTGACTAAATTATGAGAAAAACCTGACTGCTCAGCATTCCTGTATGGAGTAAAATAGAGAAAATCTTAGGATTTCTTTTTCCACACAATTCCAGAAGACAGTAGAAATGAAGAAAATACCTTTGAGTTGCTTTGTTATACTAACAATTTAAGGCTAATTCCTTTTTCTTTCATATATATATTTAGTGTAGTATCTGTAAATTAAACAACAAAATGCCTTCAGTCTAGTTTAGTATCAATGTACAATAACAATTTCATAGCATGCAAAGCTGCACCATTGACTTCAGCTTGAAAACTGGGTGTATATGGCAAAAATGTTAACCTTAAATCTTGAATACTTACGATTTCATTGTTTACAAAATTATTTTCTACATGTATTTCATTATTGCAACAATCTTTCAAACTTTATAAGGTGTCTTTCATAATAGATAGTTTAATTAACATATTTAAAAGTAAAGCATTTGCCAACATATTGCATCTTAGACATTATGAGCATAGTTTTCAATTGTAACTATAATGGTTTTGTAAGGAAGATGCAAAACATGAATGGCATACACTTTTTATGACAGTTTTATAGAGGGACAATGAATGGAGGTTTTTATTTATGAGAAAGTACCAAGTCAGTTGGTACCATAAACCTTTACTTATTACATTGTGTGTGTACAATGAGATTGATTTACTTTCAGGTCTCAAACAGACAACTCTAGCTAATTATTCCATTTTACTATGTGATATTATTTCCTCCAGAAAATAAAACATTACTCTTTTTTTGTTTGATTTTTGATTGTTTCCTCTTTCTTGGAAACCCTCTGGAAGGCAAACTTACAGCATTGTCTTTTTCAGTCTGTTGCTAAGGCTCTTTTGTTGACATCTAGCACATATTCCTCCTTCCTTTTATTTGGAAACGAAATTTTACAATATTTCTCAGTAAGTGCAGTTCATGGACATAATAGCAGACTGGGAAAAAGACAAAATGTCTTGATTTTTGTAAATTCATGGTGACTGTCAATTTTGAGTCAGGGCAATAGAGATGATTCAGTATTCTTTATCAGGTACTACAATTTTTAAGTTCAACCTCCATGGTGTACTTCTTTATCTTTTTATCAGAACCTCAGGGTTGAATGACAAAAGTTGTATCTTTTTTTTTTTCTTAAATGTCAGCTGCAGCTGCTTCTTTCATTTACAGTACTGATCTTAGGATCTAGTTTGTCAGTTTTCTTTCACTGTTCAAATATCTGTACCATACTAGCCTGAAGTAATCAACCAGATTTTTGGCATCTTAGAGTGCACTTTAGATAGTGTATATCCATGAACAAAACCTGAATGACTGTCGTGGTACGTGGAAATATTGATAATTTTAAGCAAAAGAAACTTTAAGAGTAGTGACCAAATAATGCAACAGTCACTAGTCACTCATGGAAGGAATGTGACTGCTTTAAGAATTGTTTCTATACTTCACATTAAATAACCCTATCAGGAAATTCTTTTCTTTTTTTTTCCTTGATAGCATGATAAGGCTTCAAAAGGGCAAAAAGTGCTCTCTGGAAACAAGACATACTACAAGAAAAAGAAATAGGAATGAATAAAGGTATAGGGACATGAACGGCATCTATCTTGGACAGGCTGAAAGTAAGGTCACAATAAGAATGACTGTGTTACACAGACATTGGGAATGGGATTTACACAGATGGTGGCTGGCATCTAGAAGTTGTGAACCTAGGTAAAGCTAGTTATCTCGGTTTTTTCTACAGCTAATAGAAGAATATAATCACATCCAAAAGGGACCCCCTCCTTAAACATTCCATCATTAAGCATAAAAGATAAGATAATGACTAGCTATCTAGATCTCTCTTTTTCTCTCTCTCTTTGTTATCTATACTAAAATGCTGAGTAACGGCCTACCCATCTAGATTTCAGACAGCTAAAATGCAATAAAGTTAATATCACGCTCAGTGACTAGCCTCAGACATTCTTTTTCAACTTCTCAGTGGCTTCCTCTGACGCACACACGAATTTAGAAGCCCAGACTTAAAAAAAAGAAAAATCACTCTGAAAGGGGACACAAATTGTGGATCTGTTTATAATTGCATTGAATCTTGAGCTATGGTTTGATGAGTTCCTTTTCTTGAAAGACCCTCCTAAGATAAAAAATACTGGACTGTGTTGGGAAGTTAGTCTGATCATTCATGATCAGAATGGCTACATTGCCTTCATGTGCAAGATGATTCAAAGAGAAGTCTCAGAGATCAAGGACAAAAGTTGGTTGATTGAGAATATTGAGAGCTGAAGTATTCCAGGCATTCTGCGACAGCAATTTTTGGTATGACTTAACACATCACAGAGTCTGCTGTAGCATTTTGTGCAGCATCTGGAGGGAGATCCATGTGCCAGAAGTCTGATTGGTGACAGATACAAGTGTTCACTTCTTTAGTTTGGCATTTGAATTCAGTATCATTAACTTCTCCAGATCCACCTACACACATTGCAAGTCATTTGGCATTTCAAGAAACAAAGCTATATATACTTAGATGGTAGCTGATCTACTTTGCAATTTAAAGGTTATTTATGAAAAGCTGGATGTGTACTGACATTAGCAAACAGAACTGGCAAGTATTCAAAGTGACCATACAGATACACAAACTTTCTATTATTCCTCCTCACATATAATACCTAGGAGAGTCCACTGCTGATATAGGGTTTAGCACCTTCGTTCCAGCAGAGGGTACTGCTTTGTTACTATTATTTTATTAAGTGTATACTTACCTACCAAGAGATGCAATCAACCATCTTTCCTAGCAAAAGCACAGTGTCATTAACGATAGTAATAGATCTAGTGATATAGGTGATTGGATAAAGTCTTTTGTCATGTTTTCATAAAAGATATCAAGCACAAGTTTTGAATAATTATAAAATTAAGAAATCCATTCATACTAAAAGGCAATAGACAGCTGAACTCTGATACTTTACATAATTATTGAGTCCTGTATGAAAGACACACAGGTGAGACTCATGGTATCTGTGTCTTGTGACAGGTAGTGGAAGTGTATGGTGAAAGCTGATGTTTTTGTTCAGAGAGAACACAGCAGCTTCTGCTGTGCATCCTGTGATCAGCATACACAGATGCAAAGGCCAAAGCACAGAGAAAATCCTGAGATCTCTTATAATCTGTTCAGGCTCAGATTGTCACATTGCAGTAAAGACAACAAACTTGACTTTAGCTAGTTCCTTCAGTACACGTAAAGTTGTATCTTAATTAGTAGATGGCATTCACTGAAAATTTAAGACTGTTGCCCTGGGAAAGTGGAATGTCCATTCTCAACCATCCATTCAATGGCAGCCGGAGACAAAAGAAGGCCTCCCAGTCCCATACCATAGTTTCAATTGCAGATACCTATGCCACTCCCAAAAAGCACACTATGTTGGAGAGCATCTAGAGCCTCAAATTTTATCCTGGCTCTTGATACTTTTCTTCTGTTTGCCAATCTGACTCCAGATCTGTTCCAAACACTCTCTGATAAACAGATTTGTCTTCTGCTCTACTAAGCTCTGTGAGGTAAACATTATGGACTTTATGGCATTCTGAAATTTCCCTGACATCTGATTATGTTCTTACCTCAAAACATGAGCTGTCATCTCTTTTGATTTTCCTGATTCTTCCTTTCATCTTAATATGAATATGGCATTTGTATATTTTCACCAAGAATTTTAACCATGAATCAATCTGTTCTCTAGGTCTCTCGGACTCTTTCCTGGTCTCTGCAGGCATGTATAGAACCACTGATGCATGCTGTTGAATATATTTGATGGTTTTGCTGATTGCCTGCAACATAGCAGTTCCCTCTTGCAGGGTGTCAGCAGTCACAAGATTAGGCTTTAGCTCAGCACTGTGAAGAGAGACAAACTATCATCGGTAAAACAGAGAACAGGCTGTGTCAAAGTATGAATGTCACAGTATGATATCATCACAGTGCAAAGACTGGGACTGAGGACATGAGGTGGACTGAAAACTGGTTGAGCTGCCTCATTCAGAAGGTGCTGATCAGCAGCATGACACCCATCTAGAGGCCAGTCACTAGTGGTGTACCCCAGAAGTCCATATTTGGGTCAGTTCTGGTTTTACATCTTCATTAATGACAATGGGGTGGAGTGCACCCTAAGCAAGTCTGCAGACAAGACAAAACTGGGAGTAGCTGATACACTCAATGGGTGTGCTGCCATTCAGAGGGACCTCGACAGGCTGGAGAAATGGGCAAACAGGAATCTCAAGTTAAGCAAAGGGAAATTCCAGTTCCTGAACCTGAGGAGGAGTAAACCAGGACACAAATACAGACTGGGCTCCAACTCTCCAAAAAGCAGCTTTGCAGAGACTAACCTCAGAGTCACGATGAATGAGTCAGACAGAAAAATGTCCTTGCAGCAAAGGCCAGTTGCATGCTAGGCTGTATTAGGAAGACCATTATCTGCAAGCTGAGGGAGATGATCCTCCCCTTTTACTCAACACTGGTGAGACATATTTGGAGTTCTGTGTCCAGTTCTGGGCTCCCCAGTACAGGAAACACATAGTCTTATTGGAGTAAATCCAATGAAAGGCCACAAAGATGATTAAAAGGTTGGAGCATCTATCATAGAAGGAGAGTCCGAGAGATCTGGAATTGTTACTCCCTTCATATTAAAGGAGAAAGCTGAAGAGAAGACCCTGGGGACATCTTTTCAAAGTGTATAAATACATGATGGAGAGGGTGAGAGGAGTGAAGAAATTGGAACCAGACTTTCCTCAGTAGTATCCAGTAAATGGACAAGGGGCACGAACTGAAATACAGGAAATTTCACTTAAACATAAGAACCCTCTTTTTTTTACCATGAGGATCGTCAAACACTGCAACAGGTTTCTCAGAGAGGCTGCGGAGTCTCCAACCTTGGAGACATTCAAAAACTGATTTGACATTGTCCTGGGCAACCTGATCTAGGTGACCCTGTCCTGAGCAAGTGGTCTGGACTAGATGATCTCCAGATGTCCCTTAAAAGTTCAACAGATCTGTGCTTCTGTGATTGTGTAAACAGCATCATTGTCATCTTCTCTGTATAATTTCAAAGAACAATGGCAATGGTCAACCTACTGCCTCGGTGTGAAGCTCAGTGCTGCACACATTAGGCTGCTACTACCTAAGGTCCTCAGAGGCTCTGCAGGAAAGAACACCATGTTTCTGAAGCCAGTTCAGTTCTGGTGTGAACTACCCTACAGACTCAGACTTGTGTAATCGATGGCCTTGCTGGACTTGTCGAATGCAAGACAAAAGACAAAGGGACTGAGGTTGTCAAGAGCCGAAGAGCTAACAAAGGAAGTAAATAATTGGTGCTTATCAGACAAAAGTAAGGGGGGATAGCCCATCACTG